>ERZ650311.685-NODE-685-length-19815-cov-7.992156_pt1 | contig 19815 bp, 8 predicted proteins | sample MGYA00376247_ERZ650311 | MGnify/ENA primary metagenome ERZ650311 (study PRJEB26733, sample SAMN07839324) | wastewater metagenome | biome: small river; feature: stream; material: water | place: USA: North Carolina | collected 2016-07-28 ... | reverse complement strand
ACAAATACAAAGCTTCGCCCATCTCGCTGTGGACAGGTGAAAAATACGCTCATCGGAAAAAACGCGTGGGCTTTATGTCTGCCGACTTCCGTGTGCACCCTGTGGGCTATTTGCTCATTGGCTTGATTGAGCAATTCGACAAATCGCAGTTTGAACTGACGGGTTTCTTCACCGGCGTGAGCGACAACAGTGACTTGTGGAAACGCTACCGCTGCGCCTTTGACCATTACATCGATTGCCACGGCATGACCAGCCTCGATGTGGCCAAGCTCATGCGAGCCATGGAAATCGATGTACTCATCGACCTGTCGGGCCACACCGAAGGCACACGCCTAGACATCTTGGCGCACCGCCCTGCCCCTGCGCAAGTGACGTACTTGGGCTTTCCTGGCACCTTGGGTTTGCCCTACATCGACTACCTCATTTCAGACCCACGCATCATCCCCGACGAGCTAGAGCAGCACTACGGCGAGAAGATTTTGAAGTTGCCACACTGCTACCTGCCGCGCGACGACTCGGTTGTGCCATCGCCCGAAACACCCAAACGATCAGACTTTGGCTTGCCCGAAGAAGGCGTGGTGTTTTGCAGCTTTAACCACGACTACAAAATTAACCCACCCCTCTTCAAAGTGTGGATGGATTTGCTCAAAGAAGTACCAGGCAGTGTGCTGTGGCTGATGAAGCTCAACGAAGGCGCACACACCAACCTGACCCAAAGCGCCCGCGACCACGGCGTGGACCCCGAGCGCATCATCTTTGCCTCGCGCCTACCGCGCGTGGAAGATCACCTGGCCCGCTATCGCTTGGCCGATGTGTTCATTGACACCTTCCCCTACAACGGTCACACCACCGCCGGCGATGCACTGCGCGCTGGCCTGCCTGTCGTCAGCCTGTGCGGCGGCAGCTTTGCCTCACGCGTGGCCGCTAGTTTGTTGCATGACGTGGGCATGCCTGAGTTGGCTTGCTACAGCTATCAGGAATATCACGACAAGGCTTTGCAGATGGCGACGGATGAACCGACTCGAACGCATTACAAGGGGCAGTTACAGATGCGGATGGATGAGAAAGTTTGGCCGCCAACACCTGGTGCACAGGCGGAAGCCGTTAAAGAACTTTTGGCAAAGCTATGAAGTTCATCATTGAATCCTCCTCTGTCCCAATCTACAACCGGATTGCGACTGCATTTGCAAAAACCTTGATGGAGTTTGGGCATATCGTTCATTTCATCGATGCAAGTGGATTCAATGACACAGATTTTGTGAACACGATCAATGGCATTGAGATTGATTACTACATCTCAACAAACGAGCTAAACGTCGTTCAAAAGAAATCAGAATTTGATGACTCGTTTTTGTTTGAAAAATTACAAGCAAAAATTATTTTCATTCATCACGACAACTTATTCAGTGCTTTTCATAGCATCAGCTATATCGCGAACAAGCTTCAGGCATTAACCAATATCAGTCAGCGGAGCTACCACTTCTGCTTGGAAGAGTCGAATATTGATTTACTGAAAGCTGCAGGCATAACAAATGCAGTCAAGATCAATCACGCCAGTGAGTTCACAGCCGCTCCTATCGTGACTCAGTCGCAATGGGGCGTGACATTCATTGGACATTTAATGTCCAGCCTAAACCTCTATCCTGCTGACAGCGTACCAGGTGGTAACCACCTACAAGTGATGGCGTGGAACAGATTCAGCCAGAGCTCGTATGCAGTCCAGCCTGATATTGAAAACCTTGTTCAAGACCCGCACGTCTTGGCCTCACTTGGACCTGATGCAGATAAGAATCAATTAGCCACCCAACAATTTCTGGTGGCTGGTTTAAATAAATTTTCTTCGCCGATGCGCGGACAATTAATTTCCACTATCAAAAATCATCGAGTCGATATTTTTGGTGGGGACTTGTCCTATGGACGAATCGATAACCCCTTGCTCGTTCTTCAACAAAGCAACGTTCACTATCAACCTGCTACTCAGAACTATCAGGATGCTTGCGGGATCTATCAATCCTCACGTATCAACTTGAACATTAGTTCTCTACAGTTTGACACAGCAGTGAACAACCGCATTTTTGATGTCGTGCTTTCAGGTGGATTTGTTTTGACTGATAGGCGCAAAGATTTATTTGATATTTGTTCATTCGCCGACGCAATTAGCTTCGAAACACCCGAAGAAATGAACGAAAAAATTGCCTACTACAGCGACACAGCGAACAATGTGCGCTATTTTGATTTGAAGATGGCCATTCACGAAGAATTCAAATCAAGCTTTACTTACATCAATGCCATTGATCATATTTTGAAATGCATCGCCCCACTTGATGATGCAAACCACTTGAGATAAACCCCATGAAAATTGTCATCCTCATCCCTTTAGGTTCTCGCACAGGTGGCCCAGAAGCGCTTCATCAACTCTCCGACGCCCTCTTACAACAAGGCCACGATGCCATTGTTTGGTATGTGTTACCCAGCGACATTGATGGTATTAAAGATCTTTACAGCCGAGGTCAACTCTCTAGCGAAACAATCTTAGATATCGGACATCGCCCCTCTGAGATAGACGAATACAAAGCATACAAAACAGTCACGGAGGCACGCATCCAACTATCTAAAGACATGTGCTTTGTGATTCCAGAGGTCTACATCGAACTGGTGAAGTACTTTGACTTCTGCAAACATCTAGTTTGGTGGCTGAGCGTAGACAACGCATTTGGTTATTTGGCTAACGGCCAAGTCAACTTGAACTATTTACGCAAAAAGAACTGTTTTCACGGTTATCAGTCAAACTACGCCAAAAACTTTTTAGATGCCATTCATTTGCACCAGAGTTACGCACTGTCTGATCACACGCCAAAGTTGGAAGCAAGCACACCTGCGCCACGTAAGCATTCGGTTTCTATTAACGCTGGTGGCAAAGTCATTTTTGATGTGGACAAACTAGCAAAAGATATTCAAGAGGCATGCGGGTGCGACGTGCACTTGCTGCGCAATATGACACGCGCACAAGTTTACGAATCACTTGAAAGCAGCAAGCTCTATATCGATCTTGCCAATTTTCCTGGCAAAGATCGCATGCCGCGTGAAGCTTTACTACGCGGTGCTTGCGTGTTTGTTACAGCATCAGGGGCAGGTCACGGCGTTGACTTTGACTTACCCAGCGAGTTCGTTTTTGATGTCAACGACATCGACATGGTGGCAGGCGCTGCGAAGCGTGTGTTGGATCACTATCCGTTTTATCTAACGTTGATGCAACCTGCGATTGACCGTGTGCACAGAGAAGAATTGATATTCCAGCGTGAAGTGGCAACGTTGATGCATGCCATCACTGGCAACCGATAGAAACGAGAGATTTATGGCTTACGACTACCTCATCGTTGGCGCAGGTTTTTCGGGCAGCGTCTGCGCCGAACAACTTGCGGCAGCTGGCAAAAAAGTATTGCTGATTGACAAACGCGCACACATTGGTGGGAATGCCTATGACCAACTGGATGAACATGGCGTCTTAATTCATCCTTATGGCCCTCACATTTTTCACACTAATTCAAAAAAAGTATTTGCTTACCTCTCGCAATTCACGGATTGGAAGTTTTATGAACATCGCGTGCTTGCTAACTTACATGGGGAGCTATTTCCCATACCCATCAATCGAACGACGCTAAACAAGCTATACAAACTTGATCTCACCGAAGAGCAAGCAAAGGACTATTTTGAAAAGGTTCGTGTACATGGCTTGACAAATAAGACCAGTGAAGACGTCGTCCTAGGTAGTATTGGTCATGATTTATGCGATAAATTTTTCCGTGGCTATTCGCAAAAGCAATGGGGACTCGATCTTTCAGAGCTATCGGCAGGCGTCGCAGCGCGTATACCAACTCGCACCAATGATGATGACCGGTATTTCACTGACACCTATCAATTCATGCCTGCGCAAGGTTACACAAGGATGTTTGAGTGCTTACTCAACAACCCCAACATCACCCTGCAGTTAGATGCAGATTTTGAAAGTGTGAAAAAACAAGTGCAATTCAAACATTTGATTTACACAGGGCCAATTGACAGTTACTTTGAACACTGTCACGGCAAGTTGCCATATCGCAGCCTGAGGTTTGAACACACACACCTTGCCGGTGTGGATAAATACCAAGCGGTGGGTACAGTGAATTTCCCTGTAGATCAAGACTACACACGCATCACCGAGTTCAAACACCTCACGATGCAGCAGCATGACAGTACGTCCATTGTCAAGGAGTATCCAACCTCCGAAGGCGATCCTTATTACCCAATTCCTCGTCCTGAAAACGAAGCCTTGTTTAAAAAGTACCAGGAAATGGCTGATAACACGAGCCACGTCACCTTTGTGGGCCGACTGGCTCAATACCGTTACTACAACATGGATCAAGTTGTAGCTGCCGCTCTAGAAACATCCAAACAACTATTGAACCAAAGCGAATGATGAATCCAATCTTTTCAAACTTCCTCAATGCACTTGCAGAATCAGGTCTTCATGCTGCATATCCATTGATACCAGAACATTTAGAGAACCCATTGGATGAAAAAATTGCCAATGAGTTGCGCGCCATTTGCACCTCACACTTCATTCGTCAACGCTCTAGTAAATTGAATGCACTGTTCAATTTGAAACGATCCGGATTTAACCCAACCATTGTGTTCGACGTTGGCGCGCAAGTGGGTACGCCAGAGCTGTACAACGCCTATCCTGATGCTCACCATGTTTTCATTGAACCTGTAGCTGAATGCTTGCCTATCTTGAATGACATTGCAGGGCAGTTGAAATCCGCGACTGTGATCAATTGCGCTGTCAGCAATGTCAATGGCACTACTTCATTGAGCGTGACACCCTCGCGCCAATATTCATCCATAGACACAAAGATGGGCGACGAATCTCGTGAAATCGAAGTTAAAACCGTTGACTCCATTTGCGAAGACATTCATATCGAAGGCCCAGTCCTTTTAAAAATTGATGTGGACGGCATTGAAGTCAAAGTGCTTCAGGGCGCAAAGTCAATTCTGCGCAATGACTGCGTCGTAGTGATTGAAGCTTCTATTGCAGATGAAAGCCCACGATTCAATCGCGTTGTGGAATACCTATCGAGCTATGGCTATGAGGTGTATGACATCGTTGACCCGCTCTATCGCCAGAGTGATTGGCATTTATGGCAAGTCGATTTGATCTTTGTAAAAACCCAATCCCCAACTTGGGGATCTAAGGCGTACAACTAAATCAACGAATCTTCACTAGGAGTAATCATGTCGCGTACAAGCACTGACGGTTTTAAAGCATTCAATCTATTAAAAGGAAATGGCATCGAAATTGGCGCCCTATCTAACCCATTCGATTTAGATGCAAATGTTCTCTATGCAGACACTGTTCCACCAGACGTTATGGCGGAGCAACTCAAAAACAACGAAGGGAAAGTGTATTTAGAACGAAAATTAGTTGATGTGAGCATCTTGCTTGAAGCTCCTTTTTATAACTTCAAGAATATAGAAAGCAATACACTCGATTTCTGTACGAGCTCAAATGTAATTGAGCATCATCCTAATCCAATCTATTTTTTACTTGAACAATTCAGAGTCATCAAACCTGGCGGTCATGTGTACGTAAAAATTCCTAACAAAGAATTCACATATGACAGATCCCGAATTCCAACACCTATTTCTTATTTAGAAAAAAAATTTATTGATTTCGATTTTTCTGATGAGTACATGAGAGCTCTCGACATAGTTAAAAACTCTGTCGGACACCTTGATTACCTTGGAAAAGGTGAGGAAATGGCAACATCAATCACAAAAAATCGTGACGGGCATCACCACTTTTTCGTATTTGATCCAGAGTCAACCTATGACATGATTAACACTCTGAAAAAATATCAAACATTCCGACTCATCTTTTTCAATTTAGAAGATGGCAACGTACATTTTGCTTTGCAAAAAAAATAATAAATACAACTAGAGTCGCCGCTCAATTCGCTGAGCAGCGACTCTTTTGCGTTTACTTACCCATCAACCCAATCAACTGAGCCGAAGTCAACGCCCCAATCTGCGTCGCAGACAAAGCATTCACTTGCGTCGAGCTCAAGGCCTTCAAGTCAGCCACTTCCATTGCGGCCACTTGTGAAGTGGTCAATGCTCTCACCTGACCTGTGCTCAAGGCCGCAATATCCGCAGTTTCCAAGGCTTTCACTTGTGAGGTGGTCAATGCCGCCACTTGTGAGGTGCCCATAGAGCCCACTTGCGTTGCTGTCAAAGCCACCACAGATGCTGTCGTCAATGCCGCCACTTGCGCGGTGGTCATGCCACCCACTTGTGTGGTGGTCAGGGCTGACACCAATGCTGCAGTCATATCTGCCACTTGCGAAGTGGTCAATGCCGCCACTTGCGCTGTAGACAAAGCTGACACACTAGCGGCAGGCAAAGCACTCAGCTGTGTGCTGGTCAATGTTTGCACGGTGCCTGTCGTCAATCCGGCCAACGCACCCGTACTCAACGACTTCACTTGTGTTGCCGTCAACACGCCTACTTGCGTTGTGGTCAACGCACCCACTTGTGCAGAGCTCAGCACTGCAATGTCAGCAGATTCCAAAGCCTTCACTTGGTCTGTGGTCATTGCAGCCACGCTAGCCGTGGTCAAAGCTTTCACTTGGTCGTTGGTCAGGGCAGCCACGCTGTCAGTGGTCAAGGCTTTCAACACCGTGGTGGTCATGCCCGCCACTTGGCCCGTGGTCAAAGCAGCAATCACCGATTTACTCAAAGAGGCAACTTGGGCTGTGCCCAATGCATTCACTTGGGTAGAGCTCAGTGCGGCCACTGTGGTGCTAGCCAAGTCTTTGACTTGACTTGTCGTCAATGCTGCCACTTGTGCCGTGCTGAGTGCGGCCACTTGACCTGTGGTCAAAGCTTTGATGGTGTTGGCCGTCAAGCTTTGTACTTGAGCTGTGCCCAACGCCCCCACTTGCGCGGTCGTCAATGCTTTGGCTTGTGCATCACTCAGGCCAGAGAGCTGTGTGGTGGTCAACGCAGCCACTTGCGCAGTGCTCAAAGCTTTCAGGTTGGTTTCGCTCAAACCAGTGATTTGAGATTTGCTCAAACCTTTCACTTGGTCTGTACTGAGTGCTGCCACTTCAGTGGTGGTGAAAGCATTCAACTGTGTCACCGACAAGGCACCGAGTTGTGTGGTGCTCAGTCCCTTGAGCTGCGTGGTACCCATACTGGCTACGTCATCCAAAGCTAGTGCTTTGACTTGGCTCGTGGTCAATGCGCCTACTTGGGTGCTAGTCAATGCGTTGATTTGCGCGGTGGTCAGTGCAATCACATCCGCACTTTCCAGTGCTTGGATGGTGGTGGTGGTCATGGCAGCCACTTGCGCGGTGCTCAATGCGCCTACCTGCCCACTTGTCAAAGCTTGCAAACCTGTGGAAGACAAGGCATTCACTTGGTCTGTACCTAAGGCCGCGACTTGTGTGGTGGTCAATGCCGCCACTTGCTTGGCATCCAACGCGCTCACTGCCGATGTACTCAAGGCTTTGAGTTGACCCGTCGTCAACGACGCCAAGTTCAATGCTGACAAAGCTTTGGCTTGTGTGGTGGTCAAGGCGCCCACCTGTGCAGTGGTCAAAGCGCCAACTTGCGCTTTGCTCAAACCAGCCAACTGACCCGTGGTGATCACAGCAGCTTGTGCTGTTGTCAATGCAGCCACAGAAGCGGTCGTCAAAGATTTGAACTGATCTACCGACAAGGCCTTCACTTGGTCTGTGCCCAATGCCGCCACCACAGTGGCGCTAAGAGCCCCCACTTGTCCTGCCGTCAACGCACTGAGCTGGGTGGTGCTGAGCTTAGATGCCTCAGCCGTTGTCAATGCACCTAGCTGTGTGGCGGTCAAAGCGGCCACTTGTGTGGTTGTCAATGCTTTGACATTGTCTGTACCCAAGGCCGCCACTTGTGAAGTGGTTAAACCTTTGACTTGATTCACTGTCAACGCAGCCACTTGGCCTGTGGTCAGTGCAGCCATTTGGGCGGTACTAAAACCGCTCAAGCCTTCAGCGGCCAAGGCCTTCACCTGCGTGGTGTCTAAAGCTTTGATCTGTGCAGTGCTGAGCAAAGCCACCTCTGCCGAGCTGAGGGTTGCCACTTGTGTGCTGCTCAAAGCGGCCACAGCCGTAGTGGACAAAGCTTGCACTTGAGCGGTAGTCAATGCAGTGACTGCTTCTTTGGTCATGGCTTTGACTTGGCTAGAAGTCAAAGCTGCTACAGAAGCAGTGCTCAAAGCCGCTACGGCTTTGGCAGACAAAGCAGCCGCTTGAGCCGTTGTCAAAGCCCCCACTTGTGCGGTAGTCAATGCAGCAACTGCACCCGTGCTCAACGCTTTGAATTGGTTAGCGCTGAGGGCTTGCACTTGCGTGGTGCTCATTGCATTCACAGCACCTGTTGTCAGTGCACCCACTTGCAACACATTCAAGGCAGCCACTTGTGCTGTGCTCAGCTTAGCGACGGCTGCGCTTGACAAGCTACTGACTTGACCGGTGCTGAGTGCCGCCACTTGCGTACTGGTCAAGGCAGCTGCCGCAGCTGTATTCAACCCAGCCACTGTGGCGGTAGACAACAGCTTCACTTGCGAAGCTGTCAGGGCTTGCACTTGGCTGGTCGTCATCGCATTGGCTTGTGTGGATGTCAATGCAGCCACATCAGCCACTTCCATCCCAGCCACTTGTGTGGTGGTCAAGGCAGCCAGCTGGGTCGTGCCCATGGCGCTGACTTGACTGGTGGTCAGTGCTTTAACTTGTGTGGCCGTCAAGGCGCCCACTTGTGCGGTGGTCAAGGCGTTCACTTGTGATGAGCTCAAAGCTGCCACTTGTGTGCCGCTGAGGGCACTGGCTTGCGATGTGGTGAGCTTGCTCACTTGCGTGGTATCTAAAGCACCAATTTGGGCGGTGGTGAACGACACCAAAGCAGCAGTCGTCAACGCCTGAACTTGTGAACTGGTCAAGGCACGCACTTGTGCAGTGGTGAAACCAGCCACTTCGTCTTTGGTCAATGCAGCCACTTGTGCAGTGGTCATGCCTGCCACCTGCGCTGTGGTGAGCGACTTCATTTGCGTGGCATTCAATGACACCAAATCAGCAGCAGTGATGGCCGAGAACTGTGCAGTAGACAATTTCTCTAGCTGCGCCGTGGTCAGGGCTTTGACTTGAGTCGCGCTCAATGACTCCACTTGCGTTGTGGTCAGTCCCGTTAAATCGGCGGTCTCAATGGCCGACACTTGAGTTGCTGTCAAACCAGAAACCTTGTCAGCCATAGCGCCCAATTGAGCAGCGACCAAACCAACGATTTGATCGGTGGTCAGCGACGCAATTTGAGACGTCGTCAGACTCGCCACACGGTCGGTGGTGATAGCCGCCACTTGCGTGCTGCTCAGCAATGCCACTTGCGAACCTTTGATCGCAGCCAGTGTGCCGGTCGCAATCGAATTCACTTGCGTTGTCGACAACGATGTGATTTGCGTCGCCTTGAGCGCATTCAGCTGGCTAGAACCCAAAGCTGCCACATTGGTGGTGCTCAAACTGCCTACTTGCGTGTTGCTCAGCGCTTGCACTTGCGTTGCCGTCAGCGCAGCAAATACGGCTGTCGACAAAGCATTCACTTGATCCGTTGTCATCGCTGTAATGCTTGCTGGTTTAAGCGATGCAAGGTCTGATGGCGTAATCGCCGCAATCTGAGTGGTTGTCCATACTGACACAGCGGTCGTTGGGGCCACAGCTGCATAGGTTTGAGCTGAGTAACTGCTGGTGACGCTGTTAATAGAGTTGGTCATGATGGTCTCTTTTCAAAAATTTGTTTTACAAAGTCAGACAGTTACTGATTAGCTGTTGGCCGCAGTCACCAAGCCATACAGCTGGGTGGAAGTCAGTGCGCCCATTTGCGTCGTTGTCAAAGCACTCACTTGCGCATTACTCAACGAAGTCAATTGAGACACAGTCAGTGCCTGGACTTGACCTGTGGTCAACGCAGCGACTTGCGAAGTATTCAACGCAGCGACCTCACCCGTGGTCAAGATGCTGACTTGAGATGTGGTCAAGGCTGTGACCTGATCGGTTGTCAACGCTTGCACCGCAGCAGTGCTGAGTGCCTGCACTTGGCTAGAGCTCAAGACGGCAATCGCACTGGTTGTCAAAGCTTGCACATCATCCGTTGCAATCGCTTGGACCTGAGCCGTGGTCAAAGCTGTTGCTTGATCTGTGCTCAACGCTGCGACTTGAGCGGTGCTCAACGCCACGATATTGGCGGTGGTCAAGGCCTTCACTTGCGATGTGGTCAAGGCACCTACTTGATCCGTACTCAAGGCACCAATGCTGTTCGCTGTCAACGCATTCACTTGTGAAGTCGTCAAGGCAGCCACTTGATCTGTACCCAGTGCAGCCACAGACGCGGTTGACAAGGCACGAACCTGTGTGGCGGTCAACGCTGTCACATTGGTCGTACCCAAGGCAGCAACCTGTGCTGTGCTGAGCGCTGTCACCATGCCAACGGTCAAAGATGCGACTTGAGTCGTATTCAATGCGCCAACTTGGTCTGTCGACATCGCCACCATGTCAGCGGTCTCCAATGCCCCAACTTGTGCTGCAGTCAATGCGGTTACTTGACCTGTGGTCAATGCTGCCACTTCTGTGGTGTTCAATGCACGGACTTGAGATGCGGTCAAAGCACCCACTTGATCAGTTGTCAAAGAAGTCAGTTGCGTGGTGCTCAATCCAGTCACCACAGAGTCTGCCAACACTTGAACTTGCGATGTGCTCAAAGCAGCCACTTGATCCGTTGTCAATGAAGCCACTGTGTTGTTGGTCAGGCTCGCGACTTGACTTGTGGTCAACGCTTGCACCTGATCGGTGGTCAATGCAGCCACAGACGCCGTGCTCAACGCACGAATCTGATCAGCACCCAAGACCTTCACTTGTGTCGTCGTCAAAGCGGATGCTTCGCTGGTGGTCAAGGCCCCCATTTGGTCTGCAGTCAACGATGCCACTTGCGTCGTGGTCAAGCTAGCGAGCTTGTCAGTTTCTAGTGCTGTGATCGCAACAGCAGTCAACGACTTCACTTGCTCAACGCTCAATGACGTCAGTTGTCCAGTGCTGAGCGCATTGACCTGCGCAGTGCTCAAACTTGCCACATTGATGTTTGTCAACGCACTCAACTGTGTTGTGCTGAGCTTAGCCACTTGCTCTGTCGTCAAAGCCACCACTTGATCAGCCTTGATAGCTGCCACTTGATTTGTTGTCAACGCACCGACTTGGGTGGTTGTCAACGAGGCAATTTGATCAGATGACAGTGTGGTCACAGCACCCGTGGTCAAAGATGCCACCTGAGCTGTACCCAGAGCCGTCACTTGAGTTGTGGTCAACGCCATGACGCTATCAGACGTCAAAGCTTGCAACTGTGTGGTGGTGATGGCACCCACTTGGCCCGTGGTCAGCGAGACCACTTGGTCAGAGGTCAAAGCAGCCACGCCAGCCGTGTTAACTGCCTGCAACTTGGCATTGGCCAAGCTAGACACTTGGGTTGTGGTCAAACCAGCCACCTGACCTGTGGTCAAGGCATTGACTTGGGTGGTGCTCAAAGCATTCACTTGTGTCGTGCTCATCGCGGCAACATCACCCGTTTCCAACGCTTGGATCTGGCCTGTTGACAAAGCGCCCAATTGGGCATTGGTCAACACAGCGACTTGATCCGAACTCAAAGCGGTCACTTCACCTGCGGTGAGTGATTTGACTTGACCTGTCGTCAGAGCTGCCACTTGGTCTGTGCTCAATGCACCGACTTGGGTGTTGCTCAAACCAGCGATCACGCCGGTGCTGAGTTTCTCCACTTGAGCCGTGGTGAAGGCTTGCACTTGGGTGGCGCTGAGTGAAGACACTTGGTCAGAGTTCAAGACAGCCACATCGGCGGTCTCTACCGCTTGCAACTGAGTCGTCGTCAAAGCTTTGACTTGGTCGTAGCTCAGGTTACTCACTTCGGTCGTGGTCAAAGACACCACCTGTGCAGTTGTCAACGCACTCACTTGGTCAGCGGTCAAAGCGGCCAACTGGGTGGTGTTAAGGCCAGCCACATCCGTGGTTTCCAAGGCCTGCACTTGAGCGGTGGTCAATGCCTTAATTTGAGTAGCGTTCAACACTTGAACGTCAGCATTTTCCAAAGCCTTGACTTGGTCTGTGCTCATGCCTTTGACTTGTGCGGCCGTCAGGCTCGCCACCTGGCTGGTCGTCATGGCCACGACTTGTGCGGTGCTGAGAGCGTTCACTTGGGCTGTACCCATGGCTTGCACTTGTGACGTGCTCAACGCAGTGACGTTGCCATTGCTCAAGGCTTGTACTTGCGCGGTGCTCAACGCAGCCACTTGGCCTGTGCTCATCGCCGCAATGTCTGCGGTTTCAAGCACATTGACTTGTGCAGTGGTCAGGGCTGCGACTTGGCCTGTGCTCAAAGCGGCCACATCAGAGGTTTCCAGGGCCACCACTTGGGCGGTGGTCAAGGCACTGACTTGACCTGTGGTCAAGGCAGACAGTTGGGTGCTGCTCATGGCCGCCACGTTGGCGGTGCTGATGGCTTGCACTTGGCTTGTGCTCAGAGCTTGCACTTGGGCGGTGACCAACGAGGCCGCTGCTGCAGTGCTCAAGCCTGTCACCTGACTTGCTGTGAGCGAGGCCACTTGCGTGGTCGTCATCGCAGCGATGTTGGCGTTGGTCAAAGCATTGACTTGGGTTGAACCCAAAGCTTGCACCTGTGAAGTGCTCAAAGCCTTCACTTCGTTAGCTGTCAAGGCCGCCATTTGACCGGTGGTCAAAGCAGCCACTTGGGTGGTGCTCATCGCAGCCACTTGCGCTGTGCTCATCGCCGCCACCGCGCTGGTCGCGATGGCTTTGACCTGCGCAGTATCCAATGTACCAACTTGTGCAGTGGTCAACGCGGCCACTTGGTCAGAGTTCAAAGCACCCACATTGGTGGATGTCACTGCGGCTACTTGAGCTGTGGTGAATTTCGACACTTGATCTGCCGTCAATGACGTGACAGCTGATGTGGTCAAAGCCTTCACTTGGTCCGTGGTGAGGCCTGTGATTTGCGCTTCATTCAAATTCGCAAAATCTTCAGTTTGCAAGGCATTCAGCTGCGTGGTGCTCAAGGCTTGCAGCTGGGTGCTGGTCATCGCTTTGACGCTGTTGAGGTTCAACGCTTCGATGTTGCTGGTGCTGAGTTGTTGCACTTGCGCAGTGGTCAACGCCTTGGCTTGCGCCGCACTCAAAGTTGCGGCTTCAGAGGTAGTCAACGCGGCCACTTGGCTTGTGCTGAATGCAGCCACTTGGTCGGTGCTCAACGCAGCGACTTGGGCCGTGCTCATCACCGCCACGCCTGCGGTAGAAATGGCGTTAACTTGACCTGTGCTCAAGGCACGCACATCGTCCACGCTCAAGGCTTTCACACTGCCCGTGCTCAATGCCCCGACTTGCGTGGTGGTCAATGCAGCCACTTGGCCTGTGCTGAGGGCTTGCACTTGGGTGCTGCTCAGCACATTCACTTGAGCAGTGGTCAGTGCGGCCACTTGGTCCGTGGTCAAGTTACTCACTTGAGCTGCGGTCAAAGCACCGACTTGGGTGGTGGTGAGCGCAGCCACTTGTGCGGTGCTCATGGCGGCCAAGTCACCCACTTCCAAAGCTTTCACTTGGGCTGTGCTCAAGGCTTTCACTTGAGTGGTGGTCAAGGCGGCTGCTTCAGAGCTGGTAAGTGCAGCCACTTGTGCTGTACCCAGCGCGCCCACTTGGGTGGTGGTCAATGCTGCCACGCCATCGGTGGTCATGGCTTGCAATTGGTTGCTGCTCAAGCCTTTGATGGCATCGGTGGTCAAACCACTCACGCCAGCCGTCGACATGGCTTGCACTTGCGAGGTGCTGAGTGCGGCCACTTGGGCTGTCGACAAGGCTTGGGCTTGCGTGGCGCTCAAGGCAGCCACATCCGCTGTTTCCATGGCTTGCACTTGCGTGGCGCTCAGGGCTGCAACTTGACTTGTGGTCAAACCAGCCACTTGAGCTGTGCTCAAACCAGCCAATGCAGCGGTGGTGACCGACTTGATTTGGTCAGATGTCAACGCCGCCACTTGTGCCGTGGTCATACCCGACAACTCGGTGTTGCTGAGTGCTTTGATTTGCGTGCTGGTCATCGCTGCCACGTCGGCAGTGTCGATGGCTTGTACTTGGGTGGTGCTGAGCGATTGCAGTTGGCCTGTGGTCAACACGGCAATCTGGTCAGACGTCATGGCCTTCACTTGCGCAGTGCCCAAGGTAGACACATTGCCCGTGGTCAAGGCTTTGACTTGATCTGTCGTCAACGCAGCCACACGGTCAGTGCTGAGTGTGGAAGCTTGCGTGCTGGTCAATGCCGCCACGCCCGCAGCGCTGATGCCGCGCACTTGCGAAGTAGACAAAGCGCCGAGCTGAGCCGTGCTCAAGGCAGCCACGCTGCCTGTGCTGAACGATTGAATTTGGTCTGTGGTCAACGCACCCATTTGTGTGGTGCTCAAACCCGATACGCCTGTGGTGCTGAGCGCACCCACTTGCGTTTCGGTCAAGGCTTTGACTTGGGTGGTGGTCAGCGCACTGACTTGTGCCGTGCTCAAGGCACCGACTGCAGCGTTGGTCAAGGCTTTGACTTGTCCGTCAGACAAGGCTTTGACTTGGGCTGTGCTCAAGGCTTGCACTTGCGTGCTGCTCAAACCTGCCACCGTGGCGTTGGTGAGAGCGCCCAACTGTGTTGTGGTGATGGCTGCCACTTGACCTGTGCTCAAAGCCGCGATGTTGGCGGGGGACATGGCCTTGACTTGGTCTGTCGTCAGTGCAGCAACTTGGGCAGTGGTCAACGCAGCCACGTCTTCTGTGGCAAACGCTTTGAACTGGTTGGCTGACAAAGATTGCAACTGCGTGGTGCTGAGTGCTGCGACTTCAGCCGACTCCAAAGTGCGCACTTGCGATTGGCTGAGTGCTTGCAACTGCGTGGTGGTCAAGGCGCTGACTTGGGCTGTGCCCAAAGCCAAGATGTCATCGGTGGACATAGCGCCTAACTGCACCGTGGTCAACGCACCTACTTGCGCGGTGGTCATCGCAGCCACTTCAGTGGTGGTCAGTGCTTTGATTTGCTTGTCCGTCAGCGATGCCACTTGGCTTGTGCTCAAAGACTGCAACGTACCTGTCGACAAACCTGCGACTTGCGTGTCTGTCAATGAAGACACTTGGGTGGTCGTCAAGGCAGCCACTTGGGTGGTCGTCATCGCGTTCAAGCCAGCGTTGGTCAGTCCTTGTACTTGATCGGAAGTCAAGGCTTTGACTTGGCCAGTACTCAGTGCAGCCACAGAACCTGTGCTCAAAGCTGCGACTTGTTTGGTTGTCAGTGCCGCCACTTGGCTGGTGCTGAGTTGAGCCACCGCAGCGGTGGTGAGTGCGCCCACTTGGGCAGCGCCCAAGGCTTTGACGTTGGTGGTGGAAATGCCACCCACGGTAGATGTAGAAAGCGATTGCACTTGACCCGTGGTCAAAGCTGCCACTTGGCTGGTTGTCATCGCATTGACCAAGCTGGTCGACAAAGCGCCCACAGCAGATGTGGTCAACGCTTGCACTTGGCTAGATGACAAAGCGCTGATTTGCGTGGTGGCCAAAGCCGCCACGTTGGTAGATGTCAAAGCCGTCACTTGGCTGGCAGACAACGCTTTGAGTTGCGCTGCGCTGAGCGCATTCACTTGTGCTGTGGTCATGGCGGCCACGGCATCGGTGGTCAGCGACTTGATTTGCGCTTCGGTCAGCGCCTTCACTTGGGCTGTGCCCATGGCAGCCACTTCAGAAGTGGTCAGTGCCTGCAGTTGTGTTGCGCTGAGTGACTTGATTTGGTCAGACGTGAATGCAGCCACCTGCGTGGTGGTCATCGCCGCCACTTTGTCTGCAGCCAAAGCCTTCACTTGGTTCGCTGTCAATGACTGAACTTGCGAAGTGGTCATGGCCGAGACTTGTGTTGAAGTCATAGCCCCCACCACAGCCACTGACAAACCAGCCACTTGGCCTGTTGTCAACGCAGCCACTTGGGTGGTACCCATAGAAGCAAAAGTGCTGCTGCTCAGGCCTTTGATTTGCGCGGCTGTCAAGGCACCCACTTGTGACGTGGTCATGGCATTGAGTTGGTTAGAACCCAAAGCGGCAACAGAGGTTGCAGCCAAGGCACCGACCTGCGCAGTCGTCAGGGCCGCCACTTGCGCAGTGCTCAAAGACGCCACTTGCGTGGACTTGAGTTTCGCAGTACTGCTTGTGCTGAGCGCGCTAACCTGATCGGTAGAGAGTGACTGCAACTGCGAGCTGCTCAAGGCATTGAGTTCAGCCACCGTCAGCGAGTTGAGCTGCGTCGAGCTCAAGGCACGAATTTGCGAACTAGAGAATGCACCCACTTGCGTGGCAGTCATGCTGGCCAAATCAGCGGTTTCAATCGCTTTGATTTGATCGGTGGTCAATGCCTGCAGTTGGCTTGTCTTCAGCGCTTTGACTTGGGTCGCCGTCAGTGCTGCCACCTGTGAGGTGGACATGCCCACGAGGTCACGCGTTTCAATCGCAGCGACTTGAGCCACTTTCAAACTCGCCACTTGTGATGTGCTCATGCCACCCAGCTGGTCGGCAATCAGGTTCACGATTTGATCCGTGGTCAACGCCTGAATTTGCTTGGAAGTCAACGCACCTAACCGTGTGCTGTCGATGTCCTTGATGCGAGACACATTGAGCGAAGCCACTTGCGTGACGCTCAAAGCTGACATTTGTGATGTGCTCAACGAGTTGATTTGCGACGAAGTCATTGCACCAATTTGCGCAGGCTTGAATGCTGCAATCTGCGTATTGGTAAAGGCACCCATCTGCTGATCGGTGAAAGCGGCCACATTGGTTGCGCTCAAGGCACCCAACTGACCCGCTGTCAAACCTGCCATGGCAGAGGTACTGATAGAGGACACCTGCTCGGTGGTCAGTGCCGCAGCCTCTGCCACCGTGAGGGCTTTGATCTTGGTCGCATCAAAGCCAGAAATATCGGTCGTGGCCGTGACCTTGGTGGTGGGCGTTGCAGCGCCGAAGGTCATCAATGTGTTGGATTGAAAACCAGTACTTAAGTTGTTGATCGTGGCCATGATTCGCTCTTTTCACTCATTTATTGAGGGTTGTAACGGCAGTGACTGCACAGCAATGCACTGCCCTTACAGGGATTCGTCTCATGAAGATCGGCTTCAATTTTGATAACTTGAGCGTCTTTATTAAAAAATGTGAAAGTTTTTGTAGATCAACAAAAAAGCGAGCACTCGGCTCGCTTTTTTGTTAACCCCAATCGCTTGGGGTATGGGCTTGATTACTTCAACAGTGACAAGACCGATTGCGAAGACTGGTTCGCTTGCGCCAGCATCGCTGTGGCAGCTTGCGAAATGATCTGGTTACGCGCCATGTTGGTGGTTTCAGTGGCGTAGTCAGTGTCCAAGATACGGCTGCGTGAAGCAGACATGTTTTGGTTCGACTCAGTCAAGTTAGACACCACGGCATCCAAACGGTTTTGGAAGGCACCGGCTTTGGCTTGGTCAGCGGCCACAGAAGTCAATGCAGCGTCGATGGCCTTGAGGGCTTCGGTTGCACCAGCTTGTGTTGTCACATCCACATCTTTGATCTTCAAAGCGTTGTCCGAGCCACCAAAGTTGCCGCGGCGGAAGCCCAAAGCTGCAAAGTTGTCGTTGCCTTCAGAGCCGCTCTCCACAGTGAACGCTTTGTCAGAGCTCAACTTGACAGTTGAGTAGTGAGTCACAGCATCTGTGTCATCGCCAGCTGTACCGATGGTCACACCAGTCAAACCGAGAGCTGCTGCATCCGTAGCGTCAGAGCTGATCGAGATGTTGCGGCCATCAGCAGCTGTCAAGGTGATACCTTCACCCCAAGCAGTGGCAACCACACCTGTCTTGCCTTGTGCTGCATTGATGGCTGTCATCACGTCATCACGGTTAGAGTTGGCATCCAAGCTGATGGCCACGTCCACACCGTTCAAGTTCAAAGCAGTCACAGTACCAGCGGTGAAGCCAGAACCTTTGAGCATGTTTGGCTCAGCAGTGGCTGTTACGCCTGTCATGCCTGACTTCTTGTTGATGGCAGCAGCAATCGCGATGGCGCTGGCAGCTTTGCTAGAAGAGTCAACCACTGTGTTCGATGATTGGTCATCGTTGGCATTGGCAGCATCGATACCGACGCCGTTCAAGACCAAGGTGTTGCCATTGAACACGCCAGTTTCTGTACCTGCGCTGGTGCCAGCCACAGGAGCAGCAGCAGTTGCTTGCGGCTTGCGAGTCAAAGACACAGCTTGTGCAGTGTCAGCCGAGTAAGAACCAAAGTTCAAACCAGAGTTAGACAACTTGCCAGAGACATTGCTAGACACATTGATGGCGCTGCCGTCACGTGTGTTCAATTCGTATGTACCTTCGTACACGTTCGAAGCACCCAAACCAGTTGCAGCAGCAGTCAAGCTACCGAGGTCGAGTTCAATGTTGCGACCATCTGCGGCAACCAACACGATACCTTGGTTGTCATCATGTGTGTTAACAGCCTTGACGCCAGTTTGACCAGAGATGTTGTTGATGGCAGTCATCACTGCAGCACGTGACAACTCTGCGTCGTCTGTGGTGTACACAGTCGCTGTGTCCACGCCGTTGATCTTGATGGTGCCGTTAGAAGCAGCAGCAGTCATCACTGAACCAAAAGCAACTGTCTCGTTGACTGTTGCGTACACGCCGCTTTGAGCAGACACGCGGTTGATGGCAGCAGCCTTAGAAATAGCGCTAGAAGCGTTAGCAGCAGAAGACTTGGTGTCATCCGTCGCCAAAGAAGCACCCACCACCACGCCATTCAAAACGAGGTCGCCATCAGCCAAAGCGGGAGCAGATCCTGCAGCGTAGCTAGTGGCCACAGAAGACAAGGAAGCGCGTGAACCCATACCGATGTCTTTGGTCTTCACAGAACCGAAAGAGATGTCCATGGTGTCATTGGCGTTGGTGCCAGTTTGCAAGACGATCTTGCCGGCGCTGCCGTCCAACAACTTGATGTTGTTGTGGTTTGTTTTGTTGGCGATGTTGTCGATTTCAGCCTTGAGTTGATCCACTTCTTGTTGGATCGAACCGCGGTCTTGGTCGTTCACAGAACCAGTTGCAGCTTGCACAGACAGTTCACGCATGCGTTGCAGCATGTTGGTGACTTGACCCATTGCGCCTTCAGCGGTTTGAGCCATCGAGATACCGTCGTTAGAGTTGCGGATCGCAACTGCGTAACCACGGATTTGCGATGTCATGCGGTTGGTGATAGCAAGGCCAGCAGCGTCGTCTTTGGCGCTGTTGATACGCAGACCTGTGGAGAGACGCTCCATGGTCGTTGCAGTCAATTTCTCGACATTGCTCATAGATGCTTGCGCTGTCAATGCTTTGACGTTGGTGTTGATAACGGACATGGTGTTTCTCCTAAAAGTCCAGAGAGGGGGTTAAAGAGTTCAAGAATTTCATTTCCTGATACCCAGTGATTCGGAAGGGGTGGTTTTTACTTGAGTCTTTTTTTGAAATATTTCAAAAAAAATACATTCATACGCTATATGGCGTATGACTCAGACAGCCTCGTTGTGCAACAAACCTTTGAAGTCTTCAATGCCGTGGGCTACACGCACAACAACTTCATTAGGGATTTGACGCACGACATCACCATTGGCCATGTTTTT
>ERZ650311.684-NODE-684-length-19839-cov-15.071017_pt1 | contig 19839 bp, 33 predicted proteins | sample MGYA00376247_ERZ650311 | MGnify/ENA primary metagenome ERZ650311 (study PRJEB26733, sample SAMN07839324) | wastewater metagenome | biome: small river; feature: stream; material: water | place: USA: North Carolina | collected 2016-07-28 ... | reverse complement strand
TGGATCCCATCCTCAAGAACGGCAGCTACGTCGAGATGGCGTGCACGACCAGAGAAGCACAGGCGTATGCCAAAGCGAACCACGCTGCCGCCGAGGCGGAGGTCGCCCGCCTCGCCGGCCTCCTCGGCGAGGCGCGGGAGGTCATCGCGCAACTAATCGGCTGGTCGGCGCCGAGATGGACACCGGATGGGTCTCAGCAATCGCTGACCGCCATTCTCGACACCGCTCGGGCTCGTGCCCGCGCCTTCCTCACCCGCCTGAAGGAGCCGACTGATGCAGAGTGAGCCGAAATGCGAGTTCGTGCGCGCCTACATCGGCGCCTGCGATGGACCTGTCCACACCGGGCGGTTCTGCGCCCACCACATCGGGACGAAGTGCGCCGCCTGCGGAGGACAGGCGACCAACGAGTGCTGCCACACCGGTCAGTTCGTCTGCGGCGCCCCGCTTTGCGATGGCTGTGAAGGCTTTTCCGATCCGGACAAGCCGAGTGGAACGTGGGGCTTCATGAACCACAGTCACCGGATGCGCGGCCAAGTCGCCGAAGCAAACCCGACCACCCTTGCCAACCGAAAGGAGGTGATGCCCCATACCGCAGAGCAACCCGCGCGACCCGTTCAGGGATGTTCCTCGCCCCGGCACGATACGACCCCGCCCCAGGCTTCCGAGCCTGGGGTGACGATCCCGGTCGTCGAGGTCCCCTGCGTTCCGGCATTCGTCTACCTGGAGCCTGTCGCCGGCCATGTGGTGCCGGAACGTCCTCGCCGTGGCGGGCCGCACCTGTCCCATTCGCTGAGGTCATCCGACGCCAGCACTTTCGACGTCATCTGCACTGCCTGCGGGCACACGGACGTGACGCCTGGAGGCTGGGGCGCGCTGGTCGACCCGTGCCCCGCCGCCATCCAGGAGCCGCCCCATGATTGAGTTCTCGAAAACATCTGTCGGCGACAAACTGCGCATCGTCGGGGCTGGAGCGCCCGGATTTGCAAAGCTCGGAGACATTGTCGAGGTCACGGCAACATACGCCAACAAGGTCGATGTGAAAAACGCCGCAGGCGACGTTGCGTTCTTCGCGCTTACTTGCGGAGCGGCCCGCCTCGAACCCATCCAGGAGCCGCCCCATGCCGACTGACCGCCCCGACGACACGCCCAAGAGCCTGCGGGCGCTGGCGGGCAGGCTTTCCCCGGAGCCCGGCGTCTTCGCGTATCGCGACGGAGACTTGAAGCTGATCGTCGAGACGCTTCACCGCGCCGCCGATCGGCTGGAGGCCCCCAGCAACGCGACCGAACTGGTGCGGGCGGTCGACGCCGCCCGACGGGCAGGCGCCGAGGAGATGCGGGCGGCTGCGGCAGCAACGGTGAACGCAGACGCTGAAGCATGGTGGGGGAACCCCGAGGATTACTCGCACAGCGACCTGAAGAGGCTCGCTGCCCGCGTCGCCACCCTCCCGCTTCCAGGAGATCAGCCGTGAGTTTCACCGAAGCACAGATCGAGGCGGCCCGAGCCGTCATCTACGAATTGGCCGGCATGAGGTTTGCCGACAAGACGATCCGCGCCGCCCTGGAGGCCGCCGAGCGCGCGGCGTGGCGGCCGGTGGCGGAGGCGCTCAAGGACGGGACGCACATTCTCGCGGTCGACGGCTACGGCGCGATGTACCGCGCGTGGTGGAACGGAGAGAGCTTTTCCGCGCACTGCGGTCAGCCGGTCGTCGACACGCCCGAGCCGACCCACTTCCGCCCTCTCCCCGCCCCGCCAGAAGGAACGCCGGCATGAGCCCCGAGGAAGCCTTCGCCACCCCGCGAGGAGGCGGCGCGATGACAACAGTGCGCATCACCAAAGTCCTCTGCCCCTGCTGTGAAGGCACAGGCATCAGCCCGCAACTTGGGTTCACCTGCATGTGGTGCGGGGGCCGGAAGCGAACATCGGTCGATACCGCGCTGCGATACGCAAACCAGAATTACGTGTTGGCCGGCGCCGGATACATCGAAGGCGACACGCTCGAAGCGCTGAGAGCCAACGAGGCGATATCGGAGAAGATTTACGCTTTTGTGGGGAAGACACCACCTTGGAAGGAAGAGCGATGAGCCCCGAGGAAGCCTACGCTGCGGCCGTCGATGCGGCCAGCCAAAACCTGTGGGTTGATCCCGACGGGGATACGGACACCGCCCTTCGCGCCGCGCTCGCCTCTCTCCGCGTCTCCGGCTACGTCGTGGTGCCGGGGAAGCCGACCGAGGCAAGGCTCTACGAGATCGGCGGGGAGATATCCCGCATGATCGAGGGGCGTGTCGACGACATCGACATGGCGATGGCACTTTACATGGAGGTCATCTCGGGCGCGCCCGTCTTCCCGCCGGAGGCCGACCATGGCTGACCGCCCCATGATCTTCAGCGGGCCGGTCCGCGCCAACATCGCCAATGTGCCGGAGGCCGCATGACCGCCGCCGCCCGCATCCGCGCCCTGTTGGCCGAGTGCCAAGCCGAGCGGCTGGACTACCGCCAGAAGGGCGACGGCATCCTCGCCGCGGCGTGCGCTGTCAGAGAGGCCGCGCTGAAGCAATGCATCAAGATCGTGGAGGAAGGGCAGTGAGCGAGATCACCGACGAGATGCGCAATGCCGTCCTCAACGCCCGCGGGGCGGACGACAGCGGGACCTTCATGCCGCTGGCCGAGATGCTTCGACACTGCGGCGAGAGCAAGCCCCGAATTGTGGCCGACGCCATCCTCTCCGCCGTCGCCCCGCTGATCGCAGCCCAAGAGAGGGAGGCGTGCGCGATGGTGGCTGGAGACGGGGCGCGCCGGTTCTCTCATCTGTCTGATAAGTATCGGGCGTTGATGGGCGTCGCGTTCGCCATCCGCGGCCGGGCAGAGAGCAAGGAGGGGTGATGTACGAGCGCATCCGCGCCACACGCGCCGCCGAAATCCTCGGCGTCGATGTCCGCTCCGTGCAGCGGCTGGCACAGCGTGCCAAGATCCCTGCCGCCCGCGTCGGAGGCGTTTGGACCTTCGATGAAGCCCAACTCCGCGCGTGGCTCACGCAACAGGAGATCGAGACATGCAGAAGGGCAGCAGAGGCCGAAGTCGCAAGCTCCCGCCGGGGTGCTACTGGCGCGGCAAGACCATATGGTATCGGCAGACTGTCAACGGCGTCGAACACAGAGAAAGCCTACGCACAGGCGAAGCAGAAGTTGCGCGAGCTAGGGCGGCGGTGATCAGCGAGCGGCTTACCGCTGAAGCGATGGGCCTAGACCACACTCGGACATGGAGCGCTGTCTACATAGCGTGGTCCGAGGAAATCGCCAAGCAAGTCGCCCCGACGACCGCCGCGCGCTACGGCGTGTCTCTCAGCCAGATCGAACCTCTTGTCGTCGAAAAGACGATCGCAGCCATCGACAAGCGCACGGTTGAGGAAATCGTCGCGTTCCGCCGGAAGGCCGGCGCATCGGCAGCCACCATTCGTCGGGACCTGTCGGCGCTTTCATCGGTGCTCACCTTCTCGGTCGATCGAGACTGGCGCGAAGGCAACCCAGCCCGTGACCGCATGGGGCGGATCCGCGAGCGGCGCGACCCGATCGTACTGCCGTCAGTCGTCGATGTCTCCCGCGTTGCCGAGAAGGCGCCCGGCATGCTCGGCGCGATGATCCGCTTCGCGCTCCTGACCGGCATGCGTCAGGAGGAAATCGCTTCGCTCGAATGGCGGGCGATCGACGGGCGGACGGTGACGATCGTTGGGAAGGGTTCGAAGCGCCGCACGATCGAGATATCGCATGCGGCGGCGGCGGTCATCGCCTCGCTACCGAGGCGGCTCCGCTGCAATGCGGTCTTCTGGCATGGGGACGGGGAGGGGGGCGGCAGGCGCTATCAGAATGTCGCCTCGCGCTTCGCCTCGATCGTGGCGGCGGTCGGCAAGACGGCACAGCGGGACGGCACAGAGTTCCGGCGCTTCCGCTTCCACGATCTGCGCCACCGCTTCGCAGTGGACTATCTCGGGAATGGCGGGTCCATCTACGACTTGCAGCGCCATCTCGGGCACTCGTCGATCAAGGTGACGGAGATCTATCTTGCGCACCTGACGCCGGAACAGGAGCGGTCGGCGCGGTCAGGAAGGACAGCCGGCGGCGAGGTATCCGCACAAAATTCGGCACAATAGCTAGTGGTTTCTGTTGTGCCGTAGTACACTCAAGCCTATGGAATTGCTGATAGTTCCGATCTGCCGCATGCTGCGGTGCGTTAGATCCGAGAGTATTAGCAAACCGCCGCCTTCAGCCTCTCGGCCACGGCTCCGTCGGCAATTCCGTAGACCATGCAAGCCCATGCCGTCAACCGGCATCCGCCATCGGCGGCATGGGCGAGAACAAAACGGTTCCACGGCGGCACAATGAGACGGCACAGGGTGAAAGAATGACGACGCTGTACCTCGACACTGAGTTTAACGGATTCAAGGGGCCTCTGATCTCGATGGCGCTCGTCAGCCCAGAAGGCGACGAGTGGTATCAAGTTGTAGAATGCGAAGGGGAGATCGACCCGTGGGTCGCGGAGAACGTCATGCCGAAGCTAGGCAAGGCGGCGATCTCTAAGGCAGAGTTCAGGGTTCGGCTTCACAAGTTTATCCGGCAGTTTGATGACCCGCTGATCGTTTGTGATTGGCACGCGGATCTCATGCATTTTTTCGAGGCATTCCATGGGGCTGATTATCGAGACAGCCTTGATTTCAGGTGCAGGACCCTGCTGCTTTCCGGGGCTTCAGACGTCCGCCCAATAGCCCCGCACAACGCACTTTCTGACGCTTGCGCGCTTCGGGACTGCTTTGATGGGCGCCACCCTATCTAGCTCTCCCTTACCAAGGGCAAGGACGAGCGTTGAAACCATTGGCGATTTCTAGGCGACACACGGGTTTTACACGGATCACGCGCCAAGGCGCAAAAAGAACGGAGAAGCACGATGCAGAACGCAGGCACCATTGATCGCGCAGCGAGCGCCAAGGCCGGCGAGATCGACATCCCCGGCCTCCGCGCACTTCTCGCTGCTGCAACGTCGGGGCCACTCCGGGTGGAGTGGTTTGGCCCGGAGTGGAACCGCAAAGCCTACATTTTCGGGGAACCAGCGTGGGCAGTGGCGGACAACGTCGCAGGGCGAGACGCCGAATGTTGGGCTGCCGTCCTCAACGCCGCCCCGGCGCTGCTTGACGCGGCCGAGGAACGGGATTTGCTCCGGGCCGAGGTCGCCGACCTCAAGCTCGACGTCATCGCGTTCTGCGCCCTGCATGCGGGGGCCTACGCCCGCACCTACGGCCTGCCTGACGGCCACCTGCACCCGCAGCACTACGACACCCTCGCGCGGTGCGGCGCCCGGATGGACAGTTTCACGCGCGCCGCGCTGGCCAAGGAGACCCCCAATGCATGATCGTGCCCATGGCGACCACGCCGAGATCGAGCCTGCCGACATGCCACGGGCTTCCGAGCCCGGGTGGGCGGACCTGCTGACGGAACTCGCCCGTTTCACCGCGATGCCTGACCGCAGCAAAGAAGGAACGCTGCTGGACGCAGTCGGGACGGTCGTTCGTCTCCGCGCGCTCGTGGCCGAGCGAGACGCACGCATTGCCGCGCTTGAGGCGGGGCTACAGCGGTTCGTGACGGCATGGGATGCCGCGCTAGAGGTCGCTGACGGCCGAGCGTCGTTCCACTATGGGCACCTGAAGGCTATCGCCGACACGAGGACAGAGTGGCGCGACTACGAAGAAGCGGCTTGGCTGTTCGGCCTATCGGCGGAGACGAGATGATGGCCGGCTTTTGGAGCGTCCCGACGAAATGGGAGGCCCGCTATCTGCGGTTCCTCGCCGGACCCCGCCCGAACTCGATCAACCGCATCCCGTCTCCCGAGACGCTGGCGCGCATGGCCGATGCCGGCTGGCTCGTGCGGGTGAACCCAAACTCCAAGTTCTCGCCGCCCAGCTACGACATCACCCCCGCCGGCCGCGAGGCCCTGCAAAAAGGAGGCGACAATGCAGCCTGACATCGGACGACCCAAGGCCACATCCCCGGAGATCATTCGCGCTGCGGCCGAGCGCATGGCCGACCAGATCTCTGCGTGGTTCGTCGAAGTCGATGGCGAAGCCCCGCCACGTGAGACCATCCTCTCGGATCTGGCACGCGAAATTCGGCTGGGCCGAGACGGCTACCATGTCGCGAAGTCGATGGAAAATATGGGATGGTATCCCGACACGCAACTGGTCGAGATCCTCGACGGAGCCGGGTACGCTATCCACTCCGCTCACGAGGCCGCCGTCAAGGCATGGGTCGCGGCAAACGGCATCGTCTTGGGTATCCCGGTCGGCGCCCAGGTCATGACAACGGCGCCATACGCCCCGTCTGGCATCGTTGGGGGCCACATGCCCGAGACGGCGCAATATGTCATCCGCGAGCCTGGGCGCAAGACCGATGGCGGCTACATCATCGACGCCGAGCGCGTGACGATCGCCCCTGAAGCGGGGGCTTCCGATGCAGCCTGACTTCGCCATTGGCGACCGCGTTGAGAAAGTAGGCGGCTCCTACACCGCCGTCGGCACGATCGTCGCAGCGTTCAAGACCCGCGCCGGGCAGCTTCGCTACGTGTTCGAGTTCGACGCCCCGCGAGGCATGCTACACATCTTCAACGGCGACCAGATGCGGCACTATATCGCCAACAATACTTACCTCCGCGACAGCGTCGGCGATCGTGGACAAGGCCCCAACTACGGAGGGTTCCCCGAATGACTGGCGCGATGCAGCCTGATCCCGCCCAACTCGCCGACGAGATCGAGACACACGGACTCGTGTGCGTCGCGCGCGCGCTTGATGGCGACGAAGCCGCCGAAACGCTCATTGTTCGCGCCCTGCGCCTTATGGCGGAACCGGCCCCCGCGGAGGCTGATGGTGCAGCCCGACTGAAGGAAGCCGCACGGGGCGCATTAGCTGCTATCCACGCAGCGATCCTCAGCCGCCCGTCGGTGCAGCCTGACTATGCCAAGCTCGCCGACGAGATCGAAGCGTTCGCCAACTATGCCCGATGGCAGCGCGGCCCTGCCGCGGGCGCCACGCCAGATCGCGACCATGGCGAGATGCTGGACGATGCGACGGCGGCGCTCCGAACCGCCGCCGATCGGCTTGAGTCCGCTCTCGCCCAGCGCGACGAGGCCCGCCACGTCGTCCGAGAAACCCTCTGGATGGCCGGCCGCTACGCCAACGGACGTCAGACCTACGCCGTCAGCATGTACAATGAGGCGAGGGAGACCGCCGAGGCTGGGGGCTATGCCGGCGAGGCAGAGCCGGCGGTCGATGGTGGGGAGATGGCGCGATGAGCACCGATGACGCTTTCGCCGCGGCCGTTGGCGCCATGTCCCTAGCACGCGCCAGGGCGTTCATCCGCAACAGTTCGTCGAGCGCAGACAAGGTCGACGAAGACCGCGAGACGCTGGCACGACGGATCGAGATGTCGTTCACCGACGAATGTAGCACCGCGCTCCGCGCCGCGCTCGCGTCTCTCCGCGCCTCCGGCTACGTCGTGGTGCCCATGAAGCCCACGGCTGAAATGGCGGCATATGCCGAGGCGCTGTCGGATTTCTATCTCTACGAAGAGGCGAATACGGTCGAAGGCCGCCGCGAGGAAATGCTCGGCGCGCTCGGTGTCGGGATCGAGCATGCACCAAGATTCCCTCCCGATGCGTCACCGTGAGCGATCCGGCCTCCGCTTCCTCTCCCTCGCGGCTTTCTGGCTCGCGGTGGGGGTGATATACTGGTGGGTGACGTAGCTACCACCCCGTCGGATCCGGCTTCACGTTCGGCCGCGTCCCCATCGCGTTGATGACCAGACCCGTCAACGCATGGTGCATGTCCCCCGCGAGCGTCAGCACATTCGCATCAGGGAGCGGATAGCGGTCGACGGCATCGCCGACCCGCTGGACGAGGGCGAAGTGGTCGCCGTCACGCTCTAGGCGCCATTCGTGCGTGGTCATGCGTCACCGTCCATCTTGTGCTCGACGTAGTCGTCGGCCTTGTCGCGCGCCGCCGTGACCGCGTTGATGACCGCCTGGCAGACGATCATGCCGACCACGCCAGCGAAGAACGCTGATACCGGCTCCATCTCCGCTTGCGACGGCAGGTATTCCTTGTCGATAGCCCACGCCATGAGCCCGATCATGAACTTCGACGTCGGGATGTGCGCGACATAGGCGACCGCCGCCCCGACCACGCCACGGATGGCGCGTTCCCACCACTTGCCAGTTCCGAGGACCATCCCGACAGCGCTCCCGATCAGCCCGGCAACGCCGACTTTGGCAGAGATCCCGAGGAAGAATGCTTCGGAGGACATCTCAAGCGGCCCTCCGTGTGCGGCGGGTGTTCTGCGCTTGCTCGGTGGCGGTCGCCCACCGGCAATTCTCTGGTGCGTATGGCCCATTGTTGTCGACCCTATCGACACTCAACTTCGGGTCCGGCCGCCACCCCATGTCTTCAATGAAGCAGACAAAACCGTGCTTCTCGTCCTCTCCATAGCGCCACCGATCACACACGGAAATTCCGCGAGCGCCATACCACTTGAACGCGGTGCTCGTCGGGAGGTGGCACCGGTTGATCATCGATTTCCAAACGTTATACTCAGGCAACTTCGCCCCCGCCGAGCCCCCATGGATATACGTGCGATCCCGCGCCAACTCGCCAGAAACGCAGCCGCATGAAGTCGACGCACCAGATCGCAGGTGGTGGCCCTGAACCGTTGGGGACTCCCCGCAATCACAATCGCATTTCCAAGCGGGCATCTCCCGGCCGGTCGACAGGGCAATATGGGTAAACTCTCGCGCCACCAACCGCCCGAACCGCTGACCTGCCAGATCGATAAATCGCGCGCCGCGGCGCCCTGTCTTGATGCCCTTCTTCGCGCGGGCCGCGTCACTCCGCCGGCACCCACACGACTTATGTTTCCCCGCATCCAAATTCGTTGTCAGAACGACAACGTCTTGACCGCAGTCACAGGACATCTTCAATGCAGGCATCTTGCGGCCGGACGACAAAACCTTATGGGTCGGTTCTACCGCGGTTAGAGACCCATACCTCTTCCCAATGCGATTGATCAATTTTGGCATCTCAAGACCCCATACCCGGAGCGAAGAAACACCGGCGGCTCCCGTCTGAGCGCTTGCACCGCCAGTAATTGCCATCCTCGCTAAGCAACGCTGCCTCAGCAGGGATGAACTCATTCACTGACTTTACCATATACCCACCGGGTACTACAGCGACATCAGCCGCGTCTAGCTTAAAACAATCTTCGGGGCCGCAGCAGTGTTCGCCTGTCGGAGCGCGATAATCTCCGCGCATGATCCACTCAGCGTCACCGTGGGCAGCCGCTAGACTTACCCCGATGATGAACAGGCCAACCATGAACACCACGCCGAGCGCGACGTTCCACCGCATCAACAATCGTTCCAGCATCGACGACCTCCAGATAGCAAAAAGGAACCCGCCGCCGTAGACCACGAGGCCAACAGGCGGCAGGAGCAACAGACCAGCGAAGACAGAGAGGACAATCAGCCCACGAGGGGGATCACTTGATGGCTTAGGGCCATCACTAGATGCCGTCATCGGCGCTTCAGGATCGCAGCCACAGAGGTTGCGGCCGACGCAACACCGGAAACCCCGACGAAGAACGTCGCCACCATGCCGAGCCAGTCCCCGACGGCGCCGCGGATCGCAGGCGTCTCGCCGAGCCCGAGCATGGTGTCGAACACCACGATCTTGCCGACATAGGCAACGAGGATGTAGCCCATGAGCATCGCCGGGTGATGCCAGCGCATCGCCATTCGCTCGGCGGATCGAAGCTCGGCCTCTCGGCGGGCAACGTCGAGTTCGCGGCCGACGATCTCCGCGGCGATCCTGTCAGCGTCGTTGCCGGCGGCGAGGCGGGCCTTGTAGGCGTCGAGCGCGGGGCCGACGAGGCGGTTGAGGAACGGGCCGGAGATCCAGCCGAGGACCGTCGAAAGCATCGTCAGCCCTCCGGCGGCTTCTCGAACGAGAACGTCCGCGTCCGAAGCCAGATCACCACCGCCGGGATCACCAGGACCAGAACCCCGGCAATCTCAGGTGTCAGGTACTGCGCCAGAAGCGCCTTGATCTCCGGCATCCCCGCCATGTCGCCGACCTGCATGAGCAGCGACAGAACGGCCCCGCCGAGCATCACGACGTGAGACCAGAGCAGGGTCGACCAGCCTCGGAACGCCGAGAAGAACCGCTCCCACGGGGTTCCGGTCGCGGCCGAGTAGCCGGACCAGATCGTCCACGCGGACCAGCCGATCGCGCCGAGGGCCATCATCAGGATCATCGTCGAGAACATCGGAAGCCTCCTATTTCGGCCTGGAGTTGGCGAGCGCCCAACTCCAAATGAGAACCGCAGCAATCGTGCCGCCGACGATGATCCCGACAGCCCACAGCGTGGGGCCAGGCCAGAGCCACAGGCAGACGCAGAGCACGGCGATTGCGGCGAGCCAGAAGAACGGCATGAGGAAACCGCGCCAATCCATCACTTCCGCCCCCACTTGTTCCACGCGATGAAGCCACCGACGGCGACCACCGCGACGATGACAATGACAACCCCGATGGTGTCCCAGGGGGCGCCGGATGTCGGCGCAGGGGCCGCAACCGGCGGCTTCTGCTCGACCATCGTCTTGACCACGACAGCGCCACCAGCCGCCGCGGCGCCGCCGGCCGCGATCTTGCCCGCCGTCGTCATCGCTGGCTTTCGCTTGCCAGCGAGGACAGCTTCGACCTTCGCGAACCACGCGCGCCGGTCCGCCAGCCCGATCGTCCCGCCGTTGATGCGCAGCGTGATGCCGGCAATGTCGCCACGGTCGGCCATCTCGTTGCACTTGCCGTCGACCCATTCGGCCAGCGCCGGCTTGAGCGCGTGCTCGGCCGACAGCACAAGATCCGGATCGGATTCGAATGGCACGCCGCAGCGCTTGCCGTATTTGGCGTAAGCCTCGCGACCGGTGGTCTGCATGAGGCCACGACCGCGGTACTTCCAGCCGTCGCCGGGGTTGGTGTTGCCCATCCGGCCGCCGTAGACCGAGTTCGCAAGCCCCTCCGGGTTTCCTGCGAACTGCACGGCATTCGGTCGGGACGGCCAGACCTGGCGGATGCGCGAGGCGGTATAGTTCATGTTCTCGCGGAGGACCGTCAGGCCGCCAGTCTCGTGCATGACCTGCGCGAGGAAGTGGGCAAGCCGCGTCGGCGTGGTGATGCCGGCATCGGACATCTGCCCATCGCCGGCCTCGAAAGCCGCGATGTAGGCCGCGTTTGCCCGAGGGCACAATTTGTTGACCACGTCGACAGCGCGCATCAATCACCTCACGGCGCATAGTACAATGGTTCCGTATTACGGAACAACGACAAATTGCGTCACAGCGGCGGGTCGGGAACGTATTGCAGGCTGCGGCTCGACAGCACGGCAGCGACGTGGTCGACCGGCTCGACATCGCCGGCGCAGGAATAGACTTGGAACACCGCTCCATCGGTCGCCGCGATGGCCGCCGCCGCCGAGATGACGCCATCCTCGCCCCAGACGACGCCCTCAGGCAGGTCGGGCAGATCGCCGCCAGTCATGGCCTGCAGGATGGCGAGTTCGGTCGCGTCGCCGTTGGCCATGCTCATGAGCCAGTGCGTGGGCGCGGTTTCATAGGTCGCCTCGGGGTCGATCGCGCAGACCTTGCGGCTGAACGTCTCCGGCCCCATGCCGCGCGCGGCAAAGACGAGGTTGATGTTGACCTTCTGTGCGTCGGTCACGAGGCAGACAATGCCGATGGTCATGGTGTGCTCCTGTCAGGCCAGCAAGGCCAAACGCACCTGACGCTCTTTGGAAGCGGTCAGATACTCGCGGCCTGTAATGATTTTCTCGATGGCGCCGCCGAAAAAACTACCAGCGGTTCCGGCTGCATTATGCGCTCCGACGCGCCACGGCGTCGCTGTTGTCGGATTTCCGCTACGCGCGCCCGTGTATTCGATGACACCATCCACAAACAACGTGACGGATGTCGCGTCCCATGTCAGGCAAACCACGACGCGACGCGACCGCACATCCGTCGTTCCCTTGATTGTCGCGGCGGATTGCCCCCCCAGGCCGCCGCAGACGACGCCTCCGCTGGCGCTCACCAGGAGGTAGCACCGGTTTGACGGACCGGAGTCCGACGCCCCGCAAAGGATCTGGTCCGTCGCGGGCGAGGCCGGCATTGTCCCGAGTGCCATGATGAAACCGGCGGCGCTGCCGGCATAGTAGGTCGTCAGCAGGTTGTCGTCGCTGCCGTCGAATTTCGCGCCGCTCGTCTGGCGCGTCGGCTTCGCGGCGCCGGTCGCCTGGAGCGCTGAATAACCAGGCACCCGCTTGACCGACCAGTCATCGACCGATCCCGCGAACGTCGGCGTGCCATACAGCAACATGCCGGATGCGGTCGGAAATCCATTGGCAACGGTCGCAAGAATATACTCCTCAAAAGATCCGGAAGTTGTGCGTGATATTCCGCCAACGGACCCAACAGCAGCGATACACGATCCCGCTGCAATATTTGTAATTTGATACCTGACGCGATATAATCCGCCGACTGCGACTAGGCTCCCGGTTGGATATATAGCCGTGCCGCTAGCTCCGGTAATTCTTGTGGCCACCCCGTCCGCGATGGTCCAATACGCCTGCACCGTAAGACCAGAGGCTGAACCGAAGGTCGGGTCGGGCACAAGCTCCGGACCGAGCGCACCCGACAACGACGCGCCGCCCCACGTCCGCTGATCGAGCGCCAGCCCGATTGCCTCGCCGATGTCGTCGGCGAGCGTCTGGCCGGTGTACTCTTGAAAATGCCGATCGGTGCGCGTGAAGTCGTAATAGAACCCGTCCGACTGACCGAACATGAACGCGGTCAGAGAGAACTTGCGTCCCCCCAGCGCCAAAAGCCGCCGCATCCCAACCCGGCAGACCATCAGAGCACCCCAATCTTCAGCTTGATGCCCGACGCCGTGTAGGTCGGCGCACCCGACCGCGTGATGGTCGCGATCCAGACCGAGGTCACCCCCGACGCAGCCTTGAGCACTTGGTTGATGCCCGACAGGCAAGCGATGCGATTACCACCAAGATCAATGTAGTCGGACGCCACGACGCTGACTTTGCCGATGATCTTACGGGCATCCGCGTCCGAAATGCTCGGCGCCGTGTTGATCGTGCCGAGCGTGGCCGTCGCGTTGAAAAACAGCAGATCGAAGCCGACGCCCTGATCGTCCTCGTCGATGACGATGAGGCTTTCCAGCAAACGTGACCCGGCTGGGTTTGGGTAGAAACTCGCGAGTTCCGCGACCACCGACAGCACGTCGCCGTCTGCATATGCAGACGTGTCCAAGACCAGCGTGGCGTCAATGACATCATCGCGGCCGAGCGCTACGACGGTATCCGCGTGCTCTTCCCGCCCGTCCACACCGGTCCCAATCCCGGCGACCCTCCGGCGCGTTTCGTGCGCACCGACCACGCTCTTGTCTACCATGTCAGTTGTCCTTATTTCCGACCGTAAAGCCGGATCGTCCCGGCGTCGAAATCACCCGCTGTCGTTGTAAAGCGGATTGCGTTTTCAGTCCGCGCCGTGTCATAGTGGCCGGAACCGTAGTAGATATCTGTCGTGCCGTTGCGAAGACTGAACTGCGCCTCGGTCTTTTCAGCAGAGATGTTCAGTCCGGTGATTTCGACCTTGCCGTCGTAGGATCGGCCTGCCGCGCCGTCTCGCGTGATCAGGACGCCCGCGGTGTCATTCGAGTTTCCGGAGGTGACGACAGAGACCACGATGCTTTCGTATCCGGTCGCGGCGAAGGCCGACCCGTTGTCTGCACTGGTCCGCAGCCGGATGCCGCCGCTGCCGTCGAGCGACACGCCGTCGAAGATCGCGATGATTTCCTTGTAGGTGCTAAGGCCAGTGAAATCGACACTCGACACGGCAGAGGAGAAGGTCCACGAACTGATCGCTTGGAGCCCGGCATCGGAGATGTCCGACGTGGCGAGAGACGCCCACGACGGGATGCCGGATGCGAGCTTGTAGACCTGACCGTCAGTGCCCTTGGCGAGCCGCGAGACCGTCCCCGAGGCGGATCCGTAGAAGGTATCCCCGGCGACGACGGAAAGGTCCGCCAGCGTCGCCAGCATGTCCGTGAAGGTATGGGTGATGCCGTTGGTGCGCCACGCGGGGCCGGACGAGGTTGTCCAGAAATCGCCGCTCGTCGGGGAGGTCGGCGCCGTGCCGGGCGGGAAATTCCACGGGGCGCGGGCCGTGGTCGACGCCGTTCCGCGGATCTGCCCCGTCGACGAGATCCGCATCGCTTCGACCGGGGTCTCGGCCCCGTCCGGAGACGTGAGGAATACCAGCCGCGTCGGCATGTCGCCAGCACCGGGCGTGCCGTCGACTTCCGCCTTGATCGTGGCGCCGAGCGAGGCATAATCAACGCCGTCGTCACCGTAGAAGCGGAGTTCGCCGAGAACGTCGTTGTTCTGGACGATCGTAAACGAGCCGTAAGTCGTGTTCCGCGACTTCAGGAACAGCACGACAGGCCCGACCGCAGAGCCAACGTTTGCGGACATTGCCGCCGGATGGCTCGTGCCGTCGCCGACGAAGTTGGCCTTCGGCGTGCCGCCACCAGCCGCCGCCGCCGTCGCCGCGCCGACCAGCATCGCGCCTGTCGCCGTGATGGCGAAGGGTGTAGAATCCGTGCTCGCCGCGTCCTCGACGAGCAGTGTGTTCCCGCTGCCCGAATTGGTGATCTTGACGCCGCCGCCGTTCCCGGCCTGCGTGACGCTGAGGGCATAGTTCGAGTTGTCGGTGACGGTGATCGTGCCGGCCGTGGTCGCCGCCAGCGTCAGGTTTTTCGGGTTCAGAAGATGCCAGCCGCCGGCAGCACCGTTGAGCGCCGTGTCGTAGGCGACGAGATAGGCGCCGCCGGAGACGATCTCGCCCCCGATCAAGACGGCCGCGTTGGCATAGATCGGTTTCGCACCGATCGAGTTGACCGAAAGCGTCGCCGTCGACGTGTTCGAAAAGCTGGCGGTGAACCCGAAGACCTGCCCGTCGGCATAGGCCGAGATTACGGAGTTCGACGACAGCAGATAGGCGTTGGCCGAACCGGTCGTAGCCGTGCCGCAGCCAAGATCTTTCAGGAACTCGGCGAAGCGGCCCATCATGGCACGAGCGGAGTTGTTGACGCTCGCCGCCGCCTGATTTTCCTGCCAGTTGATCCCACTGTCGGCGTTCGCGTTATTCGACGCCGTCGTGGACCAATCATAGATGCTGGCCATCGCTAACCTCTTGGATTATATTAGGAGTGACGGCCGACGAGGGCGCAGAGCGGTTCGAAGACGGCGCGGTAGAGGCGGCCGAGCGTGTCGCGCTTGCGGCCGTGCATGACCGCCCGGAGATCGGCCGTGCGGTGCCGCATCAGATGCGTCAGCACGCCCCACGCGGCGCGCCGCAGCGGCGTCGTGCGGGGCTCGGCGAAGCGGAGGACAGGACCGAAGATCCGGTGATAGCCGCGCTCGTGGGCCGGCGTCATGTGGGCAGCCGAGTAGCGGAGCCAGATGGCATTGCGGAACGACCCGAAGCCATAAGCCCGGTTCATGGCGGTGCAGACGATCTTGCCTCCCGCCGCATCCGTCGTCGTGCTCGACGCCTGCGGGCCATATCCCCCGCCCGCATAGGGCGATGTGGCGGCAGCGGCAGCATAGTCCGTCGCATATTCGTACCCGGCCGGCGTCATTGCCCCGAGGGACATTGTTGCATAGGGGTCGGACCCCATCGCCATCGAGGTCGGTGTATAGCCAAGGGCTTGGCCCGGAACGTTGTAGCCGGTCGGCGTCATAGTGCCCGCCGCCATGGCCGCCGCGATCTCCTGTGCTCGCTGGACCGTGGCCTGTTGGGCGGCCTCGCGCGCCGCCTGCTGGGCGGCTGCAGCCACTGCAGCCCGGCCGGCGCGTTGCGTGGGTGACGGCGCGGACGGCGCCGTGAACGGGCCCATCGGCGCCCCGGGGATCGTGCCGGGTGCCACCACGAACCCGGGCCCGATGATGCTTCCGGGGAGCGTTCGAGAGATCTCCTCCGGCCGGATCGGCTGGACGGTCGGCAGCGTCACCGACCCGCCGAAGACTGCGGACGCGATCGGCGATTCTTCCCACGGGGTCGGGCCGGGGAGCTCCGTCGGCGTCGTGCCGAGGAAGTTCGTGTTGGTCGGTGCGGCGGGAGCCGTGGGGATGCCAGCAGGCGCGCCGACAGACATCGGCCCGAAGTCGAGGGCGCCGCCGATACCGAGCGCACCGTGCCCGCCGAGCGTGCCCGTCGCCGTCGGTGCGGCCGGGGCCGATGGCGGCGCACCGAGCCCGCCGAGCGCCCCAAGCCCCGCCAGCATCGGGGCGGGGGGCGCATTCGGCAAGGCGTTGTAGTCGTCATAAGCCCCCGTCGGGGGGCCGTAGGTCTCCCTATTGGATGGGCCGGAAACCTGCGCCGGAGCGGGGCCCGCGGGCATCGATTGCGCCGGTGCGGGCGCCGCGACTTGCGGAGGGGCCTCGATCGGGGCCGGCGCAGGTCCGAGGGCGGGAACACCGCTGAGGAAATCGACCTGTGCCGGCGTCCATTCCGCACCGATCGGGGCGCCAGGCATCGGCCCGGTCGCAGGCGCGGGGGCTGCAGGCGCGGCCGGCGTCGCGTTCTCCCAAAAGCTGTTGGACGCGGTTTGAGACGGGCGGCCGTCGACAGTCGGCGGGCCCATGACGTTTACCGGCCCTGCCGGGCCGATCCCCTCCATGATAGGCGCGTCCGGGGCCGACCGCGCGGCGGGGGCCGCCGTCGTCGATCGCGTGCTCACCGTCGAGATGTTCGGCGTGCCCATCGGCGCACCGAATGCCGGGGGGGCCTGATCGATCGGAACCTCGATCGGCGCGACGCTGATGGCGGTCGGGCTGGCCGGAGCGCCGATGCTCCCGAAGCCGCCACCTCGGTTCGCCTCCATCGCGGCGTAGTTGGCGCGTTCTTGCGCCGCGCGCGGGCTGGACGCAGGCGGCCCCGGGACCTGCGGCGACCCCATCAGGCCCCATCCGTTGGCGCGGGCCATCTCCATCTGGTCATAGGCGGGCGTCGTAGGCGGCTTGGACGCGGGCGGGCCGGGCAGAGCCTCGATCTGTGCCGGAGGCGCGGGAGCGACCGGAGCGCCGGGAACGGGCGTGCTCGGCCGCGGGCCTTGCCCGAGAGCATAGGCGCCCCAAGCCTGAGCTGCAGGCGTGTTCAGCGGGGAGTTGGCGACAGCCGTCGACAGGCGGCCGAGGGCGGGGTTGATGAGCCCGGCCGACTGGCTCGCCAAGACGGCCTGCATCGGCGTCGCCATCGGGCTGGCGGGGTTGTACGGCCCGAGGAGCCCGCGCTCGCCCGCGATCATCGACATCAGGTTCGCGGTCGGGGTCTGGAACCCTGCGACATTGATCGAGGTCGGAACAGCGTTGACGACGCGCCCAACGCCCGTGCTTGCCGCCGCGACCGCGTCACGGGCAGCGCTGGGAAGGCCGCCGACGAAGTCCATGGCCTGCACGACACCAGACGGGCCGGAGCGCGACGGCGCGGGCTGAGATGCCGTCGCGGATCGAGCCGCGGGCGCGGGGGCGGGCTGCGCCGCAGGCTGCGGCGCGGGGGCCGCCTGGACGGTCGGCGCGACGGAGGCCTGCGGCGCAGCCATCGGCCCCATGGGCGCGCCGGGCATGGCACCGGTCGCAGGGTTCGGCCCCATGGCGCCGCGCGTCGTGTTGGGGATGCCGGCGAGAGCATCGGCGCGAGACGTCGGGATGCCGGCGCGGTTGATGTCGGCGAAGGTCTGTGGGCCGCCCTTCACCAGATCCGGGGAAACGGCGGACGGGCCGAGACGAACGCCAGCGTCGATCGACTGGCGGACGGTCTGGCCGATGTCGGCCATAGGGACGCCGGCCTGATTGGTCGCCATGATATCGGCGAGGTTGGCACGGGCGCCGCTGCCGATGATGCTGAAGTCCTGCCCGACGCGGTCCGCGTGCATGTGCGGGGCCATCGCGCTGGCGCCGAACCGGTCATCGCCACCGAACAGGCCGAGCCCAAGAGCGCCAGCCGACATCGCAGCAAGGCCCTGCGACCGCTGCTGTTCCGGCGTCAAGCCGGCAGTTCTGAGGTCGACTGCAAGCCCCGACGGATGCGTAGTCGAGTTCGTTTGATGCGTCCGCGCGCCACTCGTGACCGTCATCTGGTCCGGCGTCACATACCCCATGTCGGCCATGCGGCCGAGCTCCGTCCCGATCCCCGCGACGAACTCCCTGCCGGCAGCGGGCATCGCCTCGACTTGCTGCCGCGCACGCTCGTTCGCATAGCCGGCGATCGTCCGATCGACAGGCGGGCCGCCGGGAACGGCGCCGTAGCCCGCAAGACCTTGGAACCCTTGCGAGAGGTCGGGCGCCGCCGGTTGAGCCGCCGCAAGCGTCGCGGCCGGCGCGACCACGTCACCACGCTGCGGCACGCCCGCGCCATAGTTGAAGGCTGCCGGAGCACCAAGGTCGAAGGCCGACCGCACGCCGCCGACCGCGGCAGGCACGTCGGAGGCAAACACCGCGTTGAACGGGTCTGGTGACGTCAGTTGCGGCGCGTACTGGTCGAAAAATGCCTGAGTGTCTTCGACCCGGCCAGCGGTATACTGTGGCGCGTGCCCTTCGTAGCGGGACATGGCGCGTGACGCTTCCTCCGGCGTCTGCGCCGACATCAGCCGGTCGCCGATCTTGGAATAGTCCGACGAGTTCTTCGCCCGAACCGACCCGTCGAGCTCCGCGAAGGTGAAGCCGATTTGCGCCTGCGCCGACCACGGGTCGAGACCGTTCTTCGTCGCATAGTTGACCGATGCATCCCACCGGTCGCGGTTCATCTGGAATAGGCCGTTCGACTGGATCGTCTGCCCGGTCTTCGGGTCTATCCCGTCAGGGTGAGAGAGTGTAGGATCAAGGCGGCTCTCCCAAACCGCGTGCGTCACCATTGCCGACGCTGCGGCTGGGGAGTAGCCGCGCGACAGGGCTTCGGACGTGATGAGGGCGGCGATTTCCTGCTGCGCCGGGGTCAGCGTCATGGTGCCGCCCCGGTTTGTGACAGAGGAAATGTCCATGCTGCGATATCTCCGTCCCGCGATCATGGCGGGGCTGTCCCTCGTCGCTTCCGCGGCGATGGCATTGGAACTTCCGATCCGAGGCGAGTACGGCGATGCCTGCTCCGGCAGCCGAAGCGGTACGACTTACGGGACAGAACAAGATCTGTGGAAGGAGCGGATGGCTGCCCGCGGGTTCGGGCTTTGGGGCCAAACGTGGCGATGCGAGTTTGTCGGCGCCGACGAGATCCCTGCGGAGATGGCGGAACTGGCGACAGAGGCGGGTCGAGCCAGAGGCTGGGCGGTGCGCGCCGTCTGTACCGGACTTCGGCCGGTCGAAACCTTCCTGGTCTATGCTTATGTGGAAGACCAAAAGCCGACGATTACCGTCGTGCACGGCAGCGGCGGGTTCAGACTGACTTTCGGGCTGTGCCCTGTGCGATCGATCTTGAGGCCCGCGCGATGAACGACCTGCTGGGATTTTTGTTCTTATGTGTGATCGCGGTTGTCGGCTATCTGTTCATGACGTCGTCGGCTGTTCTGGTTTACGAGCGCGAGAACAAGCCCCCGCCCGCAGGAACACTTTTGTTCGACCGCTTCGAGTGCAAATATTTGGGAACTATATAGATGACTCCCGAAGCCATTAGTCATCTACCTTCTCGGCTTTCT
>ERZ650311.683-NODE-683-length-19853-cov-7.535812_pt1 | contig 19853 bp, 19 predicted proteins | sample MGYA00376247_ERZ650311 | MGnify/ENA primary metagenome ERZ650311 (study PRJEB26733, sample SAMN07839324) | wastewater metagenome | biome: small river; feature: stream; material: water | place: USA: North Carolina | collected 2016-07-28 ... | reverse complement strand
TGGGAAAACCGTTGCTTGATCAAGCCAAGTATTTGCAATCGAAAAAGCCTCTTCGCACTTAGCCTCATCATTTGCACCGATTGGTTGGCTGCCTTGAGTTTGAATAAAAGTCTTTGCCACTTCGCGAATAACATCTTTAGGCAACGCGCTGCCTGCGCCACCTGACATTGCGCCAAATAAATTGGCCGGATTCATGAAACCAAATTGCGGAGAGATCTTCTGAAACTCAGATTGCATCTGGCGCATCATTTCGTTGATGTCGAAGTTCTCTGGGTTCTGTCCGCTATTTTCGCCGTTAGGGTCATCGGGTGGGCCAAAGCCAAATGGTGTCATTTTGACCCTCCTTCTTTCTCGGTTCCTTTGCCGGTTAGCGGCGTGTGATGTGCGCCGTAAGTAGCCAGAAGCTGACTTATGTAACAAGGGTAACGGCCGAGCACGCTCAGGTATTCCCTAAGAGCGCCTATACGCCCCCTTTTCCGCTTTCATCAATTCCAAGGGCCACCCATAAACTAAGGGACATGTCAGCAGCCGCAGCCGCACTCATCTGGTGGATCGTTCCAGCAGTCGGGCTGATTGGCGCGCTTGGTTATGCCGTATGGGTCTCTAAATTCAAGCGGAAATACGAGAACGATGTTCTGCGTTCTACAGATGCATTCACGAGATTTCAAAATACGTTCCGCAAGTAATTTTCACACGAAGAGCTATCGCAAGGGAAAAGGCAGAGTAAATGTCATTTAACAACTTCGGAAATCAATTCGGAAGTAACTTTGGCAAGCAGTTCAATAACGATGTCCAAAAACTTCGCCGCAGCCCACTAGCAATCACCTTGATTACGTTAGTTATTGCTGGCGGAATCTTGGTATCAATCAGCTCTTTCTACGCTGATCTGCTCTGGTTTAAGTCAGTTGGTTATGAATCAGTTTGGCGCACCACGCTCTTTACAAAGGCGTCGCTATTTGTAGTCGTAGGTTTTATTACTGCGCTAGTAGTCTTGGCTAACGTAGTAATTGCTTATCGCAACCGCCCTATCTATGCGCCGATGGCGGTTGAGGCAGATAATTTGGAACGTTACCGTTCACAGATCGAACCGAAGAAGAAGTTATTTGCACTTGGCATTTTTGCAGTGGTCTTCTATCTGGGCGGCAGCTCAGCAACTCCGCTCTGGTCAACCTGGTTGCAATTTAAGAACTCAACAGATTTCGGCGTTAAAGATCCGCAATTTGGTCTAGATATTTCATTCTTTGCATTTAAGTTGCCGATCTATCAATCAGTAATCGGTTGGGCAACCACCACCTTGGTCTTTGCGTTGATCGCGGCAGTGATTGTTCACTATCTATATTCAGCTATCCGCTTGCCACAACCTGGCCAGAAGAGCGCAACAACTGGCGCGGCACAGATTCAGCTCTCTGTGCTTCTAGGTTTGATCGTTCTTACTAAAGGTGCTGCGTATTGGATGGATCGTTATGCGCTCGAACTTAAGCAGAGCAAATTAATTACCGGTCTTACTTATACAGATGTAAATGCGTTGTTGCCTGCAAAGGCGATTTTGGCTGGAATTGCGCTGGTTTGTGCTGCGCTCTTCTTTGCAAATATTGTCCGCAAATCTTGGTCGCTACCAATTCTTGGTACTGGTCTACTTTTAGTTTCAGCTTTAATTATCGAAACAATTTATCCTGCAGCGATTCAGCAGTTCCAGGTAAAGCCATCTGAATCAAATAAAGAAGCGCCATATATTCAGCGCAACATTGATGCAACCCGTGCGGCATTTGGACTTAATAATGTAATTGTTAAAGATTATGACGCAACTGCAAATGCAACTGCAGGTCAGTTATCTGATGATGCAAATACCATTGCCAACATCCGTTTGATGGATCCAAACGTGTTATCAGCAACTTTCCGTCAGCTTCAGCAGATCAAGCCTTATTACATGTTCGCTGATACTTTAGATATTGATCGTTACCAAATTAATAACACTCAGCGCGATGCAGTAGTTGCAGTTCGTGAATTAAATATCGAAGGTAACCCAAGCCGTAACTGGATTAACGACCATCTGGTTTACACACATGGTTTTGGTTTCGTGGCAGCTTATGGAAATACCGTTGACGCAGATGGAAAACCAAACTTCTTAGTTGGCGATCTACCTCCGACAGCAGGACTTGGTAAGTTCGAACCACGCGTTTACTTCGGCGAGAATGTTCCGGATTACTCAATTATCGGCGGTAATTCAAAGACTGACGTTGAGTTCGATTATCCAGATGACACCTCACCAAATGGTCAGAAGAACACCACCTACAAAGGTAAAGGCGGCGTTCCAATGGGAAGCCTCTTTAACCGTTTAGTGTTCACAATCAAGTATCAAGAACAACGCATCTTGCTATCTAATTTGATTAACTCAGAGTCAAAGATTCTCTTCAATCGCAATCCACGTGATCGCGTAGCAAAAGTTGCGCCATGGTTAACTCTCGATGGTGATCCATATCCTGCCGTTGTCGATGGCAAGATTCAGTGGATTATTGATGGATATACAACTTCTGCGGGCTATCCATATTCGCAGAAAACCACGCTATCTGGCGCTACAAATGATGCGTTAACAGCTAATTCAAACTCTGTAACCGCACAGAGCGATCGCACCATCAACTACATCCGTAACTCCGTTAAAGCGACCGTTGATGCGTATGACGGCACTGTGAGTTTGTATGCATGGGATGCACAGGATGCAGTCTTGAAGACTTGGACCAAGGCATATCCAGGGGTCGTGAAGCCAAAGAGCGCAATTTCAAAGGCGCTGATGGAGCACCTACGTTATCCAGAAGATATCTTTAAAGTTCAGCGCGATATCTTGTCTGCGTATCACGTAAAGACAGCTAACGCGTTCTACGGCGGTCAGGATTTCTGGCGCGTTCCTAAGGATCCTTCAACATTCGGTGGCAACATTGCTAACCAGCCTCCGTATTACTCAACAATGCAATTACCGGGATCAAAGAGCGAAGACTTTATGTTGACTACGCCATTTGTTCCTCGCGGTGGTCGTGAAAACTTATCTGCATTCGCTGCGGTAAATGCGGCTCCAGGTAAGGATTACGGAAAGATTACCGTGTTGCAGTTGCCGCGTAGTACAAATATTCCAGGACCAACACAGGTCGCATCGAACTTCGAAGCGAAACCAGAAGTAGCAACTACGTTGTCACTTCTTCGCCAAGGTGGTTCTGATGTAGTACTAGGTAATTTGTTAACGCTTCCTGTCGGTGGCGGTCTACTTTATGTACAACCGGTTTATGTTCGCGCAACTTCAAATACTGCGTCATATCCATTGCTACAGAAAGTGCTTGTTTCATTCGGTGATCAAATTGGATTTGATGACAATTTGAAGGGCGCACTTGATCAAGTATTCGGTGGAAATTCCGGAACAAGTTCTACTGGTCAATCAACTGGTGGAAGTTCGACAAATACTTCATCGCAATCAGTTGCTGCAGCGTTAAGTAGCGCAAAGCAAGCTCTTGCAGATGCACAGAAGGCGCTTGCAAAGGGCGATTTCGCTGCATATGGAAAAGCGCAAGATCGTTTGAAGTCAGCAATTAACGCTGCGATTTCAGCGCAAAATAAGAAGTAATTCTTAATTTAATCTCGGCTAATTACGGCCGATTTTGAATTAACTAGTTGCTCCACTAAAGTTGGGTTTACCGACGCGGGGTGGAGCAGCTCGGTAGCTCGCTGGGCTCATAACCCAGAGGTCATAGGTTCAAATCCTGTCCCCGCTACCAATTAGAGATTAACGGCCTGCAATATGCAGGCCGTTATTTCTTTTCTGAGGCTAGCAATCCTTTACCAGTAAAAATCAGCGTTGATGCGGCCAGAACGCCTGACATCGCAATCACAAAACGAATCGGCAAGACATGGCCCAAGAATCCGCCGAGCGCCATACCAACTGCGCTTCCTGCAGAACTTGCAGCACCGATGGTTGCATTAACTCGACCCAGTTCTGATTCCACGCTGTTCTTAACAATTAGCGGACCAATAAAGATATTAAAACCTGCGACGATAACGCCAGCGATTGCAAGGACCAGAGCCAGAACAATTAAATTCGGCGCATATCCAATTCCAATCATTGATAAACCAGCGCTGACAAAAGCGATGAAAGCAGGTTTTGCATTTCCCCAACTCGGTTTCATAACTTTGGTAATTAACATTGATCCAAGTGCAACTGACCCAGCCCAGACCATATTGATAATTCCATAACCAGTTGCGCCAGCGCCCAAAATATCGGTTGTTAAATAAACTTCCAGCGGATTGAAAATCATTAACGCGGTAATGAATGCGGTCATTGAAATTGTCAGCGCTCTTAGCGACGGGTTATGCCAGACAATTTTGAAACCGCCCTTCATTTTGCCGTTCTCAGTGACTTCTGGATTTCCCACTCGATCTTTTGTAATCATCCAAATAATCGGAATCAGCAATAGAAAAGAGATTGCATCGAGGATAAGCGCTGCAGAGGCGCCTGCTTTACCGACCAGAACACCACCAATTCCGTAACCAGCAAGAGATGCGAACGATAAAACTATCTGCATCTGGCCAAATGCTTTTCCAAGATTTTCAGAGGAAACCAAGGTCGGAGTCCATGCACCAGTTGCAGAGATTACGACAGCTTGGCCAGCACCAAGAAGTAAGTTCAACAAGATTACGAAGTAAAGATTTGAATAAACCAATGCAAAACAAACCAACGCTTGCAGGAATGATGTCGCGATTAGAACTTTCTTGATTGATTTACGATCTATTAGTTTTCCAACCCAAGAAGCGGTCAAGATCATCGCGACGCTGGAACCACCAAGCAGGGCAGCAGTTGACCATGAACCGTGCGATTTCACCATGAAAATCAAGGCAATAAGGGCCGCCTGGTCGCCAATGATGCTTACGGCGCGAGCAATCAAGAGAAAGTTGAAATCTCTGCCCAGTCCTCGCATCTAGATAGTCTAACTTTTCATAGTTCAAATAGATAACCTATTCGCCATGAGTAGAGATTTCCGTCTAAATTCTAGATCTGACATGATCTGGAAGAACATGACGCCTATTACTCCAAGGGCTCATCGATTCACATATCTCAAATGGAAATTACAGAATCAGAAGGCATTTACAGAAGAATTTAGGGCAGCAATTGCCGATCCAACTCTGCGATGCCTTGATTGTGGTTGCAAATACAATTTCCAAAAAACAATAACCTGTCCAAGATGTAAATCAGAAAAGTCATTTCCGTTAGAAAAAGAAGATCCTTGGTCAGATCCAATTCTTCATGTGGCAATTGGAGCAATTACGATTATTGTGATTGCAACTCGCCCGCTTTGGTATGACCTGATTTTTTAAATTTCTAACCAACAACTGCAACGCCGCGAGTTACCTTGATCGGAATTCTTGGCAAGCGTGTAGTCGCAGGGCCCATAACTAAATCGCCATTAGCTGCAAATTCAGAGCCATGCGCTTCGCAGCTCCAACCCTCTTCGTCGCGTTTTACAGTCACGCCCTGGTGAGGACAACTTAAAGAGAATGCGATGTAAGAGGAAGTGCCAGTTCTAGTAATAGCAACTGGCCTTCCCTTTACATTACCGATACCCACCGAACCGCCAACTTTTGCAAGTTCGGGAATACTTTTTAAAGTAACTGATACGCGACCATTTGCTAGTTTCTTTACTGAAGTACTAGCAGCGGCAGGTAGTGCACCTAAACCACTCAAAGTGGCAATTGCGCACGCGCCTGTAAGTAATGCGCGACGGCTTAACTCTTCCATATCAGTTACCTTTCGCTATCTCTTATATCTCGTTCTTATAGTTATTTCTTTGCTTTTAACGCTGAATAAAGTGTGACATCAGCAGTTGCAAATGCAAGCCCTTCAGGTAGCGAGCCTTCAGGTAAGCCAAGCAGACTTGATAATGCAGCACCGATTCCAGGAGCTAATGATAGAGCTGCACCTTTATAAGCGGTTGTCTTTAGTTTTGCTTTCTTGTCGTTTACAACTGAAGCCTTTAATTGGCTTGCATTTGTAATCTTCAATACCGGCGTGGCTTGACCAGTTGCCTGTGGGATTACAGCGCTAATTTCACCTTTAGCTAGATCGATTAAAGGATTGCGAAGTTGAACTACCTTGTTATTAGTAGTGTTAAAGAAGACTAAGTAGCTACCTGTATGTTCAACGCCAGTTTTAGTGCCGGTAATTGGAACATGGAAAACTACTTGGCTATCTGCAGCCGCTGGCGAATCACCAATTAGAGCTGAAGTCGCGCCACCTTGGACATAAAGAATTACTCCAGCGCTTTCAAGAGTCGAAGTAATTCCTGCAATGGTTTTGATATGGGTCATGCTCTGGCCCGGTTTAGCCGCATCAGCCATTGCGGGATTTGAACTCGCCACCAACCCAACTGCAGCGATTAAAGCTATAAGCGTTTTACGCATTTCTTTCTCCTTTAGATTAATTACTTTTTCAAACTTCTTGATAGAAGTCCGATTTCTTATTTGATTTTTACTAATAGATTTTTCATGCTTGAAATCTCGCTACTTTGCGCAGAGCCGATTTCTTTTGCAAGAGACCGAGCTTCTTTATTTTTAGCATTGGTTAAGAGATCAAGCATTTCAAGCGCGCCTTGATGGTGTTTGATCATCAGCTCAAGGAATTTTCGATCAAACTGAGTTCCAGATAAGGAGTTAAGGGCCGCCAACTCTTTCTTGGTTAGCATTCCAGACATAGGCATCTCGTGATCCATGGTCATCGATGACTTTGTCGCTTTTAACCAATAAGTGAGCTGGGAAACCTCAGCCTTTTGGGCGCTAATGATTCCTCGTGCGAGCTTCAAAACCGCTTGGCTCTGGCTCTTCTTCAACGCCATTTCAGACATCGTCACTGCCTGTTTATGGTGTGGAATCATCGCCTGGGCAAACATAATCTCGTTGAACCCAAGATTTTGAAGTGACTTTGCATGTGAGGACGCACTCGCTGAAGTTGGAGCCATCAATATGGCACCAACAACAACTAATGAGAATATTTTTTTAAACATTAATAATCCTTCTTTCGATTCGAATAGGTATTCAGAGTCGAAGGAAGAATTAGATTCGGATAACTCCTAGTTGAATATGGCTTAAATTTAAATAGCTTGCAGCGATCTCTTGAAAATTCATAATTTTCATCTTTAAGAGTTCAACACTTCGGACTCTCAAGTGCTGCAACTTCAATTTAAAGAATCGGATAAATAGAAGCACTACAAAACCAATTGCGAAACATGCTTCATAAGTGGTGCCTAGCGGTTCAGTTGTTGGCGTTGAAGCTAAATGGCTATGTGAACCATCTGGATGAGAGTGAATTACAGAGCTAACCACGGTACTGATTTCAGAACTGATCTGAGTATGGCAACTTTCAACTATTGCCACACCGCCACTGAGTAAAACAAACAGGAGCGCAAAAGGCAGCGATAGCCTCTTTAACGAACCCATTAATTTTGACATGTCGAAAATATTATCAGTGGTGAAAATTACATTAAGCGTGATGAATTCCAAGAATTACCTGAGAATATTTGATTTTCTTCACATAGACCATCTTGTGGAACTAATTTACAGAAGTATTTAGCCTCTGAAAACGGTCAAGACCGCCGCAATCAAGTGGCAGATAAATGCTGCAGCAGTTGCTGCATGGAAGAGTTCGTGGAAACCAAACCAATTAACATTGAAATTTGGCTTCTTAAGCGCATAAATAACTCCGCCGGCAGTGTAAAAAAGTCCGCCTAGAACAATTAATGAAAATACTGCAACTCCACCATTACGGTAGAAAGTCGGGATAAAAGCAAGCGCTGCCCAACCAAGCAGGATATAGGCCGCTACATATAACCATCGTGGCGCTTTAAGCCAAACAATACGTAGGAATGCAGTAGTTAGCGCACCAGCCCAAACTGCGATTAAAAGGATTTTCCGCTGAGAATCATTAAGTAGAAAAACTGCAAATGGCGTGTAAGTGCCTGCAATCAAAATCGGAATGTTTGCATGATCTATGCGGCGCCAAAGTCCGCGATATTTATCGGACCAATTGACGCGATGATAAATCGCGCTACAGGTGAATAGTGTTACTGCGGTTAAAGTGAAGATTCCCAGAGTTATCCGTCCGCGAAGTTCAGATGCTGCTGAGATCATCACGAGTCCTGCGACAAGTGAAACCGGAGACATTACAACGTGGATGATTCCGCGAAGTTTTGGCTTATCAGTGGCCATCAATTAATCCTTACTTGATTCTTAGTGAATTAGTTACGACGAACAAACTAGATAGAGCCATTGCGGCGGCGCCATACATTGGATGTAAGAAGCCTAGAGCAGCAATTGGAATTCCGATTACGTTATAGATAAGCGCCCAAGTTAAATTGCCGCGAATGGTGCCAAGAGTTTTCTTAGCTAAATCAAGGGCATCTGTAATTGATTTAAGGGCTGGGTTGGTCAGCGTGATATCTGCAGTTGCAATTGCAGTATCGGTACCGGTGCCCATCGCCATTGATAAATCAGCGGCGGCAAGAGCCGCAGCGTCATTAACGCCGTCACCAATCATCAGAACTTGTTTGCCTTCAGATTGCAGCTTCTTGATGTGCTGAATCTTCGCTTCCGGAGATGCTTCTGAAACTACATGGTTTTCATGAATACCAACTGCGTGCGCTGTATTTAGCGCTACATCTACGTGATCGCCGGTAAGTAGCCAAACATTAATTCCGCGCGATGCCATTACCGAAACTGCTGCTTGTGCATCTGGCTTGATTGAATCGCCAACTGCAAAAACTGCAAGAGCCACGCCTTCCCAAGCCAGAACCGATACCGACAAACCTTGTGATTCTGCATCTGCAATCGCTTTTGCAATCTTTGGGTGAAATGCCATAGATGAATGTGCAACTGCAGCAGGTGAACCAATTAAAACAATCGCTGATTGGCTACCAAGGTTCACGCGACCTGCAGCGCCAGCGCCAGGTGTAATTTGGAAGTCAGATACTTTAAATGGGCGTTCAATCTTTGCAAAGCGAACAATCGCCTCTGCGATTGGATGATTATTCTGAGATTCAATGGATGCAGCTGAATCCAAAATAGTTTTCTCAGTTGCAATCTCTTGCCAAGATGCACCGAGTACTTGAGCAGCTTCAGGAACAACAGTTGCAGTTACAACTTTCATTTGACCCGTTGTTAGCGTGCCGGTCTTATCTAGCACCACGTCAGTAATGCGCTTTGCGGTTTCTAGTGCAGATGGCTTACGGATAACAATTCCGCGCTGTGCGCCGCGACCAGATGCCACCAATAAAGCAACTGGTGTAGCTAAACCAAGTGCACAAGGACAGGCGATAACCAATACCGCAACGGCAATTTCAATAGAGCGAGCGATAGTTGCGCCATTGGTAAAGCGCCAGAAAACGAAGGTCGCAATCGCCAAAGTAGTAACAATTGGTACGAAGATTGCAGAGATGCGATCTGCCATGCGCTGAATCGGCGCTTTTTCGCCTTGTGCGCTAATAACCATCGCGGTAATTCGAGCAAATTCAGTCTCTTTACCAACGCGGGTAGCGCGAACTTCTAAGCGACCATTTTGATTGACGGTTGCACCAATTACGCGATCGCCAGGTGCAACTTCAATTGGCGCTGATTCGCCAGTAATAAGCGAGTTATCAACGGTAGATGCACCAGATACCACAACGCCATCTGTTGCAATTCGCTGACCAGGATTAACGATGAAGATATCGCCAATCTCTAACTGCTCAACCGGAATCAATAGCGGTAAGCCACCGCGTTTTACAGTTACCTCTTTAGTAGAAATCTTTAATAACTCTTGCAACGCATTACTTGCACTTCGCTTTGCGCGTGATTCTAAATATCGACCAAGGACCACTAAAGTCACAATCGAAGCAGCAACTTCGGTGTAGACAGTATCTAGATCGTAAATAGTTGCATAAATAGACCAGAAGAAAGCGGTAAGCGAGCCAAGCGAAATCAAGTTATCCATTGTTGGATGGAAGAAGTTACGAAGTGCGGCGCGATGAATAGGGAAGGCAACAATTAAAACGACTGGCGCGCTCAAAATTAAGAGCGCTGAATTTACTAATTGATGGAAGCTATCTGTTGGTAGCGACCAATTAAAGAATTTAAATGCTTCAACAATCCAGTTGCCGAAGTTCATCTGAAGATCCATGCTCATTGAAAAGAGCATTACTGGAATTGTGAAGATTAGTCCGATAATTAAAGCTAGCGCTGATTTCTTGCTATGAAGTGTGATGGTCTCGTTATCGCCGATTTCTTTAGCTTCATATCCTGCGCCAACAATTTTCTTGATAATCTCTTTAGAAGTTACTTCAGCAGGCGCCAAAACATGGGCAGTTTCTGCCGCAAAATTAACGGTTGCCGACACACCAGGCATTCCATTAAGCGAACGTTCTACCGAATTAACACAAGCATTACAGGTCATACCTGTAACTTTGAAAGTTCTAGGTTCTAACGCGACCTTGCCATCTGTTTCAGCCATTTAAACGCTTAATAACCTCATCTTTTAATAACCCATTTGTGGTGACGCCGCTCTTGCCGAATGGGCCAGGAACGCCAGCTAAATCAGTGTAAGTTCCGCCGGCTTCGCGGACAATGACATCTAGCGGTGCCATATCCCACAACGCAAGTGAAGGTTCGATTGCAACATCCATAACGCCCTCTGCGACCAACATATGTGACCAGAAATCGCCAACTGCGCGGGTGCGCCAAGCTTCATTGAAAAGTGATTGGAATCCAGCTAAGTGCTCGCCGAATCCAATGAAATCTGAGTAACCAAGGTGCGCATCTTTAATTTGGCTTACCTTTGAAACTGAAATCTTTCGAGGTGCACCTTTATGTGGATTGCTATCTGAATCAAATGTTGTATAAGCGCCACCGCCTTTTGTAGCAAACCAAGTACGAGCAAGGGCCGGTGATGAAACTAAACCAACGACTACTTCGTGCTTATCGCCATCAACTTCAACAAGTGCAATCAAAGTTGACCAAACCGGAAGTCCGCGTAAGAAAGATTTGGTACCGTCGATTGGATCGATTACCCAGTAACGCTTCTTTCCAGTGATATCTGCACCGAACTCCTCGCCAAGAATTCCATCTTCAGGACGTTCTGTTTCAAGAATTTCGCGGATACATTTTTCAGTTGCTTTATCTGCATCAGTTACCGGAGTTGAATCTGGTTTGGTTTCGATTACCAGATCCAATGATAAGAAGCGCGCCATCGAAACAGCATCGGCTGCTTTTCCGATTCGACGGATTAATTCAAGATCTGATGCGTACTTTTCACTTGCGAAGCTAGCCATTTACTTATTCTAACCCTGCAGAGAGCAGGTTACGAAGGCTACTTACGCGAGCTACGCGTTCTGGAATTTCAACGCCATCTGGCGCCATCCATGAATTTAAGTTGCAATCTGCTTCATTATGAGAGCAATTTGTCATGCAGGAATTGGTAATTTCAACTAGATCATCAAATGCGGCAACGATTCGAGCAGGATCCAAGTGGGATAACCCGAATGCGCGAATGCCCGGAGTATCAATTACCCAACTACCAGCAGATGCTTTCTGGTTCGGGAAATCCTTTAATTTCACTGCATATGCAGAGGAAGAGGTATGGCGGCCGCGGCCCGTAACATCATTTACATCGCCGGTTTCGCGATCTGATTCAGTTAATTGATTTAAAAGTGTTGATTTACCAACGCCAGAGTGGCCAACTAAAACGGAAACATTACCATTTAAAATCGAGTGTAGTTCAGTCAAATCTCCGCCGATTTTGGTTGTTAAACATTTAACGCCGATTGATTGATATTCACTAACAAAATCTGGGGCAGGCGCTAAATCTGTTTTGGTAATTACCAGAATCGGATCAATTCCCTCGGTAAATGCGCTAACTAAAAAGCGATCTATAAGTCCGCGACGTGGTTCGGGATTAGCGGCAGCTACAACAATCACCATTTGATCAATGTTGGCTGCAATATTTCTTTCAAATTGTGCGGCATCATCAACAGTTCTAACTAAAACTGATGTGCGCTCTTCGATTCCAACAATTCTGGCAAGTGAACCTTCTGAACCTGTTGTATCGCCAACGATTCGAACATGATCGCCAACCACTACCGACTTTGGTCCCATTTCACGCGCTTTCATCGCGGTGACTATGGTTCCATCATCAAGTACACAAGTTGTGCGCCCACGATCAACAGTGATTACAAATGCGGTGATTGCATCGCTATGCGATGGACGATCTTTAGTGCGTGGTTTGGTGCGTCGACTTGGTCGAATCCTTACATCTGATTCGTCGTAATCGCGTCTTGTCATGTATTAAAGAATTCCCTACTTAAGTAGAGAGCCCCATAGTCCTGGGAAATCGGTAATTGTTTTACGAGTAGTTGCGATATTCTCTACCTCAATACCTTCAACAATTAGTCCAATGGTTGCGCCCGAAGTAGCTAATCGATGATCTTCATAAGTATGGAAAACGCCTGCATGTAGTGGCTTTGGATTGATTCGAAGCGCTGTTGGCTCTTCAACTACATCTCCGCCAAGGCCATTAATTTCAGCGCGTAACGCGGCTAATCGATCGGTTTCGTGAAGACGTAAGTGGCCGATTCCTTGCAGATAAGAAGGTGAATCCGCCAACGCACACAGAGCTGCAATCGCCGGAGTTAGCTCACCAACATCATGTAAATCAATTTCGATTCCGTGGATTGCTCCACCTGTGACTTTCAAACCATCAGATACAAATTCAACCTTTGCACCCATCTTTGAAAAGATATCGCGAAGCTGGTCACCAGGTTGTGTAGTTTCTTTTGGCCAATCAGCGATTGTTACCGAACCACCGCAGACCATTGCGATAGACATAAATGGTGCAGCGTTTGATAAATCAGGTTCAATTACTAAATCTTGCGCTTTTAATTTGCCTGGCTCAACGCGCCAAGTATTTGCACTTCTATCGACGGTAACAGTTGCACCGAAATCGCGGAGCATCTGAACTGTCATTTCAATATGCGGCATAGAAGGCAGCGCACCACCAACATGCTTTGCAGTAATTCCTAGTTCAGTGCTTGGTGCAATTAAAAGAAGTGCTGATAAAAATTGCGAAGATGCGCTGGCATCAATCTCAATTTCTCCACCGCGAATCTTTCCGCCCTGTAGAGTTAACGGAAGTGCGTAACGACCGCCGTGGTTAACCGAAATTCCAAGTTCTTCAAGCGCTTTAATAACTGGTCCCAATGGACGTTCATACGAACGCGGGTCGCCATCAAATGAAATTTCACCATCAGCAAGCGCTGCAAGCGGTGGCAAGAAACGCATAACGGTGCCGGCATTTCCTACATCAATCTTTGCAGGCCCCTTTAGGGATCCACCGGTTACATTGAAAACTAAATCGCCATTTTCTGTAGTTTCAGTGATTGTTAAACCAAGCGCTTTTAAACCGCCGACCATTAACTCTGAATCGCGAGAAACTAGCGGACGACGCAGCTTTGAAGTGCCTTCTGCTTGAGCCGCCAAAATCAGCGCACGATTTGTTACAGATTTTGATCCAGGAATAACAACGCGAACATCGACTGGTTTTTTGCCGCGAAAGGGCGCAGGCCAGTTGTTATTCGCTGAATTCATATGGCTAATTCTAACCTGCGCTTTGAATACGCCATTCCAAATTATTGCGCTTAAGATTCGCATTATGTGTGGCCGTTATGCGCAGACGCAAGAGATGCGTGATTTAGTTGAAGAATTTGCAGTCACTGGCAAGTTCCCAGAAAATGCGCTGCCTTCTAGTTGGAATATCGCGCCGACAAATGAGATTTATATTGTTCGAAATGATTCCGAAAATAATCGCGAACTTGCAACTGCATCGTGGGGAATGATCGGCTCTTGGCTAACTGATGAAGCAGAGGCTCGTGCATCTCAATCTCGCGCAATCAACGCGCGTTCAGAATCTATTCACGAGAAACCAACTTTTCGCGATTCATTCAAATCTCGCCGTTGTTTGATTCCAGCCGATGGTTATTACGAATGGGCAACCGAACTTGGTCGCTACAAAACCAAGCAACCGTTTTATATTTCAAGCGACGAAGGTAAATCTCTTCCAATCGCTGGTATTTGGAATACCTGGCGAGCACCTTCAGGAAAATTAATTCAAAGCGCATCAATCATCACTCGCGAAGCAGTTGGCGAATTAGCAACCATTCACCATCGGATGCCGGTGATGATGCCACGCGAACGCTGGTCTGCATGGTTAGATGTAAAAAATACCAATCCTCGCGAATTGATTAACTTAATGTCCAACGAGCATCCCGCCGCACACTTGCATCCAGTTCCTGTTCGCGATGACGTAAACAAAGTTGCCAACAACGGCCCGCACTTAGCGGTGCCAATTAGCATCACCGAACCCGAAACTCTTTTTTAGGCGGGAATAAGCACCGGAAGTTTCAGGTTGTAAGAGTCAATGGTCACCGAAAAGGGCAATGAGCTTGCACGTTCACGCAAAAAGGTTGCAAAGAGCGTGCTCGAAGCCCTGCCTGTAGTCTTGGGCCAAATGGCATCCAAGGAATTAGTTAAAGAGACCCCATCGGATCGCAATGCGCGATTCGAGCGCGATGCCATGCAATTTGCTGATCAACTTTATGCAGCAGCGATGCGTTACACAAAGAACCCTGAAGATGCCAAAGATTTAGTGCAGGACACTTACTTAAAGGCATTCGCATCGTTTCATCAATTCGAAGAGGGCACCAATTTAAAAGCGTGGCTCTACCGAGTATTACAAACAACTTTTATTAATAACTATCGCAAAGCGCAGCGCCAACCACAGTTAACTGCAGATGCAGAAGTTGAAGATTGGCAGTTACATAAAGCAGCTTCGCATACCGCGGATCAAGGAAAGTCTGCAGAAGTTTCTGCACTTGAGTCGCTTCCTGATTCAGATATCAAACGAGCACTGCAGGAAATTCCTGAAGAGTTCCGCATGGCTGTTTACCTTGCTGACGTCGAAGGCTTCTCTTATAAAGAAATTGCCGAAATCGTTGGCGTACCTGCCGGCACTGTGATGTCTCGTCTCCACCGCGGCCGCAAGCAGCTCCGTGAAAAATTAACCGACTACGCCCGTGAAAACGGATACGTGAAGGGCGGTGAGTGATGACTACTTCAAATAACAGCACAGAGATGCCATGTGATCAGGTCAAACACGCGCTGCTTCTATTGGTCGATGGCCCAGAATTCTTCGAAGTAAATAATATCGATCCAGTATCTGTCGATCGCCACCTTGATCGTTGCGCTCCATGCAAGCTCGAAGTCGAAGCCGAAAAGATGGTCCATCAATTGATGCGTTCTCTTCTAAAGCGTTCTTGCAACGAAAAGGCTCCAGAATCACTTATCGATTCAATTCATCAGCAACTTCAAGCTGCGATGTTCCAGCAATCTGCACCACAGGTAGTTACTGAATTTCGAATGAGCCAAGTCTCAATTGAAATCGATGAATTTGGCCAAGTAACACAACGCGAAATTCATATTGAATCAACGCAAGAATTCCACGATCTAGACGAAAACTAAGTTATAAATAGGGCGTGAGCACCGCCCAAATTAATGAAATGCCAGAAGGCTTCATTGGCGCGCTTGGATTTGCATCAATGGTAGTTCGCCCAGGCGATACCGCTGCTGCAAATGGCATCGGTGATTTAACTGTTGTAAATAATTCAGTTTTGGTTTCATTAATGGAATCAGCCGCAATCGCTGCAATCAATGAATTCTTTGAAACTGGAATCTCAACAATCGCAACGGCGATGAATTTAACTTTCGTAACTAGCGCGGCAATCGGCGCCGAACTTCAAGCAAGCGCTCAATGTATTGCTCAGAATGGTTACGATGTTGATTTCAATGTGGAAATTTACGAAGGCGAACGCTTAGTCGCACAAGCAACTCAGCGCCGACAGATTGTTGATCGCGTAACTTTCTTAGCGCGTACTGCAGCGCAGAGCCTTTTCGAGGCTAAATAGTTTTAGATACGAAAAAACTCCCCGAGCATTCCGCTTCGAGGAGTTTTTTCTTAAAAAGTAGTGGTTACTTCTTAGTCGCCCAGAAAATTTCTGCGATTTCGTCAATCTTTGCGATCAACTTATCTGCAACTGCAACATCCTGAGTTCCCTTTGTACCAGCTGCGCCTGCAAGCTTTGTTGCTTCATTAAATAGCGCATGTAGCTGTGGGTATGCTTCAAAGTGATTTGGCTTGAAGTAATCTGTCCAAAGAACCCATAGGTGTTCCTTAACCTGATGTGAACGCTCTTCCTTAATTGAAATCGCGCGTGCCTTGAAATCTGCATCGCTTGAAGCTGCGTACTTCTCCATGCAAGCCTTTACAGAAAGTGCTTCGATACGAGCCTGCGCTGGGTCATAAACGCCGCAAGGTAGATCGCAATGTGCTTTTACAATCTTCATTTTTCTCTCCTGTATTTGTTTTGTAAGCCTTCTCGAGTTTTTACTTAAAAGTTTTAAGTCAGTTTAAGTAGGCTTAGGTGCATAAGGCTACTCGAATAGATAGCAGGGGCAAAAATGCGCATCTTTGGCTTCGAAATCGTCCTGGTTTCAGGCGATTCGATGGCGCCTGCCTTCAATGAAGGCGACCGCATTCTGATTAAGTATCGAAGCTCTGATTTGCAGCCAATTCATGTTGGTGAGGTTGTGATGATCGAACGTGAAGGCGAATTGATGTTGAAGAGAGTTTCACGCTATGAAATCGGAAGCCATACCGGTGTTGGAATGGTTTCAGTCGAAGGTGACAATAAAGAAGTCTCAATTGATTCGCGCCATTGGGGAGCTATACCGAGTAGATTTGTAAAAGCGAAAGTTGTTCGTAAGTTAAAGCAAAAATAAATTAACGAGAGAAGTTAATTAACGTGTGAAGGCTTCCTGCATCAGAGCCTTTTGCTCATCTTCATGCAGGTGATGATTTCCAGTTGCAGGAGAAGCAGTTGCGCGACGTGAAACACGTCGAAGGGTGCGACCACCAAATCCTGGACCACCAAATTGTTCTGAAGTGCGAAGTGCAATGAATGACCATGGACCTTGGTTAGCAGGTTCATCTTGTACCCAAAGTAGATTCGCATTTGGATGCTTCGCAGCAATTGCAGCCATCTCTTGTGCAGGTAGTGGGTAAAGCAATTCAACGCGAACAATTGCAGTTGAAGTCTCTTGTAACTTCTCGCGTTCTGCAATTAAATCGTAATAGACACGACCTGAGCAGAAGATAACGCGGGAAGCATTAACTACTGATGGATCATCAATTACTTTCTGGAACTCACCATTTGTGAAATCCTCAATCTTTGAAGTTGCGGCCTTCAAACGAAGTAGCGACTTCGGTGAGAAATAAACCATTGGACGCTTCGCAGGATTCTTAATATGCCAACGCATCAAGTGGAAGAACTGAGCCGGGGTAGTTGGCTGAACAACAGTCATGTTCTGCTCTGCGCAAAGCTGTAAGTAACGCTCAATGCGCGCTGATGAGTGGTCTGGGCCTTGTCCTTCATAACCATGTGGAAGTGCGAGAACTACTGATGAACGCTCGCCCCACTTCTGTAGCGCTGAAGATACGAACTCATCGATGATGGTCTGTGCACCGTTAGCGAAATCGCCGAACTGACCTTCCCAAATAACAAGCGCTTCAGGGCGAATTGTTGAGTATCCATACTCAAAGCCCATCGCGGCATATTCAGAAAGTAGCGAATCAACTACGAAGAATTGAGATTCGTAATTTGTAAGCGCACGAAGTGGAGTCCACTCGTTGCCATTTTCCTTATCAATTACAACTGCATGGCGATGGCTAAATGTTCCGCGGCGCGCATCTTGTCCTGCAATACGAACTGGATGTCCATCGATCAACAAAGAACCGTAGGTAAGGATCTCGCCCATACCCCAATCGATGGTTCCATCTTTAATCATCTCAACGCGCTTTTGTAGCTGCGGAAGCAACTTCTGATGAACAGTAAATCCTTCAGGAATCGCAACTTGAGTTTCAGCAATCTTAGTAATTACATCTGCGCTAACTGCAGTTCGATTATCTTGTGGTTCTGCAGTTGTTGGAATCTGCCAATTTGGTGATTCTGGTTCAACGTTATGAACTGCAGAGTAAATCGCCTCAAGCTCAGCTTGGAATTCTTTAGAAATCTGATCGTTCTCTTCAGCGGTGATATCGCCGCGACCAACTAGCGCCTCTGCATAAAGAGTACGAGTGGTGCGCTTTGCATCAATCAACTTGTACATCTGTGGTTGTGTGAAGCTTGGCTCGTCACCTTCGTTGTGTCCACGGCGGCGGTAGCAAACTAAATCAATTACAACATCTTTCTTAAACGCCTGACGATATTCAAATGCCCAACGCGCAACGCGAACACATGCTTCTGGATCATCACCATTTACATGGAAGACCGGTGCATTAATCATCTTTGCAATATCTGTTGAATAACGTGCGGTACGTGATGCGTGTGGTGAAGTTGTGAAACCAACTTGGTTATTAACAACGATATGAACTGTTCCACCTGTGCGATAGCCACTTAGCTGGCCCATCTGCAAGGTCTCCATATTTACGCCTTGGCCTGCAAATGATGCATCGCCATGAAGCAGAATCGGCATAACGCTGTATGCATTCTTCACATTTAGCTTGTCCTGCTTTGCGCGGACAATGCCTTCTAATACGGGGTTTACCGCTTCAAGGTGTGAAGGGTTCGCAGCTAGGTAAATCTTTGTAGTCGCACCATTTGCTGCAGTGAATACACCTTCGGTACCTAAGTGGTACTTAACATCGCCAGAACCCTGAACTTGGTTCTCTTGGTAGTGACCTTCGAATTCTTGGAAGATCTGGCCGTGTGGCTTACCTGCAATATTTGCCAGCACATTTAAACGACCGCGGTGCGGCATACCGATACAAACTTCATCAAGTTTGCGATCTGCAGCAGAACCAATCAGCGCATCAAGAAGTGGAATAACCGATTCGCCACCTTCAAGTGAGAAGCGCTTCTGTCCAACGAACTTAGTCTGTAAGAATGTTTCGAAAGCTTCCGCACTATTTAATTTGCGCAAAACATGAAGCTGCTCTTCCTTCGGCAACTTAGGTGCGCCAACTTCGACCATCTGTTGGATCCATTCGCGCTCAACTGGATTATCGATATACATGTATTCGATTCCAACTGTGCGGCAATATGAATTGCGCAAGATTCCAAGAATCTCACGGAGCTTCATAAATGGCTTGCCACCAAAGCCACCGGTAGGGAAGGTGCGATCCAAATCCCAGAGTGAAAGTCCGTGCGATCCAACATCGAGATCTGGATGCGAACGCATTACGAATTCAAGTGGATCCACATCCGCCATTAAGTGGCCGCTTACGCGATATGCGTTGATTAATTCAAGTACGCGCTCTGACTTTGCAACAGTATCTTCTTCAACCGCAACATCCTTTGACCAACGAATTGGCACATATGGAATACGTAGCGCACTAAATACATCGTCATAGAATGAATCTGAAAGAAGTAGTTCATGAATACGCTTTAAGAAATCTCCAGATGTAGCACCCTGAATGATGCGGTGATCATAAGTAGATGTCAGCGTTACAACTTTGCTAATACCGAGCTTTGTAAGGGTTTCTTCGCTTGAACCTTGGAATTCAGCTGGGTAATCCATTGCGCCAACGCCAAGAATCAAACCTTGTCCCTGTACCAGACGTGGCACAGAGTGAACAGTTCCGATTGTTCCTGGGTTTGTTAGCGAAACTGTTGTGCCTGCGAAATCTTCAACCGTTAGCGCACCGTTACGCGCCTTCTTAACAGTTGCTTCGTATGAAGCCCAGAACT
>ERZ650311.682-NODE-682-length-19864-cov-7.258519_pt1 | contig 19864 bp, 21 predicted proteins | sample MGYA00376247_ERZ650311 | MGnify/ENA primary metagenome ERZ650311 (study PRJEB26733, sample SAMN07839324) | wastewater metagenome | biome: small river; feature: stream; material: water | place: USA: North Carolina | collected 2016-07-28 ... | reverse complement strand
AACTGTAACCACTGGGAAATCTGCTCCATATGGCTTCCCTGTAGCAGGGTTAAGGCTCATTGGACCAGTAGACCCAAAGCAGGACCCTAAATTATTCACACCAATGACAAAGAAATGATCGGTATCGACTGGTTTGCCTGGTCCTATCATGTTGTCCCACCAACCAATGTCCTGTGGATTGTCTGGACTTGGGCCTGCCACATGATGTGAGGCATTTAAAGCGTGGCAAATTAATACTGCATTACTTTTATCGGCATTGAGCTTGCCGTAGGTTTCAATGACTAAGTCATATCCCGATAACATGGCGCCACTTTGCAAAGGCAGTGGCTCGGCAAAATGAATGGTATTTCTAGAGAGATGTAGCTCGCTCATTCTGACAATAGCAGACGCAAACTAACATCAGAAGCATCTGTTGGCAGCTTTTTAAAACCGCTACGTGCAAAACGATGCCAGCGACCCAATACAAAACTCATCAACATGGCAGCGCGAATGCTCACTTCTTCTTGACCCAACTTTGACCATGCCCCACCTTGAGTTTGGGCGATACGCAACGCTTGCTTAAGAGAAGCTTCAACACGATCCAACACTTGGGTAATGCGCTCTTGCAAACGATCATCTTCTTGCAATAAAGCATCGCCCAATAAAACACGAGTCATGCCTGGGTTCTTTTCAGCAAAGAACAAGAGCATCTGCAAAATACCGCGTGCTTGAGCAAGACCAGATTCTTCTTTTTGATTGATTTGATTAATCAAGCCAAAAACGGTTTGCTCAATAAAAGAAATGAGGCCTTCAAACATCTGCGCCTTACTCGCAAAATGCCGATAAAGAGCCGCCTCTGAAACATCAATCTTGGCCGCTAATGCAGCTGTAGTAACACGCTCACCTTTTGGGTTCTGCAACATCTCCGCAAGCACTTGCAGAATCTGCAAGCGACGCTCACCTGGGCGCGGGCGCTTGCGAGTCTTACCAGCGTCAGCGTTGCTGTCGTTGATATCTGTTGGCTCTAGAGATTCACGCATCTTGATTGACTTATCTGGACCGGATCATCGTTCCGAACGCTTGCTCGGTCAGAATTTCTAACAATAAGGAGTGCTCAATGCGACCATCGATGATGTGTACTGAATTCACGCCGCTCTTTGCTGCATCTAATGCAGAAGAAATTTTTGGCAACATGCCACCAGAAATCGTGCCATCCGCAAACAGGCCATCAATTTCACGCGCAGTCAGGTCGGTTAAGAGTGTGCCGTTTTTATCCATCACACCCGGAATATTGGTCATCATGACCAACTTCTCTGCATGCAAGATTTCAGCCATCTTGCCAGCCACTAAATCTGCATTGATGTTGTAAGCCTGACCTTCTTCGCTAAATCCAATTGGCGAAATCACTGGAATGAAGGCATCGTCTTGTAAGGCTTTTACAACTGCAGGGTTAATGGCTTCAATCTCACCAACAAATCCCAGGTCAATTGTTCCACCGGCTTTCTTTTCATCGGCAACTAGCATTTTCTTAGCGCGAATGAGTCCGCCATCTTTACCAGTCAAGCCAACCGCTTGGCCGCCAAAATGGTTAATCAACATCACGATATCTTGCTGTACTTCACCGCCGAGCACCCACTCAACCACTTCCATGGTCTCTTCATCGGTTACGCGCATACCTTGAATAAAGGTACCGGTCTTACCAATTTTCTTGAGAGCCTCATCAATCTGTGGTCCGCCGCCATGAACCACCACTGGATTCATGCCAACCAATTTCAACAAAATCACATCGCGTGCAAAAGATTCTTTGAGACGCTCTTCAACCATGGCGTTTCCGCCATACTTAATCACAATAGTTTTACCGTGATACGAACGGATGTAAGGCAAAGCCTCTGCCAAAATCTCCGCCTTTAATAAGGGAGAGATATCACTAATAGTTGGTAAATGCTGAGTCATTGCTACTTAAATTTATTCGCCAAATAATTTTTGACGGAGTTCGCGACGCTCTTGAGCTTCAAGAGATAAATTGGCTGTAGGTCTTGCAATTAAACGGTTCAAGCCGATTGGCTCACCTGTCTCTTCACACCAACCATAGTCACCAGACTCAATGCGCGCCAACGCTTGCTCTACCTTTTTGAGCAACTTGCGCTCACGATCGCGCGTGCGCAATTCCAGAGCATGCTCTTCTTCAATCGTTGCACGATCAGCAGGATCTGGAACCAAAATATTTTCACGGAGATGCTCAGTAGTCTCAGATGCATTTTTCAAAATGTCATCTTTAAGCGTGAGCAATTTTTGACGGAAAAAATCCAGCTGTGCAGCACTCATGTAGTCCTTATCAGACATCTTGAGTAATTCTGCTTCAGTGAGTGGAGCACCTTTTGCAACTTTAGTGCTCGCAGCTTTGCTGCTAGCTTTTGTAGCGGTCGCTGGTTTTGTTGCTGTTTTTACCGTCATCTCATTCTTTCCTAGTTTGAAGCATTATTGCCTCATTCTGCCAAACTTTTATGGCCGCTTAGCCAATATCCATAATATCGACCGTGGCGGCGGATTGTACCCGAATCTTTCTAAGCCAAACATCCCTCAAGCCCAGCCAGTAGGGTGTCTTTCGGCAAATCGATGCCTATGAAGACCATACGGGTTTGCTTGGGCTCTGTACCCCACGGACCGGCTAAATCGCTGCCCATCATCTGATGAACGCCCTGGAACACTACTTTTCGGCTACTTCCCTTCACATAGAGGACGCCCTTATAGCGCAGCATCTTCTCGCCAAAGACCTCCAAAATACCGCCCAGGAAGTCTTCCAACTTTTTGTGATCAAAGGGTTTATCACTACGAAAAACAAAGGATTGGATGCGATCCGTGTGTCCTGCATGGCCATGGTGATGGTGGTCATGACTATGATCATGTCCACAAGTACTGTGATCATGGTCGTGATCGTGACTGTGGTCATGGCCGCAATTGGCATGATCATGATCGTCCTGCTCTAAGAAATGTGGGTCAATATCGAGCTTAGCGTTCAGATTAAAGCCCTTGAGATCCAAAACCGCATTCAAGGGCACCACACCCTTAGAAATGCCAGCAATAGGGGCTCTCGGATTCATATGCATCAAGCGATTACGCAAAGCATCGACCTCAGCAGGGGTAACTAAATCGGTCTTGGTAATAAAGATTTGATCGGCAAAGCCAACCTGGCGCTGAGCCTCTTCGTGCTCATTGAGTTGCTGCTGGCCATGCTTGGCATCTACCAAAGTCACCACTGCGTCCAAAACGTAATGGTCGGCAACATCATCATCCATAAAAAATGTCTGAGCTACCGGGCCTGGATTAGCAACGCCAGTAGTTTCAATCACAACACGGTCAAAACTAATTTTCTTATCTTTGCGTTGCTCCCATAGTTCATTGAGTGCCTCCACAAGATCGCCGCGAATGGTGCAGCAAATACAACCATTGCTCATCTGCACAATATTTTCTTGGTTGTCTTGGACCAAGATATCGTTATCAATATTTTCTTCGCCGAATTCATTCTCGATCACAGCAATTTTTTTGCCATGCTCTTCAGTCAGAATGTGTTTGAGCAAAGTGGTTTTGCCGCTTCCCAAGAAGCCCGTCAAAATGGTTACCGGAATTAATGCCATGGATGTTCCAATCAAAATCTAAAAGCCATCGTTTCCCAAAGCGGGAAACCTTCTATCTTACCGAGTTCCTCAGTCTTTGCCAGCCTTTGCGCGTGGATGCGCTTTATCGTATGCCTGAGCTAGGTGCTGGAAATCTAAGGAGGTATAAATCTGTGTGCTGGCGATACTGGCGTGCCCCAACATCTCCTGCACTGCGCGTAAATCTTGTGATGATTGCAACACATGACTGGCAAAGCTGTGACGCATCATATGCGGGTGGACATGGGTAGGCAAGCCTGCACGCATCGCTAAAGTACGCAACCTCGCTTGAACGGTGCGTGGTGATAAACGCTTGCCAGTGGCCGACAAAAAAAGTGCTGGGGATTCTTGCGCATACTCCCCAGCATCGCGTAACTCTCGCCATGCTAAAAGAGATTTCATGGCTGGGCCACCGACCGGGACTGAACGTCGCTTGCCGCCCTTGCCCAATACCGTTACTTCGGCTGCATCCCAATCTAACCATCCAGCAGATTCATGATGACGGTCTTTGCTTTGCATCACATCAATCCCCAGAAGCTCTGAAAGTCGTAAGCCCGAGGAATACAGCAGATCAATCATTGCTGCATCCCGAATCGAATCCAAATCCTTTTTTTCTTCAGCCTCTTTCACGGCCTGATTAACCAAAGCAAGCGCCTGCTCGACTGATAGCGCTTTAGGCAAAGACTTCAAGCGCTTGGGCGCCTTCACATCATCGACGGGATTTGCCACTAAGTTGCTGGTAACTTTGCCAGCACGAGCATCCCGCCGCGCATCTTTCTCAGTAAGCCAGTCATACCAACCGCGCCATGCAGAAAGTGCTCTGGCAATGCTTCTCGATGACTTGCCCTTGGAGTGCAAACGCCCAGCCCAACGACGCACATGGCCGTTACTCACTTTTAATAACTCTATGGAATCTTCTAGTGCAAAATTTTGTAGATCACTCAGATCCATGCCGTACGCCTTAAGCGTATGTGGCGAGAGTTGACGCAACACGTGTAGCTCATGCAAATACTCTTGCATGAGTGGGTGAAGATCAGTCGGCTTTAATTTCATAAGCCTGGATGCGATCCAAAGCTGCAGCGGTTAATTCAGCGATCTGACGCAAATAGAAGGCGCCCATATCGGCCGTAAAGCGGGATTCATCTTTGCTAGCCAATAACAACACTGCAGGTGATTGATTAGCGCCGATGCTCTTTCCTAGGGGCAGACCAATGGCCACCATGCTTTGCCATTCTGGGCTGATCGTGGTTTGACTAGCCAACAAATCAACGCTGGCAGCAGCCAATTCTTTTGCAGAACCACACAATGGAGTATCCACCCAAGGACCAAAAGCAGAGTTAGGTGATAACAATTTGGCAGCTTCGACTTCGAATACCTCTGCTAAGCCCGAGGTAATCGCCGACTCTACATCCGCTTTGTTGTTTGCTTTCATTAAACGCAATAACCAAGCAACCAAGCTTTGTTGAGTTTTGTCATTACGACTACCAAAGTGCAGCATCTCACTTAAGCGACGATTGAGCTCTTGATTCTGTGTACGCAATACCGTCATCTGACGCTCTTGCAAAGAAATCGCACGATCCTCATGCGGATGTTTAATCCGAATCTCATTAAAGAGATCTGCATAGCGCTCAAAGAAGCCCGGGGTTGCACGTAACCACTCGGCAACCAATTCTTCTTGCTCAGCCTGCTTTGGATCAATTGCACTCATGGATTTCTTTCTTAACTAAGTTTTTTGCGTAAGAGTTCGTTTACTTGACCTGGATTAGCCTTGCCTTGAGAGGCTTTCATAATCTGACCTACCAGCGCATTAAATGCCTTCTCTTTGCCAGAGCGGAACTCTTCAACTGACTTCTGGTTCGCCGCCAATACCTGATCAATAATGGCCTCAATCGCACCGCTGTCGCTAATTTGTTTTAAGCCTTTAGCATCAATCACTTGATCAACTGTACTGATGGCTTTTCCTGCAATAGCCTCTTCCCAAAGAATCGCAAAAATATCTTTAGCAATCTTGTTAGAGATGGTGCCGTCTGCAACACGTGTAAGTAATGGTGCTAGATGCTCTGCTTTTAGTGGTGCGTCTGCAGTTGCAATACCCGCACGATTTAAAGAAGAAGCAAACTCACCAGCAATTAAATTGGCAGCTGGCTTGGCCAAGGGTTTACCAACGATTGCGAGCAAATCTTCAAATACTTTAGCAGTGTCGCGATCTTGCGTGAGTAACTGCGTATCGTATGCACTTAAACCAAACTCGCTTTGCCACTGTTCGCGCAATTGAGCCGGTAGTGCGGGCATCTTGCTTCGCACATCGGCAATCCAGGCGTCATCAATGACCACTGGCAGTAAGTCGGGATCAGGGAAATAGCGATAGTCGTTAGCGTCTTCCTTACTGCGCATGCTACGGGTTTCACCACGATCAGGATCGTATAAGCGCGTCTCTTGAACGACAACGCCACCATCTTCAATGAGCTCGATTTGACGACGTACTTCGTATTGAATGGCTTCTTCTAAGAAACGGAAGGAGTTTAAGTTCTTAATTTCGCAACGCGTGCCAAACTCAGCTTGACCTTTAGGGCGAACGGATACGTTCGCATCACAACGGAAGGAGCCTTCTTGCATATTGCCGTCACAAACGCCCAACCAGACTACTAGGCCATGTAAAGCCTTGGCATAAGCCACCGCCTCAGCCGCGCTGCGCATCACTGGCTCGGTCACGATCTCCAATAGTGGAGTTCCAGCGCGGTTTAAATCAATACCACTCGAAGGTTCGCCATGGGGGCCAATAAAACCCTCCTCATGCACCGATTTGCCAGCGTCCTCTTCCATGTGGGCACGTGTGAGCTGCACCACCTTGACTTCATCGCCTACCAAAATCTCTACCTGGCCGCCAACCACAACCGGAATATCCATCTGACTAATTTGATAGCCCTTAGGAAGATCAGGATAGAAATAATTTTTACGCGCAAAAATACTTGCCGGTGAAATCTTCGCATTCACTGCTAAACCAAAACGAATGGCATGTTCAACCGCTTGACGATTTAGTACTGGCAGAACGCCAGGCAAAGCTAGATCAACTGCACATGCCTGTGTATTTGGCTCTGCACCAAAGCGCGTACTGGCGCCACTAAAAATCTTTGATTGCGTTTGCAACTGCGCGTGGGTCTCTAGACCAATGACAACTTCCCACTGCATCATGCCACCTCGCTTGCTGGACGCAAATGCCAATCGCTAGCTTGCTGATATTGATGAGCCACTTGCAACAAGCGCGCCTCAGAAAAATAGTTACCAATTAACTGCATACCGATAGGTAAATTGTTTGCATTAAATCCACAAGGAACACTCATCGCTGGCAAGCCTGCTAAGTTGGTTGACAGCGTATAGATATCTTCTAAATACATTTGCACGGGATCTTTAGACTTCTCCCCTAGACGCCATGCCACATCAGGGGCTACGGGCCCTAGGATGACATCGCATTGATTAAATGCTGCCTGGAAATCAGCGGCAATAATGCGACGAATCTTTTGCGCTTGAAGGTAGTAAGCATCGTAGTAACCATGACAAAGAACATAGGTTCCGATCATGATGCGGCGCTTTACTTCTGAACCAAAACCTTCGGTGCGTGACTTCGCATACATATCATTCAAATCACGATATTCATTCGCACGATAGCCATAACGAACACCATCAAATCGACTCAAGTTACTAGACGCTTCTGCGGGTGCTAAAACGTAATACACCGGAATAGAGAGTTTCGTTTTTGGCAGACTCACCTCAACCAATGTGGCGCCTAAACTTTCTAGAAGCTTGGCTGCCACATTCACGGATATCGCAACATCGCTTGCTAAACCATCAGCAAAAAATTCTTTAGGTAAACCAACACGCAAACCTTCCAATGGTTTTGCAGGATTTGCATTGCCTTCTTTCCAACTCTGATTCAAGTAACGACCATAATCTTCACCAGAGTCTGCCAAGGAAGTGGAGTCACGTGGATCATGCGAAGACATTGCGGATAAGAGGAGTGCGCAATCTTCAGCAGTCTTGCCCATGGGACCAGCTTGATCGAGTGAAGAGGCATAGGCAATCATGCCGTAGCGAGATACGCGCCCGTAACTTGGCTTAATGCCAGTTAAGCCACAAAATGCAGCTGGCTGACGAATCGAGCCGCCAGTATCGGTGCCAGTTGCAATGGGAGCCAAACCAGCAGCAACTGCCGCAGCGGAGCCACCGGATGAACCACCGGCCACGTGAGCAGAATTCCAAGGATTTAAAACTGGCCCAAAGGCAGAGTTTTCATTTGAGGAGCCCATCGCGAACTCATCCATATTGGTTTTGCCAAGACAAACCATGCCGGCACCATGGGGATTGTTTTCATCTGGAATTCCCAGGTTTGCAACTACCGTAGCATCAAAAGGGCTTTGGTAAGCAGCCAAGATTTTGGAGGCTGCAGTCGATTTCCAGCCCCGGGTTACGAAGACATCTTTATGGGCCACAGGGATACCAGTCAATTTACCTGCTTTACCTGTAGAAATCAGCTGGTCTGCTTTATTTGCTTGCTCTAAGCTTAAGTGAGCATTCACATCAAGATAGGCATTCCACTGTTTTCCAGCCTCAATACGATCCAAAAAGTACTGGGTTAACTCGGTACTGGAGACCTCTTTTGCGGCTAGCGCTTTTGCCATTAAGGCAATAGGGGTGTTGTGCCAGCTCATTCGATCACCTTGGGCACAAGGAAGTAGCCATCATGTTGTGCAGGGGCTGATTGCATGTTTTCAGTGCGATGATCTGCTTCCGTGACCTGGTCAACGCGCATTGGCTGAGCCAAATCACGTAAAAAGAGGATTGGATGAGCCAAGGGCTCAAGACCAGTTGTATCAACGGCCTGCATTTCCTCAACCAGAGAAAAAATAGCCTGTAACTGAGGCAAAACTGCCTCGGCTTCTGCCTGATTTAACTCAAGCCTAGAAAGGTGCGCAATGCGCTGGACATCATCAAGTTTCATGGGGCGCTAGAGTATCATTCCTATATATTTTCATTAACACTTTCTATTTTCCCACTACATCATGTTTGGTTTTTTCCGCAGCTACTTTTCCAATGACCTAGCCATCGACCTAGGAACCGCTAACACCTTAATTTATATGCGTGAGCGGGGTATTGTCCTCGATGAGCCATCCGTTGTGGCAATTCGCCAAGAAGGTGGTCCAAACGGTAAAAAGACCATTTTGGCCGTTGGTAAAGAGGCAAAAGCGATGTTGGGTCGCGTTCCAGGCAATATTGAAGCAATTCGCCCAATGAAAGACGGTGTTATTGCCGACTTCACGATTACCGAACAAATGCTCAAGCAATTTATCAAGCTTGTGCACGAAAGCAAATTATTAAAGCCAAGCCCACGCATCATCATTTGCGTTCCTTGTGGATCTACTCAAGTTGAACGTCGTGCGATTCGTGAATCTGCATTAGGCGCTGGCGCATCACAGGTATTTTTAATTGAAGAGCCAATGGCTGCTGCAATTGGTTCTGGCTTGCCAGTTTCTGAAGCTGCTGGTTCGATGGTTGTCGATATCGGTGGTGGTACCACTGAAGTTGGCGTGATGTCATTGGGCGGCATGGTTTACAAAGGCTCCGTTCGTGTTGGTGGCGATAAGTTTGATGAAGCCATCACCAATTACATTCGTCGCAACTACGGTATGTTGATTGGCGAACAAACTGCTGAGTTAATTAAGAAGACCATTGGCTCTGCTTTCCCTGGCGCAGAAGTGCGCGAGATGGAAGTGAAGGGGCGCAATCTTTCTGAAGGTATTCCACGTAGCTTCACTGTGACTAGCAACGAAATTCTGGAAGCATTAACTGATCCATTGAATCAAATTGTGACTGCAGTAAAAGCCGCTCTGGAGCAGATTCCACCTGAGTTGGCGTCTGATATTGCTGAACGCGGCATGATGCTCACTGGCGGCGGCGCCTTATTGCGCGATCTCGATCGCCTCTTGCTTGAAGAAACTGGTTTGCCAATTCATGTGGCTGAAGATCCATTAACTTGCGTGGCTCGCGGTTGCGGTATCGCACTTGAGCGCATGGATAAGTTAGGCGGAGTGTTCTCGCACGAGTAAGCGACATACACGTCGACCAGGGAATTGCAACATAGCGCTCCACCACTTTTCAGACAGGGCATTCCGGCCTTACTTAAACTGATTGTCTGTCTGTCGATCAGCATCGCTCTGATGCTGATCGATTTTCGTTTCAAAGCACTCGATCCCATTCGCAATAATGTGAATTGGATTTTGCGTCCACTTGAATATGTCATGATGGCGCCGCGTAATGCGTTTGAAGCAACCTCAGAATATCTCACGACAAGAGCAACTCTTGATCAAGAAAACCAAGTCATGAAAGTGCGCCAAGCAGAGCTTTCATTGCTAGCAAACCAATCTGAATTTTTAATGGTGGAAAACCAAAACCTGCGCGAGCTGATGGCTCTGCAAAAACAGGTGCCATTCAAAACGCTGCCAGTAGAAATTCTGTTCAATCCACCCAATCCGATTTCCCAGCGTATCGTGATTAATCGAGGCAGTAACGATGGTCTAAAGCTTGGTAATCCGATTGCCAATGATTCCGGCATATTGGGTCAGGTGGTGCGCCTTTATGAGCGCTCCGCTGAGGTTTCTCTCCTGGAAGACCGTGATTTTGCGGTTCCCGTCCAAGTGGCGCGCAATGGGCTGCGGGCTGCGGTATTTGGGGCAGGGCGCGGCAATCCGCTGGAGCTGCGGTATTTGCCGGTAGCCAGTGACCTAGAAGTGGGCGATATTTTGCTGACCTCAGGAATTGATGGGGTTTATCCCCCAGGATTTGCAGTAGCAGTGATTAGCAAAATTGAACGCAATGTGGATAAGAATTCTTCAAACGTATTTTGCGTACCCGTTGCCGCAGTCAATCGCTATCGCCAAGCGCTTGCTCTTTTGTATGACCCACAGTTTGATGCAAAGGCGCCGGCAAATAATAAATCTGCCACTGGTTCACAAACAACCAATACACCTGGCAGACGCCAAACTCGCGCGCGAGGAATGCAATGATCGACTTCCAAAGCGGCTACATTCTGCGCCCGGTTAATCCGGCCTTCATTTATTTCAGTTTATTTTGTGCACTGTTATTAAACCTATTACCGATTGGTAACTATGGTTGGGTGCCAGACTGGTTGATTCTGTGTATTGTGTTTTGGAATATTCATCAACATCGTTATGTCAGCGTGATAACCGCGTTCATTCTTGGTCTCATGATGGATGTTCACAACTCAGATCTACTGGGCTTGCATGCCTTTAGTTATTCGCTGGTTGCTTATGTAGCCATCTCCTGGCACCGCCGCATTGTAGCCCTCACGGTCCTCTCGCAAGCCTTGCATTTACTACCTATTTTCTTATTGGTATCCCTATTTCCAGTGTTGGTACATTGGCTACTCAGTGGAGAACTGTATTGGTGGGCACTAACCGGTGCAATACAGGCGCTAATAGAAGCGATACTCTGGCCACTTGCCACGCGCATCTTGCTAGCACCGCAGCGCCGTCCTATAGATGTTGATCACAATCGACCTCTCTAAGAAGCAATATGGTTTCTTTTAAAAAACCGGATCTCGACTCATTCCAAGAGCGCATTCATATTGCGACGCTGTTTGTCACGTTTTGTTTTTTGCTGCTCATTACTCGCCTTGTATGGCTGCAACTTGTCAGTCATGGCAAATATGCACTGCTAGCAGAAAGCAATCGTATTGCTTTAGTTCCTGCGCCCGCTAACCGCGGACTATTAATTGACCGCAATGGCATTGTTATTGGCAGAAATTACTCTGCTCTCACTCTGGATGTAAATGCCGAGGAAGTGAAGGGCAATGTAGACCAACTGATCAATGATCTTTCTGAAATTATTGATATTTCCCCTCGGGATCGCCGCAATTTCAAGCGCTCACTGGAAGATTCTCGCAATATGGGCACCTTTCCCCTGCGCTCGATGCTCAATGAGACTGAAACAGCCCGTTTTATGGCTAATCGCTATCGTTTCCCAGGGGTAGAAATCCGCGCCAGGAGCTTTCGGGAGTACCCATATAACGAGCTAGCCTCCCATCTGATTGGCTATATTGGCCGCGTTTCACAGAAAGACAAGGAACGCATGCAGGCTGAAATTGAGGGTGCCAAAGCTAATGATCCTGATGCATTACAAGCTTCTTTTCTCCCAGGCATTCAGTATGTTGGCAAGATCGGCTTAGAACAAAGTTATGAAACCGTATTGCGTGGCGTCCCCGGATACGACCAAGTAGAAATTACTGCAGGCGGCAAACCGGTACGCACACTTTCGAGTTCGCCATCTATCCCCGGAAAAAATGTGGTGCTCTCGGTAGATATCAAGTTGCAATATTTGGTTGAGCAGCTTTATGGAAATTTCCGCGGTGCATTTGTAGCCATTGAACCGGAGACAGGCGATGTATTGGCATTTGTTTCCAAACCCAACTTCAACCCAAATGATTTTGTCGAAGGCATTGATTCGGTTACCTGGAAAGAGCTCAATGACTCTCCACAAAAGCCACTGTATAACCGCCCCCTCAAAGGCATCTATCCACCAGGCTCAACTTACAAACCATTCATGGCTCTTGCGGCTTTAGAAAACAAAATGCGCACGCCATCACAAAGTATTTCTGATCCTGGTTACTTTGATTTTGGTAATCACACCTTCCGTGACGATAAAAAAGGTGGGCACGGAATTGTCGATATGCAAAAGTCAATTGTGGAGTCATGTGACACCTATTACTACTTACTGGCACGCGATATGGGTGTCAACATGATGCATGACTTTATGAAGCCCTTGGGTTTTGGCCAAATCACTGGCATTGATTTACAAGGGGAGGCGAGAGGCGTTCTACCATCCACTGAGTGGAAGAAAAATACCTTCAAAAAACCAGAGCAGCAAAAATGGTATGAAGGCGAAACAATTTCTTTAGGCATTGGCCAAGGCTATAACGCTTTCACCATTCTGCAGCTCGCCCATGCCATGGCTAACGTTGCCAATAACGGCATTGTGATGAAACCGCACCTAGTAAAAGCAATTGAAGATCCATTTACGCGCAATAGGGTACTTACTACACCAAAAGAAAGTTACCGTATTAATCTCAATGCAGAAAATATAGAGGTAATTAAAAAAGCGATGCTTGAAGTGAACATCTCAGGAACATCAGCAGCTGCATTTAAGGGAACCGGATATCAGGTTGGTGGCAAGACTGGAACAGCACAAGTCTTTAGTTTGAATTCCAAAGAATACAAGCACAGCGCTACTGCGGAATTTTTACGTGATCATGCTTTGTACATTGCGTTTGCACCAGTCGATAAGCCAACCATCGTGATTGCGATGGTTGTAGAAAATGCCGGCTTCGGTGCACAACACGCGGCACCGATCGCACGCAAAGCATTGGATTACTACATAGAGGGCAAGTGGCCTAAGGAGATTCCTGAATGGAAAAGAGCCCCTTAATCAAAGTTAAAGGATTTTTCTTCAGCATCTTTGCTGGTTTGGATCGCCAGCTAGGCCTTATTCTGCTTGGCTTAGCAGCCGTTGGCTTTTTTACTTTCTTATCCGCCAGTCAAAATACTCCCGTACAAATTGCAGATGAATTACGTAATCTTGCACTTTCATTTGTAGTGATGTGGCTTGTTTCACGCATTCCACCAAAGTGGTTAGAGATGGGTGCAGTTTGGATTTATGGCATAGGTGTTGCGCTTTTAATTGCAGTGGCTGCGTTTGGACTCATTAAAAAAGGTGCGCGACGTTGGCTTAATATTGGCGTAGTCATTCAGCCATCTGAAATTATGAAGATCGCAATGCCATTGATGCTTGCTTGGTATTTTCAAAAGCGTGAAGGCATTCAAAAATCTTGGGACTATGGTGTTGCAGCGATTATTTTGGCCATTCCCGTTTTTTTGATTGCGCGACAACCAGACTTAGGAACAGCACTTTTGGTTTTTGCAGCAGGCCTTTACGTCATCATCCTCGCTGGCCTTCCCTGGAAGTGGATTCTGCCTTTCGTCGGCCTAGGTGTAGTAGGTATTCTCTTAATCATTATTTTTGGCAGCACAATTTGTGCGCATGATGTTGTTTGGCCATTTGTACATAACTATCAAAAGCACCGTGTCTGCACTTTGCTTGATCCGACTAGCGATCCACTTGGAAAAGGCTTTCACACCATTCAATCCATGATTGCGATTGGCTCTGGTGGATTCTTTGGTAAAGGCTGGTTCCAAGGAACTCAAGCGCATTTGGAATTCATTCCAGAAAAACATACTGACTTTGTCTTTGCAGTTTTCTCAGAAGAGTTTGGCTTGTTAGGCAATCTCGTCTTACTTGCACTTTTCTTTGCATTAATTAAAAGGGGCTTAGCAATTTCTGCATCCGCGCCCAATTTATTTACACGATTGTTAGGCGCGGCGGTTACCTTAATTTTCTTTACCTATGCATTTGTCAATATCGGCATGGTAAGCGGCCTATTGCCTGTTGTTGGTGTTCCGCTACCATTCATCAGCTATGGTGGCACTGCACTGGTTACGCTAGGTTTTGGGGCAGGAATATTGATGAGCATCCATCGTCACCGGCGTTTAGTGCAAAGCTAATCCACTACGATCTCTTAAGCAAATAAAAAAGCCCGGCATGCCGGGCTTTTTTATCAACAAAGGAAGAATTACTTCTTACGCTTGTTAACTGAATCTTTAAATGCTTTACCAGCAGAAAACTTAACAGTTTTTGCAGCAGCGATTTTGAGTGGCTCGCCAGTTTTTGGGTTGCGACCCATACGTGCAGCACGTTTGCCAGAAGCAAAAGTACCAAAGCCGATCAGTTGTACTGAGTCACCTTTAGTAACAGCTTTAATGATTGTCTCGATAGCAGAATTCAATGCGAATTCAGCTTTGGCTTTAGAAATCTCCGCGTCGTCAGCAATCGCTGCGATTAGTTCGGCTTTGTTCAAGTGAAGCTCCTTATAGATATTGATGTCAGCGCACATTACGCTTACATGATTTTAACCACAAAAAATTACAAAAATAAAGTTGCGTTACAGCAATTTTTTACTACGACTACAAACTACTCATCCAAAACTGTGATATCGGAAACAAAATACTCCGTGTCGCCAAAACAGGTGGTTGGCAAACCAATGTGTTGCTCATACTTTAAGGCAACCTTTTTACCTAAATTAGCATTTATTTTTTGCGCCACAGCATCTTCACGCACCGTAAAGAGGAATTTTTCTGACATAGTGCCTGGCATAGAAACCATGGCCAATTCACCCTCCCAGGTTTTGCATACATAGCCGCGATTAGAGAATTTCTGCACATATCCGGCGCGCTCTCCGCTTCCGTAGCTCCAATTGAGCATCGCCCATGTATAGACCGAAATACCCACTAACCCAATTAAAACAAGGCTTAAGAGCCACTTTATAAAGCTATTCATCACAATTTCCTTGGTAAATCTCCACACAAACCCTAAGCGGGTCCTGACATCCTCTATACGCAGTATATGAGCATCCCCGCGTAAGAAATAGTCTATTTGGGACCGCCATACAAATTAAAATATCAGTAATAACCTCTATTAGACAAAGTCCATGGAAATTCGTCACATCATCTTTTTTGTTTTTGTCGCATCCGCGGTTTATGTTTACTTCCGAGGGAAAGTTCGTTTCGGTGTTGTGAGATCCCTTACGGATTACCAAGTGCTTTTGGCGCCTGTAAATACGCTTTTGTATTTATTTTCTAAAGTAAAAGCCGGCGCCTTTATTCCAGTCAATCAATTTCCGGAGATGAAACCCATCCAAGACAACTGGGAAATCATTCGCCAAGAGGCGCTTTCTTTGCAGGAAGGCGGCTCAATTGCTGCCGCTACTGGATATAACGATATCGGCTTTAACTCCTTCTTTCGTACTGGCTGGAAGCGCTTTCACCTCTGCTGGTACGGCAAAGAGGTGCCGTCGGCTATAGAAAAGTGCCCAAAAACAGTTGCACTCCTAAAATCTATCCCCTCGGTCAAGGCGGCAATGTTTGCATCCCTGCCCCCAGGGGCAACGCTCGTAAGGCATCGCGACCCCTACGCAGGATCGCTGCGTTATCACATTGGTTTAATGACGCCAAATGATCCCAAATGCTTTATTGATGTAGATGGTGAGCGCTATTTCTGGAAAGATGGCGAAGCGGTCATATTTGATGAAACCTACATTCATTTTGCAGCGAATGAAACCGACCAGCAGAGAATCATCTTGTTTTGCGATGTGGAGCGACCGGTCTACACCAAGGTAGTTGAGCTATTTAACCGCTGGTTTGGTCGTTATGTCATGAGTGCTGCCTCATCCCAAAATGTTGAGGGTGAAAAAGTTGGCTTTGTAAATGTCTTGTTTACCTATTTTTATCAGCTGCGAGCACAGGCTAAAAAATTAAAAGCCAAACACCGCACTGTTTATTACGTCGGTAAGTGGGTGCTTATTTTAGGAATTTTGTGGGCTATTTTTTGGTAAAGCCAATTTAGCTTTAGGAACTTATTTAGGGAGCTAATAACTCAACAATTTGCTCCACAGTAATAGGACCCCAAATTTCCACGCGTTTCTTGCGGCTATTTTGACCAGATAAAAATTGAATCTGTTTTTGGGGCACTTTTAATTGTTTCGATAGCCATACCAATAAAAGCTCGTTGGCCTTATTTTCTAGAGCTGGCGCCTGAAGGGAAATCTTCAAACAACCATCATGCAGGCCAACTACTTTTGTCACCTTTGCCCCTGGTTGGCAATGCAAACTGAGGGCAATACCGGTGGGGGTTTGTTTTAACCAATTAGGTGTCATCAAAGTACTTTAAACTGAAACCATGACGATGAAGAATTCTCAAGCTTTAGAGCAGCTATTTGCCAATAATCGTGCCTGGGCCGAAAGCATGGTGGCAGAAGATGCCAACTTCTTTAAGCGCCTTGTGTCTCAGCAGGCCCCTGAATATCTTTGGATTGGTTGCTCTGATAGCCGAGTCCCAGCAAATGACATTGTGAATCTTTTGCCTGGTGAATTATTCGTTCACCGAAATGTTGCAAACGTAGTTGTCCACACCGATTTGAATTGTTTGTCGGTTATTCAGTTTGCTATTGATTTGCTTAAGGTGAAGCACATTTTGGTGGTGGGTCATTATGGCTGCTCTGGTGTGCATGCAGCATTAACTGATAAGCGAGTTGGTCTTGCCGATAACTGGCTGCGTCACGTTAAAGATGTGCATCAAAAACATGAGCGTTATTTAGGTGACATGATCCCAACTCCTAAACGTCAAGATCGATTATGCGAGCTCAATGTAATTGAGCAAGTAGTGAACGTTTGTGAAACTACTATCGTGCAAGATGCATGGGCACGCGGACAAGATCTAACAGTTCACGGCTGGGCTTATCGACTTGAGACCGGCCTTGTCAATGACTTAGGGATGTCAAGCAGTTCCATCGAAGAAATGACTGAGCGCTATGCGAAGTCAGTAAAGCGTTACGAACAAGAACAAAATTAGTTTGCTCAAATCTTTTTCGAATCATGTAGTAGTTGCATTACTTAAGGTTCTCGCGCTACTACCATATAGGTTACTAGTTGCCATTGGTTATGGGCTTGGCTTTATAGCTGCTCGCATTCCCGGCGATAGGAATCGGGTTGTTAAAACCAATCTGCGTCTATGCTTTCCGCAATTAAGTTCGGCTGAAATTGATAGCTTAAGCAAACAACATTGGCGCTTACTCGGCCGTAGCCTTGTAGAAAAAAGCATTATTTGGTGTGGGAGCTCAAAACAGTTGAGCAATATGATCGAGGTGAAGTCAGCAGTAGATCTTGCCAGCAAAAAACCTCGAATCTTGGTGAATATGCACTTCACTGGGATAGAAGGTAGCATTATTTTGAGTGCGCTCTGCAAAGAAAAACACTGGCCACGTACTTCCGGATTTTTTCAAAGAATGAAAAATCCATTTTTTAATAAAAAAATTGTGGAATGGCGCAATCGTTTTGGCGGCAACTCTATTGATCGACAGGGGAATGTTAAAGCCATCATTCGAGAAATTCGTAACGGTGACTTCATCATCATTGCGCCGGATATTGATTTAGGCCTCAAAGATTCTGAGTTCGTACCATTTTTCGGAATTCAAACCAATACGATCACTACAATTTCTCGCTTAGCCAAAATTACTGGCGCCGAGGTGTGTCTAATGACAACTACCTTGAAAGCAGATGAATCTGGATATCTATGTGAAATTGGAAAACCATTAGAGAATTTTCCCGGGGAAGATCCAAAGTCAGATACTGCCCGTCTGAACAAATACTTTGAAGATGAAATTCGTCTACGCCCAGCGGAATATTACTGGGTTCACAAGCGCTTCAAAAACCGTCCTGATAATGGCCCAAGCCCCTATAACCCTTCTATCTAGAGGCCTTTTGTCCTATCATTAAGGGATGACTGAACGTATTGGGCTATTTGCCGACCTCCACAGTAATTTAGAGGCTTTTGATGCTTGTATGGCTCGCGCCGAGGAGCTTGGGGTAACTCGGATGGTTTTCTTGGGTGACCTCGTGGGCTATAACGCCGACCCTGTAGCGCTTGTTGATCGTATTGCCGATCTCGTTGATAACAAAAAAGCAATTGCCATTCTTGGTAATCATGATGAAGCTGTATTTAAGGACAGCCGCAGTCAAATGAACTCGAGTGCAAATGCTGCTATTGAATGGACTAAGTCCCAGCTTAATTCTGGCCATGTAGAGTTCCTTAAAAATCTTCCACTCATAGTTCAAGAAGATCAGATTTGTTTTGTCCACGCCTCCGCACATAATCCTGCCGACTGGAACTACATCACAGATAGCATGAGCGCTTGGCGCTGCGTACAAAACTCAGGAAAAAATTACACCTTTGTTGGTCATGCGCATGAACAAGCTTTGTTTTATCAAAGCGCCGTTGGCAAACTCATACGTTTTGCGCCGCATCCTGGCGATGAAATTCCAGTCCTACATCATCGCCAATGGGTTGGAGTTGTGGGTTCGCTGGGCCAACCAAGAGATGGCAATCCAGAGGCATGCTTTGCGGTTTTTGAACCAGAAGCTGAAATGCTCACCTTTCACCGCACCCCTTACGATCACTTTACTGCTGCCGATAAAGTGCGTCGCGCTGGACTGCCAGAAGACCTAGCTAATCGCCTCATTACAGGCAAGTAAATCTAATGGCCATTAATACTGACATTGAAGCAGTAGACGATATATTTCAAGAAGGCAAAGTAGTTGATGGATTTACTCTGGGCAAAGAGGTTCATCGCGGCGGAATGGCTAGTCTTTTTTCGGCAACCAAAGAAGGTATTGATGTACCCATTCTGCTAAAGATTCCGCGCGTTGGTAGAGACCAACCAGTTGAGAGCTTGATCGGATTTGAAACCGAACTGACCATCCTGCGCTCGCTTAAAAGCCCCTACGTTCCTAAATATTTGGGTTCCGGCAATATGGCCACACGCCCTTATATCGCAATGGAAAGGGTTGAGGGGCGACCCCTCGAGGACTACATCAAAGAAGGCAAAGTTTTTACGATCGATGAAGTTGTTCGCATCGGAGCGGATCTTGCGCAAGCAGTTCAATCACTACACTCTCAAGATGCAATACATCTAGACATCAAGCCTGAAAATATTTTGGTTGATGACAAGGGCAAAATAACCCTCATAGATTTTGGCTTATCGCATCATGCTCGCTATCCAGATTTACTTGCAGAAGAAATGCGCAAAGGCGTTGGGTCTGCGCCTTATATCTCTCCTGAGCAAGTAGCCGGAATTCGTTCCGATTCGCGTAGTGATATTTTTTCTATCGGCGCAATCATGTATGAATTGCTGACTGGTGAACTGCCATTTGGCAATCCGCAAACGATGAGCGGCCTACGTAGACGAATGTGGGCTGAGCCGTTTCCACCACGAGCCATTCGTAGAGAGATCCCAAGGTGGCTTCAAGAGGTGGTATTGAGATGTCTAGAGCCTCGTGCCGCCGATCGCTATCAAAGCGCTGCTCGCTTAAGACAGGTATTGCGTGATCCCGAGGGCGTAACACTGACCGAACGGGCAGATCGTGTTGAGCCGCCTAGTTTTTGGCAAAATCTCAAGGGCATGTTCAAAGCTGCCGGCTATGAACCCTCACCAAGTCCACGCCCAAGTATGGGCAACTTTGATGCACCCCTGATGATCGCTGCGATAGATACACGCC
>ERZ650311.681-NODE-681-length-19864-cov-7.435408_pt1 | contig 19864 bp, 13 predicted proteins | sample MGYA00376247_ERZ650311 | MGnify/ENA primary metagenome ERZ650311 (study PRJEB26733, sample SAMN07839324) | wastewater metagenome | biome: small river; feature: stream; material: water | place: USA: North Carolina | collected 2016-07-28 ... | reverse complement strand
CCGTGATGATTTTTGACAGCTGGGGCGGCGTGCTGGCCGACGGCATGTTCCAACAGTTCAGCATGGCCTACACCAAGCGCGTGTTGGCTCAGCTCAAGCGCTCGCACGATGGCGCCGTGATTCCCCGCTTGGTGTTCACCAAAGGCGGCGGTTTGTGGTTGCCCGAAATGGCCGACCTTGACTGCGACGTGTTGGGCGTGGACTGGACGGTCAACTTGGCCAAAGCCCGCGCCCAAGTGGGCGGCGAAGTGGGCGGCCCCGGCAAAGCCTTGCAAGGCAACCTCGACCCCAATGCTTTGTTTGCCCCTGCCGACGCCTTGGCCGCCGAAGCGCGCCGCGTGTTGGACGCATTCGGCAAACCCCACACCGACAAAACCACCACCGGCCCGACCCAAATTTTCAACTTGGGCCACGGCATCAGCCAATTCACCCCGCCCGAGAGCGTGGGCGTGTTGGTCGAGACGGTGCACAGCCACTCCCGTGCCTTGAGAAAACCTTAAAGTCAACTCAAGAAATCGTGTGTCAAGTCACCAAAAGTTTTACTTCGACTTCACACTTATGCACAAAAAAGTTGAGCCAGCGCACCAAGTTGGTTTTTTCTTTTGCCGCATTTGGAAAAACTTTAATCGCTCGTAAGTCATTGATTCATATAGGATTCTTGGCCTGCATTTTTTTGAGGCAGTTTGTTCAAAGCCTTGATTCATGGGCCTTCGGAGCCACTCAACCGTAGATATCAACAAAGTTATCCACAAAAATTCTGGGTTTACCCTGAAGCCTTTGTAAATCAACGACTTAAAGCCTTTTCTGCCAAAACACCTGAGCAAAACACCCCAACTCACCGCTTGACATGTCGCACCAAATTTCAGTGATGGTTCACACCCCCGCGCACAGCGGTATTGGTGGCGCACTCACGTACGAAAGCGACGCAGCGCACGCGCCCGGCACTTTGGTGCGGGTGCCGCTGGGTAGCCGAGAGTTGTTGGGCGTCGTGTGGGACGAGACTGCGCCAATGGCCGGCGACTCTATGCAGCTGCGCGCCATTGCCAGCGTGCTCGACGGCCTCACGCCTCTCAGCGCTCACTGGCGCCAGCTGGTGCAGTTTGCCGCCCACTACTACCAGCGCAGCGCAGGCGAAGTGGCCTTGGCCGCCCTGCCCAGCCAACTGCGCGACCTCAGCACCGAGCAATGGGCACGCCGCTTAAAGCGCAAGCCCAAAGCGGTGGTGGCCTATGAAGGTGCAACACAAACCATTCCCACACCCACCGCAGAACAAACCCAAGTGCTAGCCGACATCGCGGCTCACAAAGGCCCGTTCTTGCTCTTTGGCAACACGGGCAGCGGCAAGACCGAGGTGTACTTGCGTGCCGCACAAGCCGTGTTGGAAGACAACCCCCAAGCGCAAATTTTGGTGATGGTGCCCGAGATCAACCTCACACCACAACTCGAAGAACGCTTTCGCGCGCGCTTTTGCCCGCAATGGGGCGCTGACTGCTTGGTGTCCATGCACAGCAGCCTCACGCCCGCGCAGCGCCTGAAAAACTGGTTGGCCGCCCACAGCGGCGAAGCGCGCATTGTGTTGGGCACGCGCATGGCCGTGTTCGCGTCGATGCCGCATTTGCAGCTCATCGTGGTGGATGAAGAACACGACCCCAGCTACAAACAGCAAGAAGGCGCGCGCTACTCAGCACGCGACTTAGCCGTCTATCGCGGACAACTCGAAGGCGCGAAAGTGATTTTGGGCTCGGCCACGCCATCGTTAGAAAGTTGGCACCACAGCCGTCCAGCTACCGATGCAGAACCCGCAGGCCGCTACATGCGCTTGGCCATGCCCTCACGCGTGGGCCAAGGGGCTTTGCCTTTGGTACGCCGCGTGGACATGAACCGTCAGCCCTACAAAACCGTGTTCTCCAACCACCTGCTCGACGCCATGCGCGAGCGCGTGACGCGTGGCGAACAAATCTTGGTGTTGCTCAACCGCCGTGGCTACGCGCCCGTGCTCAACTGCAACGACTGCGGTTGGAAAAGCGAATGCCCGCATTGCAGCGCCTACCGCGTGTTCCACAAACTCGACCGCACGCTGCGCTGCCACCACTGCGGCTTCACGCAGCCCGTGCCACGCGCGTGCCCGAGCTGCGGCAACTTAGACATTTCACCCTTGGGCCGAGGCACCGAACAGCTCGAAGAGCACTTGGCCGAGTTGCTCGCCGACGTGCGCCGCCCCGATGGCGAGCCCATTCGCATTGCCCGCATTGATGCGGACAGCACGCGTCTCAAAGGCGAACTCGAACGCCAACTGGCCGAGGTTCACGCAGGCGCGGTGGACGTGCTGGTGGGCACGCAAATGATTGCCAAGGGCCACGACTTCAGACGCGTCACGTTGGTGGCCGCACTCAACCCCGATGGCGCGTTGTTCTCGAGCGACTTTCGTGCGCCCGAGCGTTTGTTCAGCCTGCTCATGCAAGCCGCAGGCCGTGCGGGCCGCGACGCCGAGATGCAAACCAGCAGCCCGTGCGAGATGTGGGTGCAAAGCTTTCACCCGCTGCACCCGCTGTTTGAAGCCCTCAAACAGCATGACTACCCCGCCTTCGCCGAGCAACAGCTCAAAGAACGCGAGCAAGCCACCTTGCCGCCCTTCAGCTTTCAAGCCTTGGTGCGCGCCGAGGCTCGCACGCAAGAAGCCGCGCAAGGCTTTTTAAACGCCGCACGCGATGCTGGTGCTGCCTTGGCCGATGAGCTGTTGGTGGATTTGTATCCCGCTGTACCTATGACGATTCAACGCGTGGCCAACATTGAGCGCGCACAGATGTTGATTGAATGCACCTCGCGCAAGGCGCTACAACACTTCTTGGCGCATTGGCAGGCTGATTTGCATGCCATGCGCAGCGCCCATCGGCAGGTGATCCGCTGGGCGGTGGATGTCGACCCGCTGGCGATTTAAATTCGCCGAGCAGAAGTTAGCCGTGAAGCAAAGCGACTGCGCCCGAGAAAGTAAAAAACGCAGCGGCTGTCGTCACCAAAATAATCATGGCAATGCGACCCGTGTCTGCCCCAAAGCGCTCTGACAACAACGCCACATTACTCGCGCTCGGCAAGGCCGCCACCAGCACGACCACCATCAAGGTGAAACGCTCAATCGGAAAACCCAGTTGCACCGCGGCCACCAACACCAGCAACACCAGCACGGGGTGCAACACCAATTTGAAAAGCGCCACGGGCAACACATCGCGCCATAGGATGGGCGGGTGTCCGCTTTCTTTCACGCGAATTTGAGAACGCGCCAGCACCGCGCCGATGGTGAACAAAGCCACGGGCGAAGCGGCATCGGCCAACAAGCCCACCGTCTTGGCCACGGGGCCCACCAACTGCCAATCCATCGCTGACGATAAACCACCCAAGCTGATGGCCCAAGGCATGGGGTTGGTGAGCACGCCTTTCAGCGCACTTCTAGCCGCCTTGCTTGCGCCGTGTTCATCCGCGCCATCTAAGCGCGACAAGGCGATGCACAGAGAAGTGGTGATGACCATGTCCACCACAATCGTCACGATGGCGGGGCCTGCGGCTGAAGCGCCGAGCAAGGCCACCAACAACGGCACGCCCATGAAACCGGTGTTGGGAAACGCGCCGACCAAGGCACCAAATGAGGCATCGTTCCAGCCGATGCGTTTGTTCATGCTGACCGCCACCACAAAGCCCACCATCAGCAACGCGCACAGCAAGTAAGCCAAGAAAAGCGTCGCATCCAGCAGCTGCACGATGGGCGTGCTCGCGCCAAAGCGGTACAACATGCACGGCAGCGCAAAGAACAACACAAAGCCGTTCAAGCCAGGAATTGCGTCGAGCGGCAGCATGCGGCGATGCGCCGCGACAAAGCCCGCCAAGACGAGCGCGAAGAAGGGGAAAGTGACGAGAAGAATGTTCAGCACGCGGCTATTTTGCCCTCTCAGCGGGTCGGTATCATTGCCCGCTTCACATGAACTGTCTCCTGAATGTCTGCTGGTCTGAATCTCGCGCAACAAGAAGCCGTTAATTTCTTGCACGGCCCTTGTTTGGTGTTGGCGGGCGCGGGCTCGGGCAAAACGCGCGTCATCACACACAAGATTGGCCGCCTGATTCAAACAGGGCTTGAGCCCAAACGCATCGCCGCGATCACCTTCACCAACAAAGCCGCCGCCGAAATGCGCGAGCGCGCCAAAGGCTTGATTGGCAAAGCTGCGAATGATGTGTTGATTTGCACTTTTCACGCGCTGGGCGTGCGCATGTTGCGCCAAGACGGCGGCGTGATGGGCTTGAAGCCACAGTTCAGCATCATGGACAGCGCCGATGTCACCGGCATTTTGAAAGACGCGGGCGGCACCACCGACATTGCCACCGCACGCCAATGGCAATGGGCCATCAGCTTGTGGAAAAACATGGGCCTCAATTCAGCCCAAGCCATGGCCATTGCCAAAGACGACCACGAGCGCACCATCGCCAAAATCATGGCGCGCTACGAAGAGCGCCTCGCGGCCTACCAAAGCGTGGACTTTGATGACTTGATTGGCATGCCCTTAAAGCTCTTGCAAGAGCACGAAGCCGTGCGCCTCAAATGGCAAGCCCAACTCGGTCATGTGTTGGTCGACGAATACCAAGACACCAACGCCACCCAATACGAAGTGCTCAAGTGCTTGGTGGGTGAAAACGCTCGATTCACCGCCGTGGGTGATGACGACCAATCCATCTACGGCTGGCGCGGCGCAACGCTGGACAACCTGCGCAAACTGCCGCAAGACTTCCCCACGCTGAAGGTCATCAAGCTGGAGCAAAACTACCGCTCCACCAGCGCCATCCTGCGGGCTGCCAACAATGTGATTCAGCCCAACCCCAAGCTGTTTCCCAAAACCTTGTTCTCTGAACTCGGCGAAGGCGAACCCGTGCGCGTGGTCGATGCCGACACCGAAGAACACGAAGCCGAACGCGTGGTGGCACGCATTCAATCTTTGCGCGCAGGCACAGATGCCAGTGGCAGCGGCCACCGCGAGCTGCAAGACTTTGCCATCCTCTACCGCGCCAACCACCAAGCGCGCGTGATTGAAATTGCCATGCGCAAGGCGCAAATTCCGTACAAGGTGTCGGGCGGCCAAAGCTTTTTTGACCGTGCCGAAATTCGCGACCTGTGCTCATGGCTGCGTCTGTGGGTCAACAACGACGACGACCCTGCGTTTTTGCGTGCCGTTACCACGCCCAAGCGCGGCATTGGCCACCAGACGTTGGCGGCCTTGGGCGAATTCGCCAGCAAATACAAACTCAGCATGTTTGAAGCGCTGTTCAGCAACAGCTTGCCCTCCGTCTTGAGCGCACGCGCCTTGGGCAGCCTGCACGAATTTGGCCGCTACGTGAACGACTTGGAGTTTCGCGCCCGCCTCACCACCGGCGCCGAAGACGCACGCGCATTTTTGAACGACTGGCTCAAAGACATCGGCTACGAAAAACACTTGTACGACGCCGAAGAAAGCGAAAAAGCCGCGGCCTCCAAGTGGAACAACGTGATGGAGTTTTGCGACTGGATGGCCCAGCGCTGCGGCGGCCAGATTGACGACACCGCAGGCGTGACCACCGGCAACGAAGTGAAGAATTTGTTGGAGGTGGCGCAAACCATCGCGCTGCTCTCCACGCTCACCGAGCGCGAGAAAGACCAAAACGTGGTGACGCTCTCCACCCTGCATGCCTCCAAAGGTTTGGAGTGGCCGCATGTGATGTTGGTCGGCGTGACCGAAGGCATGTTGCCGTTCCGCCTAGACGACGAACCCGGCACCGAGCACACCAACGAAAACATTGCGGTGCGTTTGCAAGAAGAGCGCCGCCTCATGTACGTGGGCATCACCCGCGCGCAACGCACCTTGGCGGTGAGCTGGACGCGCAAGCGCAAAAAAGGCCGCGAGATGATTGCGGCTCAGCCCAGCCGCTTCATCGCAGAGATGGGGCTGGACAAAGACACCGTCAAAGAAGACCCGCGCGAAAAACTCAAAGCCTTGCGCGCAGAGTTTGCACAACGCGCCAATGCCGCGTCAGCCGAAAGCGCGGCTAACAAGTAGCAAAGCCTTGCGACTCGGGCAAGTCGCCACCTGCGTGAACGGCTACCGCGCAGTACTTGAATTCGGGAATTTTTCCGAACGGGTCCAACGCAGCATTCGTCATCAAATTGGCGGCAGCTTCGTAGTACGCAAACGGCACAAACACCGCGCCGAGTGGCGTACCGTCATCGCGGCGCACCCGCAACGTCACTTGGCCTCGGCGTGAGGCAATGGTGATGGTGTCCCCTGCGGCCACGTGCAAACGCTGCATGTCCTCGCCGCACATGGAGGCCGTGGCCATCGGCTCAATCGCATCGAGCACGGTGGCACGTCGCGTCATGCTGCCGGTGTGCCAGTGTTCAAGCTGACGCCCGGTGATCAACACAAAGGGGTAGTCGCTGTCTGGGCGTTCGTTGGCGGGAATGATGTCGGCGGGCACCAAATGCACACGGCCATCATCGGTGGCGAAGTGCTCTAAGAACACCGTGGGCGAGCCCGGGTCGTCTTCGCTCAAGCACGGGTAGGTCACGCTCGATTCACGCTGCAAACGCGCCCACGTGATACCGCTGATGGCGGCGTGCATGGCTTGGCGCATTTCTTCATACACCTCGGCTACGCCGCTGTGTTCACCCGCGTAGTGCCACGCCAAACCCATTCGTTTGGCGATCTCTTGAATGATCCACAAATCGGGCTTGGCTTGCCCGGGCGGGTCAATGGCTTGTTGCCCGAGCTGCACCATGCGGTCGGTGTTGCTGACCGTGCCTGTTTTTTCAGGCCATGCGGTTGCAGGCAACACCACGTCGGCCAGCCATGCAGTTTCGGTCATGAAGATGTCTTGCACCACCAAGTGTTCCAACGATGCCAAAGCATGACGGGCATGGTTCAAATCAGGGTCACTCATGGCGGGGTTCTCGCCCATGATGTACATGCCGCGCACTTTGTGCGGGTCGCTGTCCTCGGCCAAGATCTTGCCCATGATTTCCACCACGGTGTAGCCTGGCTTGTCGTCCAGCGGTGTGTTCCAAAACTTTTCAAACCAATCGTGCGCGGCGGCGTTGGTCACGCGTTGGTAGTTGGGGTACATCATCGGGATGAGGCCCGCATCACTCGCACCCTGCACGTTGTTTTGGCCGCGCAGCGGGTGCAAGCCCGAGCCGGGTTTGCCAATTTGGCCCGTCACGGTGGCCAAAGCAATCAAACAGCGCGCGTTGTCTGTGCCGTGAATGTGTTGGCTCACGCCCATGCCCCACAACACCATCGAGCCTTTGGAGGTGGCAAACGCACGCGCCACTTCACGCAGCGTTTGCGCGGGAACGCCACAAATGGGCGCCATCGCTTCGGGGCTGTAGCCTTTGACGTTTTCTTTCAAAGCTTCGTAGTTGTTGGCGCGTTGGCGAATGAAGTCTTCGTTCGCCAAGCCCTCTTCAATGACGGTGTGAATCAACGCATTGATCATGGCCACGTCGGTGTCGGGCTTGAACTGCAAAGTGCGCCACGCGTGTTTGCCAATGTCGGTGACACGCGGGTCGGCCAGCACAATCTTGGCGCCGCGCTTGGCCGCATTTTTCATCCACGTGGCCGCCACCGGATGGTTGGACGTGGGGTTGGAGCCGATGACAAAAATCAGCTCGGCATGCGCCACATCGTTGACTTGGTTGCTCACCGCCGCAGAACCCACGCCCTCTAACAACGCGGCCACGCTGGAGGCGTGGCACAAGCGTGTGCAGTGGTCGACGTTGTTTGAACCAAAGCCCGTGCGCACCAGTTTTTGAAACAAGTACGCCTCTTCGTTGGTGCCTTTGGCTGAACCAAAACCAGCCAATGCTTTTTTGCCATGTGTGTCGCGCAAGTGTTTGAGCTGACCCGCACCGAGCGCCAGCGCTTCTTCCCACGTCGCTTCGCGAAACACCTGCGACCAATTGGCGACATCGTGGTTGAGTTGACCTATAAGCGCAGGGTCTTTGGGAACGCCTGCTTTGCGAATGAGCGGCACCGTCAAACGCTGCGGGCTGTGGATGTAGTCCAACCCGAAACGGCCCTTCACACACAAACGGTTGTGGTTGGCCGGTCCATCGCGCCCCTCCACGCTGACGATTTTGTTGTCCTTCACGTTGTAGGTCAGCAAGCAACCCACGCCGCAAAACGGGCACACCGAATCCACTTTTTTGTCGACCGCTTGCGAGCCCACATGCGCCTTGGGCATCAATGCGCCGGTGGGGCAAGCCTGCACACACTCACCACACGCCACACAAGAGCTGTGACCCATGGGGTCGTTCAAATCAAACACGATTTGGCTCTGCGCACCGCGGTGGGCGTAGCCGATCACGTCGTTGACTTGCTCTTCACGGCACGCACGTACACAGCGGTTGCACTGGATACACGCATCCAAGTTCACCGCCATCGCGGGGTGCGATGCATCGCATGCCGGTTGCTCACGGCGCAGTGCACGCAACTCGGGCCGCACGTTCACGCCCATGCGCGAAGCCCAATCGCTCAACTCGCCATGTTGTGTGAGCGCGGCATTCGACGTGGGGGCCGATGCCACGTCGGTGGACGACGCATCGTTCCACTTGTAGCCCGCATCGGGCATGTCGGAGAGCAACATCTCCAGCACCATCTTTTGGCTCTTGACAGCGCGCTCACTCACCAACACTTCCAGCCCTGCCGTGGCGGTGCGACAGCAGCTGGGAGCCAACGTGCGCTCGCCTTTGATCTCGACCACGCACGCGCGGCAGTTGCCGTCGGCACGCAAGCCGTCTTTGTGGCAAAGATGCGGAATGTCGACGCCGTGGCGTTGTGCGGCTTTGAGAATGCTCTCGCCCTCGTAGGCATGAACCGATTGGTGGTTGAGTTGAAACTCGATCGTGGGTAAATTTTTCAAAGGTGCATTCATCTCAGGCCACCTCGTGCGCGAAATAGGTTTGCACGCAACGCACAGGGTTGGGTGCTGCTTGGCCAAGCCCGCAGATAGAGGCATCGGCCATCACTTGGTTGAGGTCTTCCAGCGTGGCGTTGTCCCATTGGGGGGCTTGCATGAGTTGTACGGCTTTGGCCGTGCCAACACGACACGGGGTGCATTGGCCACAGCTTTCATGGGCAAAAAATTTCATCATGTTGAGGGCCGCGTCTCGCGCTGAATCGTGCTGACTCAACACAATCACGGCGGCGGAACCGATGAAGCAACCATGGGCTTGCAAGGTGTCGAAGTCCAGCGGAATGTCATTCATCCGCGCGGGCAAGATGCCGCCCGATGCACCGCCCGGCAAATAGGCATACAGCTGATGCCCGTCCAACATGCCGCCGCAATACTCATCGATCAACTCTTGCATCGTGATGCCCGCTGGCGCCAGCTTGACGCCCGGTTGCTTGACGCGCCCGCTCACGCTGAAGCTGCGCAAACCTTGTCGGCCATGGCGGCCAAAGCCACTGAACCAGCCTGCGCCTTTTTGCACAATGTCGCGCACCCAATAGAGCGTCTCAAAGTTGTGCTCCAGCGTGGGGCGGCCAAACAAACCCACCTGCGCAATGTAAGGCGGGCGCATGCGCGGCTCACCCCGTTTGCCTTCGATGCTTTCAATCATGGCGGACTCTTCACCGCAGATGTAAGCCCCAGCACCACGGCGCAGCTCGATGCGCGGCAACGGATACGACGCACGGGTTTGTAGCTGCGCCAACGCTTGCGTCAACACGCCACGACACCCGTGGTATTCGTCGCGCAAATAAATGTAGATGGCATCAATGCCCACCACATGAGCAGCGACCAACATGCCTTCTAAAAACCGGTGCGGGTCACGCTCAAGGTAGGTGCGGTCTTTGAAGGTGCCAGGCTCGCCTTCGTCGATGTTCACCGCCATCAAGCGGGGGGTGGGTTGCTCACGCACGATGCGCCACTTGCGCCCGGCGGGAAAACCGGCGCCGCCCAAACCACGCAAGCCTGAATCTTCCATCGCTGTCAGCACCGACCCTGCCTTCGCTTGACCGGCATGCAGCTCTGCCACGAGGCGATAGCCGCCTTCGGCCACATAAGCGTCGTAGTCCACATACGCGGTTGGCGCGGGGTGAATGTCTTGACGATGCACAGCCTCCGCCACCAACTCAGGCGTGGCATGCGCCACGGGGTTTTGATGCACCACCGCCACCGGCGCTTGCTCGCAACGGCCCACACACGGGGCAGCGATCACGCGCACATCGGCATGGCCGAGCAAGGTGGGCAATCTCTCCATCAACTGTTTCGCGCCAGCCAACTCGCAGCTCAAGCCATCGCACACGCGCACGGTCAGGCCGGGCGCTGTGTCTGTGTCGCGCAGCACTTCGAAGTGGTGGTAGAACGTGGCGACCTCAAACACATCCGCCATCGGCAACTTCATTTCTTTGGCCAACGCCACCAAGTGCCGCTCATGCAAACCGCGATAGGCATCGTTGATCTTGTGCAAGTGCTCAATCAACACATCGCGGCGATGCGGCGCTTCGCCAATCAACGCGCGTACTTCTTGCACCGACACATCGTCTGCTTGGCGGCCTTTGAGTTGGCCTTTTCGACGAATCGTCTCTCGCATTTGATCGACAGAGGCGATCACCACGCCGGGCACAGAAGTTTTGGAAACCGAATGAGTCATGATCAGAAAACTTGGCATCCGCTCAACGCCCATGGCGTGCGGATGTGTTGATTCGAAAGATTTATTAAAACACCGATCCAAGCCAATCTCAGCAATTCACTTAAGATCGTTCGGCCCGTGCGAACCCTCGCCACCGGCCATTTGTTCTCGTCATTTTTGTTTATGCCGCACGCCGCCAGCTCCGAAGATTTCAGCCTCGAAACAAAAGCACTCATCACATTGGGTTGCGCCGTGGCGTATGTGTGTGCCTTTGACTTGAACGCTTACTGGTTCGAGCACGTTGCCTTTTCGAGGTTCGTGAATTGGATCTTCATCCCCAGCGGTTTGCAGCTACTGTTTGTATTGGTGTTTTTAGAACTCGGCGCAGTGGGCGTGGTGCTCGGCTCTGTTTTCATTCAATACACGAACACACCCGACACCCACCTGTTCAACCTCGTCACCAGCCTTGTGTCAGGCGGCTCACCTTGGCTGGCGTTGGCCATCGCCAAACGTCTCTTTGGTTTGGATATGACACTGAGCGGCTTTAATGCGCAGCTCTTGCTCAAAGTTTCCGTGCTGTTTGCGCTGGTCAGCCCCGTGCTTCACCAAGCTTGGTATTGGTGGGTTGGCCACATCGACAACCTCATCACCGACACCGTGGTGATGGCCTTGGGCGATTGGTTTGGCACCGTGCTGGTGTTGACCGCCGCGGCTTATGCGTTGAAGCTTTTTAGGGTGTTGGCAGGGCGCTAAACCTGAGCCTCCGGCATACAACACAGCATGAAATACTTTAGCCAGCAGGGTTAAATGCGCTATGAAATATGTCTAGAGGTTTGGGGGAATGCCATTCGCCACTTTTGAACGTGAACGCATCGCCAGCCGCATCAGCGAGGTCAAACAGATGCGTAAGGAGCAGGGCTACTTTGTTGGTGGTCGTCGTGCCTTCGGTTTTGATATTGTTGATGGCATAAAAGTGCCGAACCCAGCAGAGCAAGCCTTGATAGTCGAAATGAAGACCAAGCGTGAAGCTGGCTCTAGCCTCTTAGCCATTCACCGCTGGCTCAACGAAATACAAGGCGTGAAACTGGCTTATTCGTTTATGCGTTTAGCAATCAGAGATTAAGCGTCTACTTTGCCCTAGGTGTTGACGCACATAAGTCGACAGCTGAGCCTCGTGGTAGACCAAGTCCACCATCGTCGGGATGAGCCCACGCTTTTTCATAGCACTGCGTTACTTTCTTCGCATTGGTTGCGGCCCTACATAAATCAACAGCCAAACCCCGTGGCATACCAAGTCCACCATCATTCGGATGAGCCCACGCTTTCTCATAGCATTGTGTGACTTCGTTCATATTGGTGGCACCTCTACATAAATCAACGGCCAAGCCCCTTGGCATACCAAGTCCACCGTCGTTAGGGTGCGCCCACGCTTTTTCAAAACAGAGGGTGACTTCATCGGCTTGAGCTGATTGACTGCATAAAAACATAGCAGACAAAGCAAGGGCTAAGGCTCGCATTAACGCCTCCGATGGTCAGTGTTGCGTGGTGGTTAAGCCGTGATTATTTTGATTTTTCAAGTGCGATGTTAGTTTGATTGGGATACGACCACATAGCACCAGTAATCATATCGGTGATGCCCAAATCTAAAGCCACACCTACAACGCCAGCGGTTTCAGCAGAGCTAGTGAGGCGAATGACCTTTTGCTGGTAGCCATCGGCGTTACATTTGACGATGATGTCGTCTTTATCTTTGCCAACGGTGAGAGTGCTGTTCTTGGTAGTGATCGAGCCAATTTCACCATCGCCATCACGAGTAAGTACACAGCGTGTTTGCTCTGGCTCTAAGTTAAAAATAAGTGTTTGCTGAGTACCTTTAGTGATTGAGGCGCAACCTGCCAAGGTGACAGCTACTGCGGCGAACGTGATGACTTTCAACATAAATTACCTTTTCGATTAGATTGTTGAAATGTTAGCAGTCCCACATCAGTAGGCGTAAAACAAGTGAGTCAAAAACAAAAAACCACTAAACTTTTGACTTTAGTGGTTTAAACAAAGAAAAGGGCTTAGATTGCTCTAAGCCCTTGATTTCATTAGGTTTTTGGCTCCTCAACCTGGGCTCGAACCAGGGACCTACGGATTAACAGTCCGGCGCTCTACCAACTGAGCTATTGAGGAATATTCGGTACATAAAGCACTACAAGCGCCCTACGAAGAACGACAGTATAGCAAAAAAATCGATGTTTTTACAAGGGTAGGACAAGGTTTTGCTCTTTACCGCTTTGTCGAGTGGCTGGAGGCTAAGGGAACCCCGCCATAACTTACGCCAAACTACGTCTGTACCTCTTGGGGAAAACTTTGCCCCATCAAGCACTCCCTAATGCGACTTATTAGATAACTGAAAAAACCACTCGCTATGACAATTCGATGGGCAGCTCTTTCAAATCACAGGGGCGGCAAAGCAAATAACCTTGCCCCAACTGGCACCCCAACGCTGTAAGCTGCTCCAACTGTTTCTGCGTCTCTATGCCTTCAGCCACCAATGTGCGCGAAAAACTGTTCGCCAATTGCACCATTGCCTGAATAATTGCTTGCGCCATTGGATCGTCAAGGGCTTGCACAAAACTACGATCGAGTTTGATTTTGTCAAATGGCAATGTGTGCAAGCGCGACAAGCTCGATTGCCCAGAACCAAAATCATCAATAGCCACTAGGATTCCCAAAGCCTGCAAGCCCAACAAGTTGTCACGAACCTGAGGTACGTTGTAGTGAAACACCGACTCTGTGACTTCAAACTCCAAATGGTGCGCAAGCCCAGCGTCAACCGCCTTAATGCGGCTGATGACTCGATGCGCAAAGTCAGGAAAACCCAGCTCAATGCCAGACACATTGATAGCTACCCTAACTGCTGGCCAGCGCTGCAGCAGTGTGGGCAAATCCTCCAAAACTTTTTGTAACAAGTACTCGCCAATCTGAACAATCAAGCCCTTGGCCTCTGCAACCCCAATGAATTCGTCAGGAGCGACTGGGCCTAACTCTGCGTCTTGCCAACGGCAAAGCGCCTCTAGTGAGATTACCTTGCGCGAGAGAAGGTCCATTTCCGGCTGATAGGCGAGCTTTAGCTCGTGCTGAGCAATAGCGCGCAGCAGTCGATCTGCAATTTTTAGTTGGCGGTGATCAGTTCGAGATGTATCTGAGGTATTGACTAAATTCATATATCGATCCTTGGCTAGCATACCAAGACTAATTTAGGTCCTCGAATAAATGATCCAGTTAGTTGGTGGTGGTGCGGTGGGGCTCAAGTCGCGCAGACAGGACACGCTGCTAGCGGATGCATTGTTCGGCAAGGTTCGGGATGTTCTGCTAGGGCTCTAGCACGTCCGGATTAGGATTCTTGCGAGCATGAGGGCTAGCTCCTGAGTGTCTACCTTATACTTTTGATTACCGCCATTTTTCACAGGTTAACCAGCATTTCTGGCATTTCCCCCACGCATGCCTAACCCTAAACACCCCAAACTTTTAGGTGCACAACTCACCGAAATGGCCGCCCGAGACCGGCCTTCTACTGTGGTGGGTATTCCAGCCGTGCTCACAGTTGTGTGGATGCACTGGGGGTACATGGCGAACAGCTTAGTGCTGGGTTGGATGGGCTTCATGTTCGCAATCATGTCTGTCAGACTATTGCTGGGGCGGCACTGGCAGTCTGTGCAAGACGACCCCGCTCAGTGGCGTAAGGCGCTCCACTGGCGAATGTTGAGTTCTGCAGTCTACGGACTGGGGTGGGGCGGATCGATGTTGGTGCTCAACACGGGGGCCCTGGATGTTCTCACCACATTCAAAGTCGGCACGTTAACTGCGGCTTTGGGCATCATGCTTAACTCCATGAGCGTGGTCTTCACCGTGTACTTGGCATTCTTGGTGCCGTGTTGGGTCTCGCTGATCATCTATATCTTTTTTGCTAGCGGCTTCTTGTCTACGCAGGATGCCATGATTTGCGGCGTGGCAGTGACAATTTTCGGTGTGGTGCTGATCGGTTCTTCGTCCAGCATTGCGCGTCTGACGCGGATGTTCTTTCTGAGCAAGTTCGCACTAGATGATGCACTGGCCGAAACCCGCGAAAGCCATGAGCGCGAGATCGCTCTGTCGCAGCAACTGGCAGATCAGGCACGGCGCGATGCGCTTACGGGAGCTCACAACCGACGGCACCTTGGTGAGCAATTGGATTTGCAACTTGCAACCTTCCTCCGCACCTTGCAGCCGTTTTCGGTGGTACTGATTGACATCGATCACTTCAAGCATATCAACGACAACCACGGTCATGATGTGGGCGATCTGGTACTCAAGGGCTTAACACACACAATGGCACAAGCCTTGCGCGAGATGGATGTCTTTGGGCGCTGGGGGGGCGAGGAGTTTATGTGCATCCTCCCTCACACCGACAGCGATGACGCCATTCGTTGCGCCGAGCGGCTACGTCAATCTCTGAGCAGCGTTAATTTCAGTGAAAGTAGCCTTGACTTACGAGTCACCGCATCATTTGGCGTTGCCACATCACAAAACGGGGATTCTGTGCAGGATATCGTCAAGCGATGTGATCAGGCTCTTTATCGCGCGAAATCTGAAGGCCGTGATCGTGTGGTGGCTCACCATTGGAGTTCAGATGCAACTTGATTCAAGCACGCTAATTTTTTCTATCGGAATTTTGTCGCTGTTAATGGCATTCATCAGCTGGACGTTCCCGGGGCCCATCACCGAACGCGATTACGGGCTCAAGACTTGGTCCATTGGCATCACCTTTGTCGGGATTAGCCTTATTCTCATTTTCTTACGCGGTCTCTTGCATCCCTTTTGGGGCGTGTTTATGGCCAACATCTGTTTGATGGCGGGGGGGACTCTGGGGCTGGTAGCCCCTGCACGCTTTTACAGAGTCAAGGTGCAGTATTCGGTCGTGGTGCTGGCCTTGGTCGTTGGCTTACTAGGCTTGCTGTTGCATACCGCATGGAGTTACTCAATCGCGTTTGCCATGGTCGGCGTGTGCACCTCCATGGCTGTGGTGATGCTCTACACCGTCAGGGTGGTTTATACACATTCACCCCGGCCTGTGCCATTTGCTGCTCATGTTTTTGCCTGCAGTATGGGGTTTATGGGGGTGGCTTATCTGTTGCGTGCAGTCGCCGTGCTAATTAATCCCAATGTCCCTGTTGGCCCAGCGTCTTTATCTGGCGGTCACCAGTCAATGCTGATTGTGGGAGCCCTGTTTGTTGTGTGCTCCACCATGAGTTTGTATGCCGTGGTGCACGATGAGCAAAAAAATGAGATTGCTGAGCGAGCGCGTCGTGACCCTTTGACTGGTCTTTTTAATCGTCGCGCTTTTTTCGAGCAAGCCGATAAGCTCGAAGCGCAGGGGGAGGGCTTCTCAATCTTGATGATTGACATTGACCACTTTAAGTCGATCAATGACAACCATGGCCACTTGGGTGGGGACCGTGTGCTAGTGCATGCAGCTAGGCTAATTCAAAGTGTATTTCGCACTGACGACATTGCCTGCCGTTTTGGGGGCGAGGAGTTCTGCGTCTTGCTTCGTGAATGCAACCATGCCCAAGCCCTGCAGTTGGCCCAGGAGCTTGTCAGTCGCTGGGCAGCCGAGCCACTGCAGGTGTCAGATGGGCCTCGCGTCACGGTGACGATTTCGGTTGGGCTATGCGCCCGTGCCCCGGGGCAAACTTTACTCAAAACCCTTCAGCATGCTGATGCTGCGCTTTATAGTGCAAAGCATCAGGGACGAAACCGTGCTGTGGCGCACACCGAAGACGAGCTCACAACCAACTAACGTACTTTGCCGTGCATGTCTTGCTGCAGCACTACCTACAACGCCCTGCGAAGACCGACAGCAAAGCAAAAAAATCAGGCTGAAATCGGCCTCGTTTCAAATTTGTGCGGCGGGTGCTTTTTCAAAGATGGAATGCAACAGTAGCACGAAGCGTGCGCGGGGCTCCTGGGTTGAGGAAGTATTGCCCGTACTGCTTGGGTGACTCACGCCAATAGTGCTTGTTGGCCACGTTTTGAATGGCCAGCGACCATGTGGACGAGACGTTGTTCACCTTGGTGTCGTAATGGGTGGTCGCGTCAAGGGTGGTCCATGCGGGCAGCATGATGTCGCCGTTTTCTGTCACGTTGCGCTGGCCTTCGTGTGACAAGCGCAGGCCTGAGCGTAGGCCCACCACGTGCGTTGAGCGGTATTCGGCCATGCCGCGCAAGATGTACTTGGGCACGTTGATGACGCGTTGCCCATTCAACGAAGTTTCAACGCTGGCGTTTTCACGCTTGGCATCCAACCAAGTCGCGCTGCCACCTAAAGACCATTGGGCGAGGGTGTTTTGCGCACTGAGTTCTAAACCTTGGTGATGGGCTTGACCATCTATCTGTCGCGTGCAGCTGCCGATGGTGGTGTCGCACACGCCTGAGTCGGAAACAGCGGGGCGCACGATGTCAAACCATGTGGCTTGCCATTGGCTGTGCTCGCCTTGTCCTTTGATGCCTACCTCTCGTTGTGTGCTGCGTAACGCAGGCAGTGGTTGGCCTGCATTGGTGTAGGTGTTTCTTTGCGGCGTGATTTGTGTCTCCAAACCTTTGCCATAGCTTGCGTACACCAAATGTTGCGGCGTGATCTGGTGGCTCAAGGCCAGCCAAGGTGTGCTGACATTGCGCATGTCTTGCACGTGGGCTGTGCCATCGGTTTGCGCGCTTTGGCGGTTGATCTGTGTGTGACGCAAGCCTAACCATGCATGGGTCTGCTCAGTCAAACGTACCCGGTCATTCACGCCAATCTCGTTGGCGTATTCGCTGGCATTGGTTTGTCGATCAATGCTGACCGTGGGGGTGGATGTCAAACCGCCGTTCACGTTGGTCGTACCAACCAAATTGTCGGAATACGAATACGGCATGTCGTTGATTTGGCGCTGTCGCATGAGGCTGAGCTTCACGCTGTGCTCAAGTCCACCCAGTTGCATTTGTCCACGCAGCTCGGTTTGAATGGCTTCGCTCGTTCGATGTTCGTTCTCGCTGCGGTAGTCATGCAGCTGAAAGTCACCGTTCGCACAAAAACGGTTGGTTGGCGCTGTGGCGCATCCTGATGCGTAAAACAAACGATCATCCGCACGAAGGCGTTGTGTGCCGTATTGCGTGTGCCACACCCACCCGTTGTCTAGCTGGTGCTTGATCCCCATCGTGCCCGTCAGTCCATCAAACACACCGGGCTGAGAGCCAGGTTGTCTAGTGATGTTGCGTGTGCCATCCACGGGGGCGGGCAGCGCTTGAGTACCGGGGCCTTGCAAGCTGTAAAAGTTCACACCGATTTGTTCGTGGTGGCTTTGCTCAAACTCCCACTCCAGGCGTGTGCGTGCATTGACACGCCAATCCATGGCGAGGGCGACCAAGTCCCGATGACCTTGCGTGTCACGAATGTAGGGGTTCAGGTCTTCGTGGGCCACGTTGAAGCGGTAGCCAAACGCGGCAGCTTCGCCAAAGCGCCCACCCAAATCGGCAGCGACGAGGCGGTTATCGCCAGGGCCATAACCCAGGGTCACGTCACGAATGGTTTTTTCAGCGGTGTTGGGCGCGCGCTTGATCACGTAGTTCACCAAGCCACCCGGTGAGCTGGTGCCCGATTGAATACCGCTCGTGCCTTTGAGCAACTCAATGCGCTCTTTGTTGTCCATCGGGATGATGGTTTCTGCCGAAATAGGCAGACCTTCGCGGTGGTAGTTGTAACGGTTGTCGAGTGCGAAACCGCGCACGCTGAGCTTGTCCCAATAAGCGGGGAGGTTGTAGCTGTCGCTCACCGAGGCGTCGAGGTGCAATGCATCGGTCACGCGTTGCGCACCGATGTCACGCAAGGTGGCGTTGCCGATGGTCGTGACGCTTAACGGGAGCTCTCGGGGTGATGCACCATCAAAGCCTGACACCCGAACAGGGGGCTCGGCCGTGATGATGATCTCGTCTAGATTGCCGTCAGCCCAAGCGGTTGAAGTGCCCGCTACACAAATCGCTGCAGCGATTTGTGTGCGTGAAACTCGAAAAAACCTAGACTTCCTGCTCATCCGTAGGACTTTACTGCATCTTTAGAGGCGAAATTGGACGCTAGCCCTTATGGTTCGTGGGGCGCCGGGGTAGAGGTAGTAGTGACCGAATTGTTTGGGGGACTCTCGCCAGTAGCGTTTGTCGGCTAGGTTGTCTATTCCGAGTGTCCACGTCGATGCGATGTTGTTTACTTTGGTGTCGTAGTGCGCCGTCGCATCAAGTGTTGTCCATGTCGGAAGCTTTACGCTACCGTCTTCCGTGACATTACGTTCCCCCTCGTGTGACACGCGCAACCCCGTGCGCAACCCCGGTACGTTGGCATAGCGGTATTCGACCATGCCGCGCATGACAAACTGGGGGACGTTCAGTGGTGTTGTGCCCACGAGGCTTGGGTTTTGTGTCACGTCAGAAATTTCAGCATTTAGCCACTGAGCCGTGGTTCCGAATTTCCATTGATGCTGTGTCCAGTTCACACCGAGTTCGAGACCCTTGTGTGTTTGTTTGCCGTCTAGGTAACGTGTGCTTGCATAACTGATTGGGTCGTAGACGTCGTAAGACAAAGGACGGTCAATGCGAAATAGCGTGGTATGCCATTGCGTAGCAGAGCTTGTAGCGCTCTTTATGCCTAGCTCTGATTGGCGACTTCTACCAACGCCTAATTGTTGCCCTGGGGTGTTAAAGGATGCGGAGTTGGGAACAACGAACTGTTCGATGCCGTGCCCGTGCGAGCCGTAAATGTTCAAACCAGTCAATGTTGTTGAGAGCCCAACCCAAGGCAGATTCATGTCTCCACTGTATTGAACGGGATTCGTGCCAGCAGGCTCATTTTGAACGCTGCTGCGGTTGTATTCCACATGACGCAAGCCTAACCAAAGATTTGTCCTGTTTGAAATCTGTACTTTGTCTTTGACGGAGAGTTCGGTGCTGTAGTCACTTCGATTTGTATTCGAATACGCCAGATGTGGGTCTGCTGAGCCATAAACACCACCAGAAACATTGGCAGTTGCAACCCAGTTATAGGCTTGCATGGGGGAAAGACGATCCATTTGCCGCTGTCGTTGCAGGCCCAATGTGAGGTCATGAATCACTGCACCAGTATTCATTTGACCGGATAGCTCGGTTTGCAACACATCAACCAAGCGG
>ERZ650311.680-NODE-680-length-19893-cov-14.087862_pt1 | contig 19893 bp, 31 predicted proteins | sample MGYA00376247_ERZ650311 | MGnify/ENA primary metagenome ERZ650311 (study PRJEB26733, sample SAMN07839324) | wastewater metagenome | biome: small river; feature: stream; material: water | place: USA: North Carolina | collected 2016-07-28 ... | reverse complement strand
CATTACCGTACGGAAACGGATCAGCACGGACGATCGTGGCGGTCAGGTCTTTCATGAAGAAAGGGGAGAAAGGGCCAGACCGCGGGGAGTAGTTGATGCCTGCCTCGGAATTGTTGCTCGATTTTTACAACAAACGCTACCTGCCCACGAAGCGGCGTGTGCCCGCGACGGAGGAGCAATATCGGATTCAGATCGGCAATCTGAATCGTTACTTTCACACGCTCGCCGAGCCGCCCGACAAGCCGCGGAGCGTGACGCTCGCGGATCTCTCCGACGAGCTCGTGACCGGCGCCATGAATTGGCTGGTCGATCAGGGCGACGTGCTGCCGACTGCGAACAAACTGCGGTCCCATATCAACGCGGTTTGGAATTTCGCCAGTCGCTGGCTGGCCAAGCGGGGTGTCACGATCCTGCGGCCGGACAACGAGCCGTTTCGGGTGGATCTCGAGGAGCCGATCGCGTGGACGCCGGAGGAATTCGCGGCGATGCTCGATGCGACGCGGCACATGCCCGGCGTGATCGGAAGTCAGTGGGGCTATGTGCCCGCGGCGGATTGGTGGGAACTCTACGTTCGGCTGAGCTACAATTGCGGCGCTCGCGTCAGCGCGATGCGGGGCACGCCGACGGCCAAGCTCGACCTGGTGCGAGCCGAGGTTCTGATTCCGGCTCGTGTGCAGAAGCAGCACGCCGACCAGCGGTGCGAGCTATTTCCGCGGACGGTCGAGCTGATTCGTCGCCTGAAGATCGTAGAGCGTGGTGTGCCGACGCTGCTCGGCGATTGGCCCTATACGACGCGGACGCTCACGACCCACTTCGCGAAGCTGTATGTGATCGCCGGGATCTTCCCGACGATCGACGACGTGCCTCGCTCCCACAAGACGCACATCATGCGGAAGACGCTGGCCACGAACGTGGCCGACAAGCACGGTGTTCACAAGGCGTCGGAGCTGCTAGGCCATTCGTCAATCGTGGTAACGCGGCGGTATGTCGATCGCCGTGGCGTGTCGGCGCCGAGCTTGCGAAGTTTAATTCCCGATCCGGGCGGTTCGCCCCAAGCCGCGCCGCCGCTCCGAATCGCGGACGTCGGCTAAATCCCAAGTCAGTTGAGTCGCGAGTACGTAGCTCGCGGCTATTCAAAAGAGACCTCAGCGTGCGACCCAGCACGCTGAGGTTTTTTCGTTTGCAGAAAGGAGTCCGCATGCCCGGCTCGCGACAGTGGGAAACCAGTGATGATTCGATCGCCCATGCCACGCCGCTGATCCCGGTCAGCGTTCGGCGCGAGGAGTGTAGCAACGTCGCGATCATAGCGATCACGGAAGTGAAAGGCCCGCTACGAACGACGATGAACCTATCGCTCTACGGCACGGGGCGGCTCCGCGAAGTCGCCGAGCGATTCGCCGCCGCCATCGAGGAGGAGCTACGCGCGAATCCTGCTTTCGACTTTGGCAAGTCGCCGGCCTACTCGCCCGCCGCCGAGGAGGATCACCTCTCATGAAACCTCCCTACCGCAAGCGCTGGTGGCATGAGCTGTTCGACTTCTCGGACCTGGTGCTGGCGGCCGTGCTGTTCGTGGTCGCGATCGTCTGTCTCGCCAAAGCCGTGACGCAAACTTACGGCCGCCAGGCGAGCTCGCCGCCGGCGGCGATCGATCCTGAAGAGCGACCCAGCTCACGGGCCCGGGCGCCACCACGCGGCCGGCTTCCCCGTGCTCTGGTTGTTCCCGCCGCTCTCTCAGGATCTTTTGCTATGAAACCGATTGCCATCATCTGCTCGACGCCGGTCGTGATTCACGCGCCGTGCTGCATCTGCGGTCGGCCGTCGACCAAGTACATCACGCGAGCGGGCGGCGTTACCTCCGCCTCGCCCGACGGCCTGGTGCATGCCATGGAGATCGCCGACATCTGCGATCTCCATCTGCCCGCTCAGTTCCAATCGCTCCCGCGTTCGGTCCGCCAGGCGGCCGTGAACGGCGTCTGGGCAAACCTCGACTACATCGTTTGGCAGCGGCCGCCGCGTGTACTGCTCCGCCGCCCGACGGTTCGTTCGAAGCTCGTGTGCTTGTCGCGTTTCGCACAGTGGAGGAAGCGTCTCCGCCGCGCGTTCGCGTTCTATGTCGCTGCACCCCATGGGGAGTCGCCCGTGAAGTAGACCCTAAATCCAAATGTCTCTGGCGAGATTGCACGGGGCGGCGGTAACCGGCCGCCGCCCCAATTTTTCGGCGGTACTCCGCCCATTAAACCCAGCACCACGTAGCCACGGAGCGCATGAAGCTATGGCGAAACGCAAACGGAAGCAGCCGACCGATCCGGAGCAGCTGCTGCGAAAAGTTGAAATGTACGAGCAGGTGTTCGACGAGGTCGAGCACTTCGTCGAGCTGATCGCTCGGCAGGATGCGGAGATCGCTGAAGCGGCAACCGCTACGATCGCCGCCAAACAAAAGTACGACGCGGCCAAGGATGAGCTGGCCGCCGCCCGCGATGCTCGCGACGGCACGAAGCACGCGCTGTTTATGTACCTGAAGCCCGGGCCCACGGAGATCATGCCGCTCTTTGATCGCATGGAAAAGGCGGACGAGGAGAAGCACGGGGCGAACGCCAAGGAGTGGCGGACGGAATCCGTATCCGCGCTACGGCTCTCGATCGCCGCGACGCAGATCCTCACCGCGGCCGACGTGATGTTCGTCGGTCAGCTGCAGGACCGGATGCAGGAGGATCCCGAAACGTGGTGGGAGAAGATCGAGGGTCTTTCGCAGGCGATGGCGCTCGCCGTTGCCGATCGCCTCAATGAGTTCATCGAGGAGCAAACCGGCAAATGAGTTCGATTCGCAACAACTCGACCAACCTCCCCGAAGGCCTCACCGAGGAGAAGCCGGCGACGAACCTCGCCTCGCTCGCCGCAACGCCGGCGCTCAACGAGCTGCAGGAGCTCGTGCTGGCTCAGTGGAAGCACGCGGAAACCTTCAAGGCCTTGGCCAAGCACGGCATCCGCCCCGTGGATCGGCTGCTGTTCTACGGTCCGCCCGGCAACGGCAAGACCATGGCGAGCCAGTGGCTCGCGAAGCAGATCGGCTGCCCGCTCTACCGCGTGCGGTGCGAGTCGCTGGTGAATGCTTACCTCGGCCAGACGACGAGCAACGTCGGCAATCTGATGGCCTGGCTCGAGCGGACCGCTCAATGCGTGGTGCTGTTCGACGAGGTCGAGATGTTGTTCCAGTCGCGGGAGCGTTCGAACGGCAACGTCGGCCGCGAGCTCAACAATGCGATGGGAGTTTTCTGGCAGTACCTCGATCGCTGGCAAGCGCCGACGCTGTTCGTGCTCGCGACCAACATGCGCGATCGGCTCGATCCTGCCCTGCTCTCGCGGATTGATTTGCAACTGGAGTTCGGCCCGCCCTCCCGCGAGCAAGCCGCCGGCGTCGCCAACTATTGGGCCGAGCGGCTGCATGAATACGGCGGTGCCGAGTGGGGTCCGAAGCTCGACGACGGCCGCGTGTGGGAAAGTTTCCGGTCGCTGTTTCACGCGGTGCAGTGGCACGTCCGCGACTACGTCACGAAGGGGGCAAAGTGAAACGCACGATCACGCAAGTTGAATTTGAATGTATCGATCGCCTGGCGACGGTGGCCGATGGGCTCGCCGCGGCGCAGACCACGCTCTGCCAATCGATCGAGCGGCAGCTCGGCGTCGACGATTGGGACCACGAGGTCCGGGCCCAGATCCGCAATTGGGTCGTGAGCGGCTGCACCACGCCGCTCGAGACGTTCGCCGAGCAGCTCTCGCTTTCCATCCGCCCAACCAAACCGGAGGCCGATCGATGTGGCGCGTGAAGCTGTACGACCGGGACGGCCAGGCCGAGCGGGTCGAGGTGTACGTGTCGAACATCTGGCGGATGCCCGTCGAGGTCATCACGTGGGGCGGTCTGTACTTTCAGCTGTGTGACGGCCGGTATCGCCAGGTGAACGGAGTGATCGGCCGCACTCACGCGGAAATGGAAGCGGCGACGGGTGCGAAGATCGACGCCGCCAAGGTTCCGGAGTGGCAACCGTAAACGCAGTTAGAGCGGCGCGTGGAACGGCCGCTGCCTGGTGCCCAGCCGGGCGCCGGTAAGACGGGCCGGCGGCGAGCAACCCGGATGCTCCCGCCGGCGGACCAAGCAATTGAACCACAGAGGCACAGAGAGCAGTCGTCAGTCGTCAGCTCTCAGTCGTCAGATCAAACCACGAAGGGCACGAAGCAATGGCAACCACGACCGTCGACAAACGCCACGTTGAATTACTGATCCACATGCTAGGCGCCGGCGAGCATATCAATCGTCGTAGCCGCGGCTTCCGCAATTACTTTTGTGCTCACGAAGGAACGGCGGACCACGGCGCTATGCTCGAAATGCTAGAGCTCGGCGTGGTGCGGGAATCACACACGATCAATGAGGATCGAGACGTGATCTACATCGCTACGCTCGAGGGCTGCCAGGCAGCCGGTTTAAGTCGAAAGGCAACCAGAAAGGCACTCGGCCGCTGATCTCTCCGTGTCCTCTGTGCCTCTGTGGTTTATTCAAAGGAGTGCGAGCGATGTTATGCATCGAAGATGAGCGTTCACTCAAGTTGCTTTTGAAGTATCGCCGGCGTGTGCTGAAGATCGCCGATCGCATCGAGAGTAACGTGCGTGCCGACGACGGGTACTTGAATGGCGTAGAGCTCTGCGACTACGGGCAGTCGCAGATCGCTCCGGTACTGCGAGCGATGTTTGCGTTGCTCCTCGACGGCGATGCCGAGGACTTCCAGCGGCTGACTGGCGATCGCGTTCTTTTCCTCTCAGGCAACGGAGTGTAAGTCCCATGTTGATTTGTGTTCACGGCCGCAAGACCGAGCTCGCGATGAAGCGGGTCGCCGCGGGCGGCCGGGCGTTCTCGAAAGTCGAGCGGCTGCAAGTCGAGCGGTGCCTGGCCCGGGTCGATGCCGAGGCCGAGCGGCTCCGCATGATTCTCAAAACCGAACGACCTCGGAGGGCAAAATGAGATCCCGCGATCCTGTTCTCGATCGACGCGAGCGGCGCAAGCAGAAACGCCAGAAGAATTTCGCCGAGGGCCGCAAGGTCGCCTGGCATCCGAACCTCAAGAGCGCACACCGCTGCCCCGGCTGCGGTGGCCTGGTGCAGCTCCCCTGCCGCGGCTGTGCGGTGAAACTGGCAAAGGCGACGGCGCGATGACGACCGCGGTACCAACACGCCGCCGCCGCGGTGGGGCGATCGACGCAGCTGCTCGGCCCGCCGCCGGCGACGCTGGTCGACCGAGTACTCGCACGCCGCCGGCGGCTGGGCTCGAGCAACCTGGCGGCATCGTCGCCGCTGGCGTGAGTGGATCCGAATCCGTGCGCTATCCGGGCGGCAAGGGCCAGGCCGGGCATTGGCAGTGGCTCGTGTCTCGCATGCCGACGCACGCTCGCTATATCGAACTATTCGCCGGCCGGGCTGCGCTCTTCCGTCGCAAGCCGCCCGCCCTCTCGAGCGTGCTCATCGACCGCGATCCCGACGTGGTCGCCTGGCATCGGGCCCGCAACTGGCCGGCGACCGAAGTCATCGAGGGGAGCGGAATCCATTATTTGTTCGGCCTCGAGACTTCGCTCGACGAGGACGACCTGATCTATGCCGATCCGCCGTTCGTGCTCTCCACGCGCACGAAGCAGCGGATCTACAAATTTGAAATGAGCGATCGCGAGCACGAGCTGCTGCTCGCCGAGCTCAACGACACGCGGGCCCGCGTGATGATTAGCGGTTATCCGTCGCCGCTCTACAACGATTTGCTCTCGGATTGGTGGTGCGACTCGCGGGAGGTGATGACTCGCGGCGGGCTGCGGCTCGAGTGTCTCTGGATGAATTTCAACCCGGCCCGCGTCAAGCGTGACGTGGGGATCCGGCCGGGCTCGAATTGGCGCGAGCGGCAACGCATCGCGCGGAAGGTTGCGCGGCATGAGCGGCTATTCGCCGCGATGCCGGATTATGAGCAGGACGCGATTCTGGCGGCGCTCTTAGAGTACCGCCGCCGGCGATCGCGTCGCGGATGACGATGGCCGCGGCTAGCGTCGCCGCCGGCGTGGCGCCCTCGAGGCCTGCCGCGTCGCGGAGGGAGTGGATCGATCGAGGATTATCTGTGGTAGGAAACCAAACCAAGTTGAAACTTCCGCCGCCCAATGCGGAGCGGCTCGAGCAGCATTTGCGCGCCTGCGGCGTCGCCGAGCTGCAGGCCCGGCTCGTGGCCTTCGTCTTCGAACGGGGCGCCGAGCGCGTCGTGAATGGAGATAACATGCGCGTGCTTACGATCGCCGCCCGCGAGGCGGCTCAGCTCCTCGGATGTGCCCACCGGTCGATCGGCCAGGCGGCCAAGGCGCTCGAGCGATTCGAGTGGTTCCGTCAGCTGCGAGGCGGCGGGACCAAGGCCTCGACGTTCGTCCTCGATCCGCCCGCCGCGGCCGCGATGCCGTCGCCACTCGATGAGCTCGACGCGCTCTTCGATCCAAACGAGGTACCCGCCGATCGGGTGTGCAAAGGTGTGCAAGAGTGTGCAGAGGTGTGCAAGGGTGTGCAAGGGTGTGCAGAGGTGTGCAATCCGACCCGTGCTCTTACAAACTCTAATTCAAATAACCCGTGTTCTCTTCCACCCCGTGTTCTATCACCGCCGCCGGCCGGGCGATCGCCAGTCGGGCAGCCCAGCGCCTCGAGCTCGCAGCCGCCCGCTCCGTTGCCTCAGCTGCCATGGGCGGCGAACGGTGGGCTCAGCGGTCCGGAGCTGCGAGCGGCGTGCCAGCGAGGCGACGTGCGGCTGCTGCGGCATTTGTTCGAACACGCGGCGCGCATGAAGTGGCTCGAGGCGAGTGACGACAACTGGCTCCGATTCCTGCAGGGGTGCCATCACTGCGCAACCGCGAAGCTCCATTCCCGCATGGGGCGTCTGATCGCGTTCGTCAAGAACGACAAGCTCGACGTGGGCCGCATGAGTCAGCGGAGCGAGGAGTGGGCCCGGCGATTGATCGCGATGCAAACCCGCGATCCCGCGCTCGTCGCGCTGGGGCGTTCGATGGAAACCGTGGAGGCGTACTGATGGCTGAGAATTCTGCGATCGAGTGGACGACGCACACGTTCAATCCGTGGCGTGGGTGTACGAAAGTGGCCGCGTATCCTGATTCGATTGCAAAGGAGACGATCGCCGATCAGTTCGGGATCCATCCCCGCGGCGGCAGCTTCGGCGAGGATCTCGGCCGCCTGGTCGGCCGCGGCCTGGTGGACGGCAATCGAGGGATCTACAGGGCCCGCGACTTTTTGTTCGCGGGGCAGCGTTAACCACGAAGGCACGAAGGACACGAAGATGGCGAAGTTCACGGGCAAGAATCGCGAGGTAGCCAAGTTCCTTGGGCAGTCGCCGAGCACGTTCGAAGATCCCGGCTTTTGCTTGGCATGCGGTGAGTCGGAATGTGTTTGCGATATGACGGATCGCGAACTAGAGGAATGGGCAGAGCGTGAGGAAAACTCGTAGTGCCCGTTGTGCCGTCGTGGTGATTCCTCTCTGTGCCCTCTGTGCCTCCGTGGTTAAATGCCTTGGCTGCAATGGTTTGCGGCTAATCACCAGGCTGCCGCTGGCAGATGACCCCTGGCCAAAATTCGCTAGACGCTCCCGGCAATCTCTGCCACACTGCGCGCGGTGGGAATTGGGCCCGGCTAAGGATGGCCTGTGGCTGGTAGCTGTCAGGCGTCAGTCGTCAGTTATCAGCCGGACGCGGTTAGGATCGCCGCGCAAAATCGATTCGCGTGCGCTCAGCCTCCCGTTGAGCGCTGCGTGCGTGAGGGTCCGTTCTCACTTTGTGAGGGTCGAGAGCTGAGAGTCGAGAGTCGAGGGCCAGAAGGCTTGCGACTGATGGCTGATGGCTGAGAACTGACGACTCTTCTCCGTGCCCTCTGTGTCTCTGTGGTTCGTTTGAAAAATGTTCCGCGCGTTTTGAAAGTTTTGCATGGATGCGAAACGTCATCATCGGGCCGTCGCCGATCGCGCGGCGGGCGATCGACTTGATGCAATGTGCGAGGGATTGAACGCCACGCAGAAGACTCTCGCGCGCCATGCGAAGCCGCACGGCCACTCGAAGATCGTTGTGGAATACGATCTGCATGATGGCTACGTGGAGACGGTGCGCCTGACTGAAACGCGCATCGTGAAAATCCCGCGGCAGAAGGCCGCGTGACCGAACAATTTACCGGAGCTCGCCGCGGCGAGCTCCTGGGCCCAGCGGTAACCCCGAAAGCCCGTGACTCACTCTCGCAGTGGGGCGCGGGCTTTTTTCGTTTTGGTGCAGCCGAATGCGTCAGTTACCGCCCCGCAACCTGGCACCGCAGCCCAAAGTACTTCGGTTCGGCGACGTCTCGATCGAGTGGCAGTACTTGACCGATTATCCGATCGCGATCAATCACTACCGGCTCGGCTCGCCGAAGCTGCTGAGCACCACCTGCGTTGTCACTTTCCGCCGCGGTGAATTTGCGGTCGACGTCGATGCCGGTTTCGAATTCGACGGCGCCAGTATCCCGCGGATTTTCTGGTGGATCCCCGGCTTCGCGCCGATCGGTCCGCATCTGTGGGCCGCACTGCTCCACGATTACCTCTGCGACCATCCCGACAAGCTGCCCCGGACGATCGCCGACGCGGTGTTCGCCGAGCTCATCGAGGAGACCGGGATCGGCTGGCGGGGCCGCATCATGATCGCGGCCGTCTGGGCCTACGGCCTGGCGAAAGTGCTCCGCAGACGCCGCCGCGTCAGAAAGTTGAAAGCAGAGAGTCGAGAGTCGAGGGCCAAGCAATGAAGCAATTGCGAACCATCCTGATCGACTGCCTGGCGTTCGTCGCTATTGGCCTCTGCTGCGCCGAGGCCATCGGCCAGAGCTGCTGCGCTGATGGCTCGTGCTGTGGAGGTTCGTGCTGCCCGGGCGGAGTGTGCGAGGTGATGCCTCAGCAACAAGCGGCGGCCAGGTGGAACGATCCGGCGATCTGCTCGATCGACGGCGGCGTCGGTACGTTCGTCAATCTCGACGGCCTGTCGCGGCACATCGTCAGCTGTGCCCACAAGGGAGGCGGCGGCAATCTCACCGTCGGCCAGGCCGTGCCCTGCGTCAATCGATTTGGTCAGCCGCTGCGAGCTCGGATTGTGGCCGTCGACGTCGAGGCGGATCTCGCCATCGCCGAGTTCTGGGGCACCGCGAAGAAACCCTGTGCTCTCGCCACGCAAACACCGATCGCCGGCGAGCGGCTCACGTTTACCGGTTTCCCGATGGGACGACCGCTTCGCACCTGCGTTTGTATTTTCCGCGGCGCCCTCGGCGGCTCGATGTGGCAAGCCGACGGCTGCCCGACCTATGGCGACTCCGGCGGTCCGATCCGCAACTCGAGCGGCGAGCTCGTCGGCGTACTCAGCGGCGGAGCTGGCGGTCCGGTGATCTTCTCGAATCTCTCGGCCGTGCTCCGGCTGACTGCCCAGTTTCGCTGCCCGCAGCGGGATCCGTCGCCATCGCTGCCGCCGACTTACGTCCCACCCATCGCGCAGGATCCCGCCACGCCGCCGCCGGCGTTGCCTCCTGGAACACAACAGCCGCCGGCGAACAATCCTGCGGCTGCTCAGATTGCGCTGCTCACGCTGCAGGTGGCGTCGCTCGAGGCGAAGCTCGCGAGCATGAAGCCCTGCCGCTGCGACCAGGTCAAACCGCAGCCGGCGATCAACTACGAACAATTGGCGGCGGAGGTCGCGAAGCGATTGCCGCCCATGCATTTCCGCGTGCAGGATCCCCGCGGCGGAAACTATTCGACCGAGTATCAAGCCGCGCCTTTGGGCAGCTACGTAACGCTGCCGTTCGGCCCGGTGAAATAAGGGGGGCTCAGGCCCAAAGGAGAAGGTATGCCAGCAGAGTCTGTATTAGACGGCGCCGTGCAGCAGGCACTTGTGTCTGAAGCCGCGCAGAGTGTGCAGTCCATGACGCGTGGTTGGAACGCGATTGATCAAGGCATCGTGACGAGCCAGATCAATTTCCTCAACGTCCCGACCGTGCTCGCCGGCCAGGGCATTCGCATGTTGAACGGCACGCCGACCATGGCACCGGGCAACGCTCCGAACGCGAACGCCTGAACGTAAGCGAGGCGGCCGTGAGGCCGTGAAGTAACGATGAGCTCGGATCTTGTTCGCGCCGATCACGAAGACAAGCTGATTGTCGGCACCTTCGTGATGGCGCAACAGGATCCGTCGATGTGGGAGCGGTTCACGAACCGGCTGTTCGATGAGTGGGACAAGCAATCCGGAGTCAGCGTCGGATCCGCTCTCGCTCGAGCAATTGAAGCTGGACGCTTTCCGGCGAATGGAAAACCACTCGCCGGCGCTGATGCTGCCGCGGCTGATCATGTCGCAGCACCTGCATCAGCGGATGCGAGCGGCGATCAAGCGGCAGGATGACGGGCACCGGTACCAAATGAGTTTACTAGGAGTCGACGTGGCAAATCAGGATCCATCGGGCATCAGCCTGGCCGGCGACACGATCAACAACATTTACCAGAAGGCGAGCGGCATGAGCTCCGGGCTCGGCAAGCTCGCCCTCGCTGCGAGTCTCCTTGGCCTGGGTGGCGCTGGCGCCTATTTGTGGGACGCCTTGAAGTCCGCGGGCAACCCAACGGCGCCCAGCGCTCCACCTGCTGTGATCCAACCTTATCAACCGCCCGTCGCGACGCCGGCGGCCGCCGGTCCACAAGACTGGCGACTCGGCGTCCAGGTCACGAGCCAACCATAACGGCCAGCTAGTCGCCTGCGAGCACTAGCCGTACGCAGTACACGGGGGGAACGGGCATGCACCATCTTTTGACGAGACGAGCGTTAGGGCATGCCCTTCTCTGGCTGGTGGCGCTGGCGATCGCTGCGGAAACGCACGCGATCGCGGCGCCATCGGCCTCTATTACGTTGCCTTGCGAGGTGGTCCGCGTGGTCGATGGCGACACCGTGGACGTCGAGCTGCATGTGGTCGTCCGTGTGCGGCTCCTCGCCGGCGACGGCCGCGGCTGCTGGGCTCCGGAATCTCGTACGACGAACCTGGCCGAGAAGCAGCGGGGCCTGGCGGCGAAGGCCAACCTCGAGCAGCTCGCCATGAATAAGGCGGCGCTCGTGTCGGTCCCGATCACGAGCGACCGGCTGATCGATGCGTTCACGCTCGAGCGGATCCTCGGCGAGGTCTACGTCGCCGGCAAGAGCCTCGGCGACCAGCAGATCAAGCAAGGGTTTGCGTCCAGTACGAAGGGCGGGCAGTTAGGAAAGTAGCGAGGCGCGAGGAACGAGGCGCGAGAGTAATTAACCACAGAGACACAGAGGACACGGAGAAGAGCAATGCACTTTGATAAGCAACCGATCAATGACCGGGCGGCGGCCGCTCTCGAGGCGATCGACGGGGCGAATGACGCCGAGCGGGCCATGCTTCGCGATTACGACCTGGCATTGCTCGCGATCAAGAAGTTCAACGCGTCGCGGGCGGCGTTCGTCTTCTACCACGGCCGGGCCGTCGATACGCTCACGGCGAACGCTGCGGCGTCGCTCGAGCTGGCCGAGAGCCACCAGGCGGACACGCCACTGGCGCCGCTGCCGGATCCAAGCGAACCCACGCCGCCGGCCGCCGAGGGAGGAGTCGCGTCCGACGTAAGCGTGACCGTCGGCGTGAAGGTGCACGGCCTCGAGACGCTCGAGGAGCTCGAGTCTCGACTCGATGCCGTTGCTGCTCGCATGCGTCGTAACACCCAAGCGGCATGAGTGCCGCTCGATCCATCGCCGATGGTTTCTCGCAGCTCGAGCGCAACGTGGTCATGTATTTGTACCGCGAGCGACTCACGCTCGAGGAAACCGCATTCGCGACCGGCATCGAGGTCGCGGAAGTCGAACGGATCCACGAGGAGATCGTGGCCCGCGTTCGGCAAAAACTGAATCGGCGATCGCCGAAGTAATTAACCACAGAGACACAGAGATCACGGAGATCAGAATATGGTCCGCGGAAAGTTTCGATTGCACTCGATCACCGAGAACGCCAGCGATAGCGGCAAGTCGCTCACGTTCCTGGCAGTATGTCCAGCCGACGGCGAGATCGAAGAGAACGCCAAGTACCACAAGTACACGCCGTGCGGCGAGCTCAAGATGACCGTCAACAATCCGAGCGCGCTCGAGCAGTTCAAGCTCGGCGAGTACTACTACCTCGACTTCACGCCGGCAGTAACGAAGTAGCCTCCTTCCGAAGCGGCTTGCGCAACCGGGCGCCGTGATCCACAGCGGCGCCCGGTCTTTTCTTCTCTCCTCTCGCTCCTCACTCCTCGCCACTCGCGCCTATGGCCACTCACGCTCTCCACGTCGGCATCAACAACTACAAAGGCACGGACAACGATCTGTTCGGCTGTGTCATGGATGCGAGCGACATTAAACGCGTCGTCGGTCCGCGGCGGGGTGCGGCGAACGATGCGCTCGATCGCTGCCAATTCTTTGGCAATGCCGATACGCAGGTGGTGCTGCTCGATGCCAAGGCCACGCGGGCCCGGGTGCTCGCCGCCCTCGATCTGCTCCTGAAGCGGCTCGAGCGGGGTGATCTGGGGATCTTCACGTTCTCCGGCCACGGCACGTATGTCCGCGACAAAAGCGGCGACGAGGAGGACGGCTACGACGAGGCGCTCGTCTGTGCGGATCTCGATGTGATCCTCGACGATGAGCTCGGCACCATGCTCGAGCGGCGGGCCGCCGGCTCGCGGCTCCTGATTCAAACCGACGCCTGCCATAGCGGCACGGCCACGAGGTCGCTGGGCCCGCGGCTGTTGGGCCCCACCAATCGCACCTACCGCAAACGGTTCCTGCCGCCGGCGGCGATCCCGCGGCGGAACATCGAAGGCTGGCGGACGGCCCGGCTCAAACGCACGTCGAAGCTCGTCGACGTGATCCACTTCGGCGCCTGCCGCGATCGCGAGTTCGCGAGCGATACCGAGTTTGGCGGCCGCCCGAATGGCGCCTTCACCTACTATTGGCTGCAATGCCTGATGGGCCTCGAGCCGGGCGCCACTTATCGCGATTGGAGCGATGCCCTCATCGATGTGCTCCCCTCGGAAGATTTCGACCAGGAGCCGCAAACCAACGCCTATCAGAAGGCCTTCGATTGGAAGATTCCAGTCAGGAAGTAAACGGGAGCTCGAATGCTATTTGCTTTTCTACTCGCGGCCGCCGACGCCGCCGGCGGCGTGCCTGCAGCGGGCGGGATGCAGATGCCGTGGCTCGCCGAGGTTGCGCGCGAATACGGGATCTTCGCGGCGATGGTCGTGTTTTTCATCGCCTGGTGCTACATCCGCGAGCGGCAGCTCAATCAGCGCGTGATCGATTCGGAGACGTTCATCCGCGAGACGCTGATCACGACGCTCAACAACAACACCCGCGTGATCGAGCAGTTCTCCGCCAGCCTACAAAGCATGCGAGGGAGCAAGTGAATCGCAGTCGTTGTATATCAATCGTATATACATTAGTTGCCGCGGCTTCGCTCCTCGCGCCTTGCGCCTCGTGCCTGGCTCAGCTCGTCAACGACGCGTCGCCGCGAGCGGTGGCCATCAATACGGCCTGGTGGCAGAGGAACGTCGCCAGCGGTAAGGAATTCCGGCTGCCGATCGGCACGCTGTACATCAACGGCACGGCGTCGACGCCAGCCGCCGTCGGCGTGGGCCCCATCAAAACGAAGGGCGCGTTCGTCTATCCGATCGGGCCGCACGAGAAGAGCGTCGCCGGCAATTTCACCCGCATCGTGCAGCTCGGCAAAGGCCCCGTGCTCCGTGATTGCGGGACCGGCATGCAGTGCAACGATCCGCTCTGGCTCGTCGGCGATGGCGAGAGCGCGGCGATCGAGGTCGAGGGCCGCACGTACCCGTCGACCGGCCGGAGCAAGTATTCGAACATCTGCTTTCAAGGCTGGGGCTGCGCGTTCAAGGCGCTGGGTGGGTACTACCAGGACGGCAAGTTTGTGGCCGATGAGAACCACGCCGACAACGTGACGGCGACCAACTGCCACACGTTCCAGATGCGGAAGTTCTTCCGGTCGGAGAATGTGCAGGCGCTCAACTGGAATTTTATTGAGTGCGGGATGTGGGATCTGTGCGAGCAGGGCCAGGAGCTCGATTGCATCTTCGCGGACATCGATCGCGGCGGCGACGTGGTGATCGATCGGCTCGTGGGCTCGGCGCTGAAGCTGACCGTGTTTCGCGTGAATTGGTATTCGCCGAACACGAACCTGCTGGTTTGTCGCGACTATCGCGGCGATCGCCGGCCGGTGCCTGGCTATCGGCTGACGCCGCTCGAGTACGCCGAGACGCCTGGCCGCGTGAGCCCGACGACCGGGAAGCCCGTGCCCGGCGCCGACTGGCAGACGCCGGCGTGTGACTACAACTTCACGTTCACCGGCAAGGTGGCGACGCACCAGGCCGATTGCGAGATCACGTATAAGGTGCCCGACAACTTCCCGCGGAAGCGGTGGAAGATCGACCTCGAGAAATCGGAGGCCGCGAAATGAAACGCCAGACGCAAGCGATTAAAGACATCGCCGCTCAGCGCGGCGGACCGGATCACACGTAACCGAGTTTGGAGAAATCACAGTGGCCGCCACGAATCAGCAAGTGCAGCAGTACGTCAACGATCGCATCCGCCCGCGGGCTGAGCAGCTTCGCGATCTGTACAACGCGATCGCGGATGACAAAGCCTCGATCGACGAGGTGTACGCCAACGTCGCCGAAGATAGCGACTGGACCGATGAGCGGAGCGATGGCCCGCCGCGGCTGGCCACGCCGCAAGACGTGCTCTCTTACAACGCGTTCATCAGCGATCTCAAGGCCTGGATCGAAGCGAACGCCAACTGGCCGATCGTCCGTGCGATGTGCGTCCGTGCCCTGTAGGAATCAACCGACGATGCGACTCAACTCTCCAAAGTTGGCGGCGATGCTCTTGCTCGTTTGCGCGAGCGTGTGCCCGGCTGCGTACACCGAGTTCTATTGTGATTCCGTGAACGGCTCGAATCTCAATTCGGGTTCGACCACTAGCGGCACCGCTACCTACACCGCGACTAACGGCGGCTGGGATTCGACGACAGGTGTCTTCACGCCGGCGAGCGGAAACCCATCGTCGTCGGTCAACGTCGGCGACTTCGCGAGCATCTACAACGACGGCGCGAGCGTGGCCGTATTCGTCGGCCGAGTGACGGCCGTGAACTCGACGACGATCACCGTCTCGCTCACAGCGAAGATGGGGACCGCTCCGAGCACTGCCGGCACAGGCAAATCGTGCAAGGTTGGCGGCGCGTGGCAGGGGCCTGTCTCTAATCAGACGTGGCCACTCAGCAACGGCAATCCACCCCAAGGCGTGCTGACGAACGCAGCTGGCGACGAGCCGAGATTCAATTTCAAGAATAACGGCAGCTATGTGCTGACGACGAATCTCAGCAGCGGCACGATCACCGGCCCGATCACGTTAGAGGGTTACACGACGACACCCGGTGATGGTGGTCAAGCGACGTTTTCGACGTCAACCAACAATGTCGGATGGGGGATCAACGGCACTTTTGTGCGGATGGTCGGATTCCAGTTTTCCTGCACGGCGTCAGGCGGCACGGCCGCGAATCTCACATACGGTGTCACTAACGGCGTTATCCATCGGTGTACCTCCAATGGAGCGCGCTCGCACGGGATTTCCTGCACAGGCGCCAACACTGTTGTTTCAGAGTGCGAGGCCTACGACAACAACAAGAGCAACGGCGGCTCTGCCGCAGGATTCTTCACGACAACGGGCTGTGAATTCGACCGCTGTATATCGCACGACAATGCGGGCAGCAACACTTCCGGATTCCTCTGGACGGGGGCCAACACGCTCCTGGCTTTCAATCGCTGCATTGCCGACACGAACGGCTCGCACGGATTCGCCAAGCCATCTGGATCGACGTCATCGTCGTCGGTCGCGATCAAGGGCTGCGAGGCTTACAACAATGGCGGCAGCGGCGTGTTTGTGGTGCCTCCAACCAATGGCATCACGTTCGCGATCGAGAACTGCAACTTCGTTAAAAATGCGGCTTACGGCATCGAAGGTTCCGGATCAAACCTCCGCAATGGCTACATTCGAAACTGCGGATTCGGCGCAGGCACGCAGGCCAACACATCGGGCGATACGACGAGCCTCGGCAACGTCATCGTCGAAGGCTCTGTCAGCTACGCCAGCAACGTGACGCCGTGGACCGATCCGGCGAACGGTGATTTCCGCGTTAGTCTCTCGACCGCGAAGGCTGCGGGCCGCGGCACCTTCCTGCAGACTCAATCGGGCTACGCGGGGACGGTCGGCTATCCCGACATCGGCGCGGCTCAGCATCAAGACGCCGGCGGCGGAAGTGGCTATCCAAAATCAAGGATCGTGAATCATGCGCAATAAACTACTGGCCCTGCTCCTCTGCCTGGTCGCTGCTTCGCCCTGCTGCGCGCAGCGCGTCATCAAGCAATCGACGACATATCCACTCATGGTGTTTATGTCGGATTCGGCCGACCACATCACGGGCAAAACCAGCCTGACGCTGACGATCACCGCCTCGAAGGCGGGCGCTGCGTTTGCCTCGATCTCGCCGACGGTCACCGAGCGCGGCAGCGGCTGGTACAACATTGATCTCACGACCACCCACACCAACACGATTGGCGACCTATCGCTCCACATCACGGCGAGCGGAGCCGACGCGGTCGATATGGTGGTGCAGGTGCGATCGCTGGTGCTGGGCGATGATCAGCCGGTGAATGCCAGCAGCGTTCGCACGGCCACCGGGCAGTCCAGCGCAAACATGGATACGAATTTTGCGCGGAATAGTCCGGCCATCGCCACGGGCACGATTGCGAGCGTGGCAGGTGCGACCGAAGTCGGCGTGACGTTCGACAAGGGCGCGACGACCGCGCTTTCGTTCGCGGGCTGCACGGTGATCTTTTACGACGTGAGTGCGGATGCGTTTGTGGATGCGACCGTCACCGGCTGGGATGGGAGCGCGCTGACTTTCACCAGCACGGGCGCCTCCTACTCGCCGGCGATCAGCGATACCTTCCGAATTCTGCCGGCGACGAATATCAACGTCGCCAAGTGGCTCGGAACCGCACCGCCATCACCGCAGATCGCCGGCGTGCCGACGGTGAGGATCGACAAGAGCCGCATGGACCTGCCGCGGATCGGAGGCCAGCCTGGCCTGCTGACGCCGGTCCAGCCGTTCCTGTTCGACAGCTTCACGCAGGCCAGCCAGGTTGCGCTCAATGCCCACACGGGCGAGCTGGGGGCGACGTGGACTCGGCACGGCAGCTACACCTCTGGCGATGCTCAGGTCGTCGGCGGCAAACTGTTCTCGAACACCGGTGCACAGGCCAGCATCTACTACGCGACGGCGGACCCCGACTCGAGCGCGAATCAGTATGTCGAAGCGATCGTGCGCGTGAATTCGCTACTCGCCACAACGCAGGCGGGCGTGATCGGCCGCGTCGATACCGGATCGGGCACGTTCTACAGCGCTCACTACGATGTCGATAATGCCTGCTGGCGGATCATCAAGGTTGTCAGCGCTGGCGGGACGACGCTCGCGAGCTGGTCGCAGACGCTCGAAGTCGGCCGCGACTATCATCTGCGACTGGAAGTGTACGGCAATGCGATCCGGCTATTGGTCGATGGCACGCCGCGGATCGAGATCAGAGACACCGCGATTACGGCCGCCGGCCGATCGGGCATCCGGCTCTATCCGGCAGCATCAACAACCACGGGCTTCAACCTGCTGGGCATCCGGGCTGGCGTGATCAAGCCTGCTCAGCTCGCGCTCTGCCTGGGCGACAGCATCACCCAGAACACGAACCTGGGCTCAAGCCATCAGGCTTGGCCCAACAAGATGAACCTGGGCTCAGAGTGGTACACGCCTCATATTTCTGTGGATGGCCAATCGCTGCAGACGATGCTCGGCAACATCAGCGAAGCCACCGCACTAATCACCGACAACTACCTGAGAGAACGCGTGGTCGTGGTATTTGCGGGCACGAACGATATGTACTCAGGCGGCCGGACGCCGGCTCAGGTGCTCGCGGATGCTCAGAGCTACGGCAATGCGATTCGCGGAGCAGGCGGCAAGTTCATCTTCGTGACACCGCTGCCGCGCGATAACGGCACGTTCAACACGAATCGGGCGACGCTGGTCGCTGCCGTGCGAAGCAGTTGGAAAAACTGGGCCGATGCCGTGGTGATTATGAGCGACGACCAGGTGATGGGCGGCGACGACCAGGCGACTGACGAGGATTACTATCAGGTCGATCACGTTCATCCAACGGCGGCCGGCGAGGCACGCATTGCCTATCACGTGCAGGCGGCGATCGAAGCAGTGACGATGCCGCGGGCGATCGCATCGCTGCGATCCAAAAAGGCAGGTCAGATTGAGGACACGTTCGGCGGCCAGTTCGTCGACTCGGCAAGCGGCCTGGCAGCGATCAGCGACGCGGCAGGGGCTGCACAGGTGGCGGCTGAGAGCGCAGCGGGCGATGCGAACAATGCGGCGGCCTACAGCAACTCGAACTACACGATCCTGAACAGCGGCACGTATGGTAATGCGGCGCTGAAGACGCTGGTCGATGCGATCAAGGCGGTGAGCGATCAATTCGAGTTTACCGGCGGCAAGGTCGAAGCGGTCGCCGATGTAGAGCTCAGCCCGGAGAACATCGAAGACATTGCGGAGACGGTCGCCGAGGCGGTGGGCTCCTCGAGCGTGAGCCCGTTCATCGTCGACGACAACCACATGTGGCACTTCACGAAGCGCGACCAGCTCACCTCGCCAGAGATCATGGTCGAGAGCAAGAGCCCGGCGATCGTGAAGGCCATGGACTTCTCGGCAGTCCTGCCGGAGGGGAGCTCGATCGGCACGATCACGAGCGTCACGGTTGCCGATGTGAGCGGCGCGACCGAGCCGACGATCACGAGCTCGGCGGTGAGCGCGGACAAACAGCATGTGAACATCGTGATCAACGCCGCGAGCGCGACGGCCACGACGTATACGTTCAAGTTTACGATCGTGACGCCCGATTCGCAGACGTTCATCCGCTACGGACAACTGACGATTCAATGAGCGTGACGCCACGAGATCCGGGGAGGCGACGACGGCCGTGGCAGGCGGTGGATACCCGCCGGCTCTCGGCGAGCGAGCGAGGGTATGACAGCGACTGGCAGCAGTACAGCGTGAGGTATCGGAAGCAGCATCCGCTGTGTGTGCCCTGCTTACTGAGGAACCTGGTGCGAGAGAGTCGATGCGTCGATCACATCATCCCCAAGCACTCGTGCCCGGATCTCTTCTGGGATCCTGCGAATCACGCGGCAATGTGTTTGCAGTGCCACGGGTATAAGAGCCGCAAGGAACCACAGCATGGATGGGAACCGAGGCACGATCGGATCGTGGTCTGTGGTTTGCCAGGCACGGGTAAGAGCACGTTTGCGAGAAGTGTGGGTGTGCCCTATTGGGACGCCGACGAGAGACCAGAACTAACCGACGCGCGATCGATCATCGAGGCGCGCGAGAAATGGATCAGTGAGCACGACGAGCCGAGTGTTGTAATCGTGGCATCGATGACGAGCGCGAGCGTGATCGCCGCGCGCGTGAGAGGTGTGATCAAGCACATGACAGAGCGATTCGTCGAGCGACCGCCCCGCGCTGCGTTATTCATCGAATAACGTGAAAAAAACACCGCGTTTTACAGTGTGGGGAGGGGGAGCAAATTTTTTATTTTTACAACATTTAAATGACAGATCGGAAGAGCACACGTCTGAACTCCAGTCACGATCAGCGATCTCGTAT
>ERZ650311.679-NODE-679-length-19940-cov-5.160422_pt1 | contig 19940 bp, 19 predicted proteins | sample MGYA00376247_ERZ650311 | MGnify/ENA primary metagenome ERZ650311 (study PRJEB26733, sample SAMN07839324) | wastewater metagenome | biome: small river; feature: stream; material: water | place: USA: North Carolina | collected 2016-07-28 ... | reverse complement strand
ATCGAGGCAACCCTGAAGCAGGGTATCGAGCAGGATCAGGCCAAGAAGATTTCAAAGATCATTCGTGACGAGGGTCCGAAGAGCGTCAAAGCACAGATTCAGGGTGACGAACTTCGGGTCAGCTCGAAGAGCCGCGACGACCTGCAAGAAGTTATCGCGCTGCTCAAGGGCAAAGACCTCGAAATCGACCTGCAGTTCACCAACTACCGCTAAGGGTCGCTTGATTTAGCCGTCTCGCCTGAAGCGAGGCGACCCCTTACCTACTCGCCCAGGCTGATTGGCCCGGTCGGCGGGAAAGCATTCGCAATTGCCTCGCGGCGCTTGGCTCGCTTGACGACGGCACCGGCAATCAGGCCCGCAATGAAGAAGGATGCTGTTGGCACCAGCAGGGCGACAGCCAGGCCGACGCCCTCGGCCATCGCGCCCATCAGGTACTTGGCGCCGATCACGATGATCGAGTTCACCAGACTCATTCTCGAGAGCACTGCTGCGGTGTTCATGCCCTTGACGTGACCGGCCGCACTGAAGAACGACGGAACCATCGGCGCGCATCCCAAACCGGCAACAATCCAAAATGCACTGATCACGAGAAGTGCGAGAATCGGGTCGTGTAGGGCAATCGGCGGCGCAATCAGAAGACCAGCGAGCATCGAGAGCGACCCGATGATGCCACCCCATTTCGATAGTTCACTGAAGTGAAACGCCTTGGTCAGGCGACCGATGCTCAGACGACCGACGATCATCGCGCCCGTGAACACGGCATACGGAATCGCTCCGAGTGTCGCATCCAGATGCAGCGTGGTCTTGGCAAAAACCGCGCTCCAGTCGGCCATCACGATTTCGGGGAACACACCCGTGAACAGGCCTGCCGTCAGCAACCAGACATACTTCGGAGTCTTCAAGAACGGGATGCGTTTCGCGTTCGACTTGGTCTCGCTCGCGGGTTCCTCTTGGCGGGTAAGCAACTCACGGCCGGCTAGCCAGAAGCTGGCCAGCACCAATGCCGGAATCAAGGTGTAGTGAAGTTCGAGTGGCATGAACCCAGCGAGGATGCCGCTGAGCGCCGCCGAAGAAGTTGCGCCGATGCTCCAGCTCGCGTGATAGCGACCGATGATGACCTTGCCGACCAGCTTTTGAAGCGAAACCGCCTGGGCATTGACCGAAATGTTGAAACAGGAGCCGACGAACATAAACAGAGCGTTGGCCGCAAACCACACCCATCCGCTTGAGATCCAGGGGAAACTCGCGGCAACCAGCGGAAAAGCCAGACTCGAAACCCGAAGCACGTTGCGAGTGCCGAACCGACTGACCAAGCGGGTGGTCTGGGTTAGCCCGAGCAGCGAACCGAGACCCGCGAAACCCATGATCAGACCCCAGGTTGCGAAGTTCACGCCGATTCGCTCGATGAACTCCGGGATGCGCGGAATCATGGTGGCGAGAATGAACCCGTGAGTGAAAAACATCACCACGAGCGATCGCTCGGCGCGACGGATTCTCGCGGCCGGGGTTGGCGTTGGGGTAGCTGACATCAACTAGACGCGCTTGGCCTCGAGCAGCATCGCCTGCTCAGGACGCAGCACCGGCGCGCGCAGACCCATCGATGCCAATAGCGCTCCAGACATGCGAACTCCCGCGTACCACTTTGGTGGCAGCAGCTGCATGGCGTTGGCCGGACCCACGGGTTCGACAAGTTTGACCTCGTACATAGCTTCTGGCTCGAGGCCGGTCAGTCGAATGTTGGCTGGACGACTGAACTCACTTGGGCGCAGCGCGGCATACATGTAAACCGCCTCTGACCTGTCGTGCGCGACCACGCCGTGCACGAGCGAATTCGCCTCGGTTTGGTCGCCACGAACGGTCTTGCCCGAGTGCAACAGGGCGCGCTTGCTCTTGTAGTAGTCGGCCCAGCCGCGTAGGAGGTCGCGCTCTTCGGCACTTGCCTCGGTCAAATCCCATTCGATTCCGGCGTGGCCCCACAGCGCGGTGGTCGCCCTGAAGGTGTGGGTGTGGGTGCGCCCAGTCGAGTGTGCTTTGGTCGGGCCGATGTGGGTTCCGAGCAACTCTGGGGCAATCACAATCGAGGTATAGCGATTGATGCTCTGGCGCTCGAGGGCATCGTTGTTGTCAGAGGTCCAGAAACGATCGGCGTGCTCGATCATGCCCAGGTCGATGCGACCACCACCCGAAGAGCAGCTCTCGATTTCGAGTCCGGGATGCGCCGCCTTGAGCTCGTCGAACATGCGATAGATCGCCTCGACCTGCATGCGCACCGCAGCCTTGCCAAAGTGCGAGGCCTCGGTGAGCACGCGGTTGTGGTCCCACTTGATGTATGCGATGTCGTACTCGGCGAGAATCGCATCCACCTGATTGAAGACGTGTTCGTACGCCCCAGGATGCGCCAGGTCGAGCACTTGTTGATTGCGGCCCTCGGGCGGGATACGGCCGCCGGACTGCAGGATCCATTCGGGGTGAGCTCGGTATAGGTCGCTGTTTGGGTTGACCATTTCACCCTCGAACCACAAGCCGAATTCCATGCCGCAGCTCTTGACCTTGTCAATCAGTTTGCCTAGCCCCTCTGGCCAAACCTCTGGGCTAACTGTCCAGTCGCCGAGTCCGGATTGGTCGTTGCGACGTGAGCCAAACCAGCCGTCATCGAGCACGAAACGTTCGATTCCGATTTCTGCGGCGGCTTCGGCCAGCGCAGCCAATTTGTCGTAGTTGTGGTCGAAATAGACTGCCTCCCAAACATTCAGGGTGATCGGGCGTGGGCGAACATTGGTGGGATGCGTTGCACGCGCGCGCTGCCTGCGGTGCAGTCGGTCACTCGCACCGTCAACACCCTCGTTCGAGTAAACGGCAATCACTGCCGGAGCGGAATAGGTCTCGCCGCTGGCTAGAACCATTTCGTTTGGCAGAAGCAATTCGGCCGCAGCCATCGAAGTGCGACCGATTGCGGTGCGCTCGACCAGGTGTCGATTGTTTCCCGACCAGGCCAGGCTCAGACCCCAGACCTCACCCGACTCAAATCCGCTAGTGGCGGTCAGTGCGAACTGGGCGAGCGTGTAGTCGTGACCGGTGCGACCCTCGCGGCCCTCGCGCACCCACTGGCCGACGTGAATCGGCTGGCGCTGAGGCTGGCGCTCATTCATCCAGCGACCGTGGAAGTCGAGGATTTCACTGGTGTAGTCGGGGATCGGCAAGAAAACGGTCAAAGCCTCAACATTGAATTCGGTTAGGCCGAGGTTCGTGACCGAGTACTGCGCGCTGAGTACGCCGTGCGCATCCAGCTCGAAAGTGGCAGTCACTTCTAGTTCTGCCTCTGCGTCGATTGAAGTGAACACGACGCGGTTCTCGCTCGCTGCCACATCGCGCAATTCAAACTTGTGCGACCAATCGCGGCCTGGACGAGAACCCTTTAGGGCTGGCTCGCCCAGGTAGCCGCGAGCATTTTCGCGCCAGATGCCGATCAGTTGCGGGGCGTCAAAGTCGCAGTGCGGAGATGGCTCAAGGATTGCGGTGACATCTAAATCTGAATCTGCTACGGCTCGACCCCAGTGAACGATGTTTGGGGTATTCGCGCTCAGGTCAAAGATGACCGAGACTCCGTCTGACTTGAGGTGGATTGATTCACGCATCCGAACGCCTCTCGATGTTGTCGAAGTTCCTAATTGTCGCGGTTAACTACAGCATCCGCAAACTGAATAAGTGCACGCTTGACCGAACCCTCGGGCAGCGGGTCGAGCGCGTCGATTGCGGCCTTTGCCCAGTTCTCGGCCTGACGCTGTGCCTCGGCCGCCACTGGGTGGTTGCGAAGTCTGCTTACGGCTTCGGCGAGCACGGCGTCATCCGACAAATCTGAGTCAATGAGCGCCACCAGCTCGACGGCCGACTGGTCGCCATCTGCCGCAGCCTTGCGCAGCAGCAGGGTCGGCAGGGTGTCAACGCCGGCGCGCAAATCGGTGCCAGGAGTCTTTCCGCTCGGACCCTTCTCGCTGATGTCGATTACGTCATCGACCAGCTGGAAAGCCACTCCAACTCTTTCGCCGTAGTTGATTAGGGCCTGGTGGTACTCGACGCGAGCGCCAGAGTGAATTGCACCCATGGCCGCGCTGGATGCGATCAGCGAACCAGTCTTGTCTGCCAGCACCTGCAGGTAGTGCTGAATCGGGTCTTCGCCGTCTTGCGGGCCGATGGTCTCGTGAAGCTGACCGAGACAGAGTCGCTCAAAGGTCTCGGCCTGCATACGAAGCGAGTCAGAGCCTAGGCCGACGCCAATCTGAGAAGCACGGGCCAAAAGCAGGTCACCGGTGAGGATCGCCACCGAGTTGCCATATACCTTTTGGGTGGTCGGTACTCCCCTGCGGGTTGGAGCATCGTCCATGACATCGTCGTGGTACAGGGTGGCGAGGTGGGTCAGTTCGGCGATTACGGCCGCGTCGATCACCTCTGGACGCTTTGGGTCACCCAGCTGTGCCGTTAGCAGAACCAATACTGGTCGAACGCGCTTGCCGCCGGCCTCGAGCAGGTGGCGGGCCGCGCTGTCAATGAGCGCGTTGTGGCTAGCCACCGCGACTTCGAGTTCGGCCTCGACCAGATCGAGTCCGGCCTCAAGTGCCTTGACCAGAGTCTGATCTTGAAGCTTCTGCAGTTGCTTAGGCAGACGAGAGCTCACTTGGCGGCATCCTTGTAGCCTCGGTGGATGGCGACCACACCGAACACCAGATTGCGGAATTCAACGCGCTTGAAGCCGGCCTTCGAAATCTGCTTGGCGAGCTGCTTCTGGTCGGGCCAGGCGACGATCGACTCAGCGAGATATGTGTACGCCTCAGGAGTCTTGCTTGCCACCCGCGAGAACGCAGGCAGCAACTTGGTCAGGTAGAACTCATAGAACTGCTTCAGGATAGGCAGCTTGACCTTGCTGAATTCGCAGATCACGACGCGGCCACCCGGCTTGACCACCCGGTACATTTCGGCGAGCGCCTTATCAACATCGACGACATTGCGCAGGCCGAAAGAGATGGTCACAGCATTGAATTCGGCATCCTTGAAGGGCAGGTTGGTGGCGTCAGCGAAAACGAATTCCAGCTCTGGGTGACGCTTGCGGCCGACGGCCAGCATCCCCTCTGAGAAATCACTCGCGACAACGTGGGCACCGTTCTTCAGGAAAGCGACCGAAGATGAACCGGTGCCGGCTGCTAGGTCAAGGATGCGCTGCCCGCGACGAGGGTCAACGGCACGCGCGACGATCTTGCGCCAGCGCTTGGTTTGCCCGAAAGAGAGCAGATCGTTGGTCAGGTCGTAAGTCGGGGCGACCTCGTCGAACATCGCTGCTACTTCAGCGGGTTTCTTGGCCAGATCTGCTTTGCTCACCGTTCAAGTCTAACCGTGGCTTAGCGAGGCAATTTCGGCGAACCTAGTCGGCCGAGTTGTAATCGACTGCCTTGGCCTCGGCTGGTCGGTTTCGTCTAAAGAGCTTGCCGCGCGAGGCCGTAAGGCCAACCAAAACAAGAGCGCCGATGCCCATCGCACCTAGGGCAACAGTTGCCGATTGCATGAAAACATCGGCTGGAGTCGGCTGGCTAAAGTTCACGTGCTTCAAATCGATTGGGTGGCGGCCGACCGGGGTTCCACCCTCTGGGTCAAACTTGACCGAACCGCCGGCATTCGCGCCAGGAACACCGCCGAGTGGATCGCCTGGACCACCGGTTACCGGAGCTACGTCGTAGTGACCAAATCCTGCGGCACCCGATCCAGCCGGGCCGTCATCGCCGCCCGGACCACCGTCACCTGAACCTCCGCGCGGCTTAATCACCAGCGGCGGAATCTGCATCGAACCCTCGTGACCGTGCTGCTCTCGAATTTCAGAGCCGATGTCGTTTGGGTCTTCGTTTTCGCCATCCTCGTTATCGCGATCGTTGTGCGGCTTGGCGGGATGCGCACCCACTGAACCAATCCCCTGCGGGCTAGCTGCATGAGCGGCAGTCGCCGGAACCATCAAAGCGAGCAGCGAGACGAACAAGCCGATTGCCAGCGACACAAATCCAAAGGATGCGACCAGCGACCGACCCGTCGGGTTCGAGTTTGGCTGGAATCGATTCATCGTCTATCTGGTTGACAACGTAGGATTTGTCAGGATGCAAGTTCAGGTTAGCGTCTGAGTTTTTTGGCCTAACAGCCACCGAGTTGTTTTCACAGCAAAGACTCAGGCTGATTTCAGCGGTTTCCTTTCATCTAGCGATGATTCCGGTTCGTTTAGCAAAGCAGAGCAGAGGTGTTTCGAGTGACCAAATTCACTGCGAATACCGTCGAGCTAAATCTGCCTGCCGATTGGAATTGGGCAGATCATCTGCCCGCTGAAGCGCATCTATTCATGCGAAATGGTGAAGGCCTCATTGGGTTCGGCCAAGTTGCCCGCCTCAGCGCCAGCGGCCCGCATCGTATGCAAAAACTCAAGGCCGATTGGCTCGCCTGGCTCGAAAACTGCGATGTCAGCGACAGCGTGAAGGCTGTCGGCTCTGGCCCGGTCGCATTCGGCACTATCGCGTTTTCAGATCACAGCGCGCTCGAGAGCACCCTGATTGTGCCCGAGGTTCTGGTATTCAGAACCGCAAACCGCAGCTGGCTTACCCGCATCCATCGGGCAGATTTGCCGGCGGATGAAGCTGCGACAGCGATCGACTTTTGGAGCCAAACTGCGGGCTCGACTGGGCTTTCAGGTGCGGGTCTTGCCGCGAAACTATCGTTTGTCGAAGGCCAGCAGAGCGAGCAGGATTTTTGTGATTCGGTGAGCTCGGCCGTGGCCAAAATCAAGGCGGGCGAGCTGGGCAAGGTTGTCTTGGCCCGAGACATCGTGGCCGAGGTTGACGGTTCACTAGACCTGAACCCAACTCTGGCCAAGTTAGCCAAGCGCTACCCCAACTGCTGGACGTATCAGATCGATGGCATGTTCGGCGCATCCCCCGAACTATTGGTCAGGTCTCACCGCGGCGAGGTATCGGCCCGCGTATTGGCTGGCACGGCGGGGCGCGGAACCGACCCGAGCATCGACAGCGCAATCAGCGCGGCACTGGCGTCCTCGGCAAAGAATCGCAGCGAGCACGCATACGCGGTTGAGTCGCTGGTCAACGCGCTGCGCCCATACTGCAGCGAACTTCGAGCGGATGAGCAGCCGTTCAGTTTGGCGCTGCCGAACCTGTGGCACCTGGCCTCTGACGTGCAGGGAGTTTTGCGCGAAGACGCATCCTCGCTGGATATTGCAGCCGTGCTGCACCCAACGGCGGCCGTCGCCGGCACCCCGACCGAAACCGCCCTAGCGCTGATCGACCAACTCGAACCGTTCGATCGCGGACGCTATGCCGGTCCGGTCGGCTGGATCGACGCCAACGGCGATGGCGAGTGGGCGATTGCGCTTCGAGGTGCTCAGGCCACCGAGGCGAATGGCCGAACCACCGTGCGCGCATACGCAGGATGCGGAATCGTGGCCGAGTCGGATCCGGCTGCGGAGTTGGCCGAGACCGACCTCAAGTTCGCTCCGATTCGCAACGCTTTCGCCTAGAGCTTGATTTCAATCAGAACGCGACCGGATGCGTCGAGCGCATCCCGCAGCTCTGACTCAGACTGCACCTGGATGTACTGCCACCCGTAAGCCTGCGCGAGCGACCAAAAGTCCACCGTTTGCGGGGTCTTGAAAAGTCGCTCGAAAACAGCTGGTTCGAGAGTTTGAGCGGGTTCCAGCGCCTCAAAGATCGTGCCGCCGTTGTCGTTCACGACGATGACCTGAAGGTTCAGGCCTGGCTCTCCGACGCGATCGTACGCCAGCGATCCGGCATCGTGAACCAGGGTCAGATCGCCAATCAGGGCACGGGTGATACCGGCGGATTCAAGTTCTGCCCTAACCTCGGCCAGCGCAAGTCCGGTCGCGGTCGCGACGGTTCCGTCGATTCCCGCTAGACCTCGATTGCTGAAGATGCGAATCGGCTTGGCCGGTGCCCAACGATCTGCCTCGCGAATCATTCGGGATGCGCCGAGCAGAAGCTGATCCTGCTCTTCGGTGGCCTGCCAAACCGCGTCGATGATGTCGCGTCGGGTTAGCCTGCCGTCTTTGGTTGAAGCGGCTGTCGCAGAGTGGACTGGGGTTGCACCTGCCAGCTCTCGGTCTGCCGCCCGCCAGTCTTCGAGCCAGTCGAAATCAGGTTCGCCGCTAACCGATAGCTCGTCGCAGAAGTGCGCCGCACGACGAGTCACATCGAAGAATCCGTAACTGCGGTTCTTCATGACCACGACCTCAACGTCGGGATTTTTGAGCAGGGCAACCACGGCTCGGCTCAGGGTCGGCTTGCCAAAGACAACCGCGCGACCGATCCTCGAGGCCAATTCGGATTCGAGCAGGGCGCGATAGCCGACAACGACGTTTGCGCCGAATCGAGCTCCTGAAGAGGGCTCGGCAAACAGCGGCCAACCGAAAGACTCGGCTAGCTCAACCGCATCCTCGCCCGCACCGGCACCGGCAATAACGACGGTTGGCACCGAACCATCGACCACGGCGAATTCGACTTGGGGTTCTTCGCGCGGCGGCAGAGAAATGATCGGGGCGAGCGCGGCCGCATTCGGTTGCACTGAACTTAGCGGCTCACGAAAAGCGAGGTTTAGTTGAACCGGGCCGGGCTGTTCGCCGTGGAATCCGAGGGCGGATGCGATTGCGCGCCCCGCCAGTTGCGAAGCATGCTGGGCCTCACCCTCGGCTCCGGTCGGTGCCTCGACGTCGATGCATTCGCGAACGGCATCCGCAAAAATGCCGACCTGATTGGTGGTCTGGTTAGCGCCGACGCCCCTGAGTTCGTGTGGTCGATCTGCAGTCAGCAAAATCAGCGGCACTCCAGCGTGGTTGGCCTCCAAGACGGCGGGATGCAGGTTGGCGACGGCGGTGCCTGAGGTGGTGATCAGAACCGATGGCTCACCCGAACCGAGCGCTGCGCCCAGGGCAAGGAAGCCGAGCGAACGTTCATCGACTCGAATCACCAGATCGAGCTTGCCCGCCTCGGCTAGTTGGCCCGCGGCGATCGCGAGAGCCTGAGACCTTGCGCCGGGTGCGAGAAAGAAATTGCGGACCCCGGCTTTAGCCAGTGCCGCGAGAAGGTGCGCGGCAAACTGCTGCGCCGGCGATTCAGGCATCCTTAGGGTCTTCGCCCTTCTGGTCATCGTCGCGCTTCTCGGTGTCGCCTCGCTCGGTATCGCGCTGGCGGTCGGCGCGCTGATCCTGCTCTTTCTGCTTGCGAATCTGCTCGTTTAGCTTGCGCAGAAACTCTGGATCATCGTCCGGAGCGACGATTCGAGTCTGCTGCTTGGCGCCGCCGACTGGGCGACCGACCAAGAGGTAAAGCACTCCACCAATCAACGGAAACAGCAGGCAGACCAAAACCCAAGCCCACTTGGGCATGGTGCGAACCTCGTTCTTGTTTGCCGAAGCGGCAAAGACGGTGACGAAAACGGTGAAGATTCCGACCACGACAAGAAACAGCAAGAAGTAGCGCATGAATTAACTCTAACCGCGAGCGCTGACGTCAAACATAGACTTATTGGGTGAAAAGAAACCCTGTGCTGATGTTCATCATGATCCGTCTCGGGCTGTTTGCCGGAATCCTGGCAATCATGCTGGCACTGCGGTTTGACCCATTCTTCAGCGCGATGGTTGCCGCTTTGGTGGGCCTGTCGCTTTCGTTGCTGTTCTTCAACAACCAGCGTGCCGCGATGTCTGAATCCATCGAGCGCTGGGTGAACCGCAAGCGAACCAAGGATGAGTTTGCCGAAGACGGCGAGACTGCCGAGGATGGCGACTCGAGCGAAGGCCCGAAGTCGGGCGCTTAACCGGTTGGCCTAGAACGGCGAACTGATTTTGTACAGACCCCAGCCCACGAGCACGGCAAAAGCAAGCGCCGAATAGCTGGTCAGTTTTAGGGCCAAAATCAACTCTTTTGCCTCGCGGGCTGTGCTGACAATCAAGACAACCGGCAAAACCATCAGAAGCGTAAACCAGGCTGGCAGAACTGCCGGGTAGAGCAGGTTCACCGCAAACAGAATCGGATAAGGCGCGAGCACCAGCAGGGCGAAGGCAACCTTGGCCCAGCGCTGGCCCAGCTTTACGGCAAGGGTGCGCTTTCGCGAAATCGCATCCTGCTTGATGTCTCGAATGTTGTTGACCATGAGCACGGCCGCTGCGAACGAACCCGCCGCGATGCCGGTCAAGATCGAGATGTCATCTAGGTAGCGAATCTGAATGAACGCGGTTCCGATTACGGCAACCGGGCCAAAGAAAACGAAGACCACGACTTCGCCCAGCCCTGCATAACCGTACGGGTGCTTGCCGCCGGTGTAGTACCAGGCGGCCACGATAGCCACGGCACCAATCGCCAGCAGCCACCAGAGCTGAGTGATCAGCACAATCGCCAATCCGGCCAGCGCAGCAATCGAGAAACAGATGAATGCTGCCTGCTTGACCCGCTGGGCGCGAACCGCCTTAGACCCGGTAAGACGCATCGGTCCGACACGATTGTCATCGGTGCCGCGGATGCCATCCGAATAGTCGTTTGCGTAGTTCACGCCAATCTGCAAAAACAGGGCTACGGCCAGCGCGAGCAGGGTCAGCGGAAGCGAGAAAACCTGAAGGCTGGCGGCCGATCCGGCTCCGAGAGCGACTGGGGCGACGGCAAGCGGAAGAGTGCGCAGTCGGGCACCCGACAACCAAAGCTTTAGAGCCTTGGACTTTGACTTTGGGTTCTTTGGGGTCGCCGGTTTGCGATTCTGCGACACCGGCTTGCGATTCTGCGACGCCGGCTTGCGATTTGCCTTGGCCATTTCTAGAGCTCCTTGAATAGCGCTGCAACGCTCAGTAGGTCGGTTTTTCCATTCGAAAGCTTAGGGATGCGGTCAACTCTAACCACTCGCACCGGCCTGCCGGCTGGGCCGAGGGTGTCCGCGAGCTCGGTTGCGATGCTGTCGGCAACCTCGGGGCTGCCCTGATACACGACCGCGACTCGCTCGCCCCAATGCTGATCCTGGATTGCGGTAGCTGCGCAGTCCTGCACTCCGGTGACCATGGCCGCGAGTGCTTCGACGCGTTCGAGCGACACCTTTAGGCCACCCGAAATCACGACTCGATCTGCACGACCCAGAACCCGCAGGCGCCCATCAGCATCGAACTCACCTAGGTCATTCGTGAGCAACTCGCCACCCTGAACAACATCCCCGAGCAACCGGATGCGCCCATCGACGAGCTCGACGGTCACGCCGTCGAGCGGTTGGCCCGCGTAAACGCATCCACCAACCGTTTCGGTCGAACCGTAGGTTTCGACCAGATTCACGCCCAAGTCGCTGAGTGTCGCGACGGCCGATGGTGGCACTGCCTGACCGCCCACCAGAATCGCGTCAAAGCTGCGCAGTTGCGCGAGCACAAACTCGTCAAAAACAGCAGCGGCCGCCAATTTGTTGAGCTGCGCCGGAACCACCGAGGTGAAGCGGTGCTTGCCGGTCATCAGCGAGGCTGCTCGAGCAAACCCCTCGGCCGAAAAGGGCAGAGAGTTGTTCATCATGACGGGCTGGGTCTCGGCGAACAGCGACCGAACCAGCACGTTTAGGCCGGCGACGTAGTTGGTGGGCAGGGCCAGCAACCACTGGTTAGCACCGACCGCTGGGTCACCATAGAGTCTGGCGGCCGAACTTTCGGCACTAGCGACAAGTTGCTTCAAAGTGATCGGGATGCGTTTTGGCACGCCCGTCGATCCGCTCGACTCAACGATCAGCGCGATGTCGTCGGCAACCTCATCGTTAAGCCCGTGCACCTCGGGCATCAAACCGTTGACCTCTGGTGCCGTCACGAACAGAGCCGTCTTGCCGGCCAGCACATCGGCCAACGCCACCAGGGCACCAAAGGTGTCGTTGGCGGCTACCAGCTTGAGCGGTTTTGGCATTTACGCGAGTTCGGGTTTAGTACTGCCAGGGGAAAGGCGACCAGTCGGGCGCGCGCTTTTCGAGGAACGAATCGCGACCCTCGGCAGCCTCTGCGGTTCCGTATGCGAGTCTGGTGGCCTCGCCAGCGAACAGCTGCTGTCCGACGAGCCCGTCATCCACCGCGTTGAAGGCATACTTCAGCATTCTGATTGCCTGCGGCGACTTGCCAAGAATCTGCTCGGCCCACTCGACGCCCACTCGCTCGAGATCCTCGTGCGGCACGACCGCGTTGACCACACCCATCTCGTAGGCCCGCTGAGCCGAGTATTCCTGACCCAGGAAGAAGATTTCACGCGCAAATTTCTGGCCGGTCTGCCTGGCCAGATAAGCGCTGCCAAATCCGCCATCGAAGGATGCCACATCGGCATCGGTCTGCTTGAAGCGCGCGTGCTCGCGGCTGGCGATCGAGAGGTCTGCGATGACGTTCAGTGAATGCCCACCGCCGGCAGCCCAACCTGGCACCAGAGCAATGACCACCTTCGGCATAAACCGAATCAAGCGCTGAACTTCAAGAATGTGCAGGCGGCCACTGCGAGCCTGGTCGATGGTGTCAGCGGTCTCGCCATCGGCATACTTGTAGCCGTCTTTGCCGCGCACACGCTGGTCTCCGCCCGAGCTAAATGCCCAGCCGCCGTCCTTGGCCGATGGGCCGTTTCCGGTTAGCAAAACCACACCAACTCGAGGGTTGAGTCGGGCGTCTTCGAGGGCTCGGTAGAGCTCATCCACGGTCTTCGGCCTGAACGCGTTTCGAACCTCTGGACGGTTGAACGCGATTCGCACCACACCGAGTGAGTTGTGTCGGTGATAGGTGACGTCTTCGAGGTCGCCGAAGCCGGGTACTTCGCTCCAGATGGACGAATCGAAAAGCTCGGAAACTGGCTTTGGCATGCTTCTAGACTAACAACGTGACCCAAACCCCAAAACCCGCGCTTGCCCAGATCATCGACTCTGCTCGCGTGGTGAGCCTGCCGATGCGAACCCGCTTTCGCGGATTGCTCGAACGCGAAACGATGCTGTTCGAGGGGCCGTTCGGCTGGACAGAATGGTCGCCATTCACCGAATACGAGGATGCCGAAGCGGCAACCTGGCTTGCCGCAGCAATCGACTTTGGCTGGGCCGAGCCGCCACAGGTCAAGCGCAGTTCGATTGGCGTAAACGCGACCCTGGCCGCGGTTGCTCCCGAGGCTGTCGAGCAGCAGCTGGCCCGATTCGGTGAATTCAATACCGTGAAGATCAAGGTCGCCGAGCCTTCTCAATCGCTGGATCAGGACTTTGCTCGAGTCGCCACGGTTCGCGAGATTTACCCAGAGGCTCGGATTCGCCTGGATGCAAACGGTGGCTTTTCGATCCAGGCAGCGCTCGAGTTGAGCCAGCGACTGCAGGATGCCAGCATCGAACTCGAATACTTCGAGCAGCCGGTTGCATCGGTGGATGAGCTTTATCAAGTTAGGCAGCTGCTCAACCCGATGGGCGTCAGAATTGCCGCCGACGAGTCGGTGCGCAAAGCCGAGGATCCTCTCGCGGTAGCAGCCGCCGGAGCCGCAGACCTGCTGGTGCTGAAAGCTGCGCCGCTCGGTGGCATCCGTCGCGCTCTAAAAATCGCCGAGCAAGCTGGCCTGCCGTGGGTGGTCAGCAGCGCCCTCGAGTCATCCGTCGGCATCGGAATGGGTGCTCATCTCGCAGCGCTGAATCCAAACGACTTTGACTCAGGCTTGGCAACCGTGAATCTGTTTGCGGGCGACGTCAGCGCGAGCCCGCTAGCCCCAAAGAACGGGCAGTTGCCGGTGCAGCGCGCGGTGGCCGACCCTTCACGTCTAGAGGTTTTTGCAGCCGAGGATCATCGATACGACTGGTGGATTGAAAGATTGGAGCGGTGCTACCAACTTGTCTAGTGCGGATCTTGACTCAAACAAGCTCGAGTTTCGGCCGCTGCGCGAGGCTGACACCGATGACCTTCACTCACTGCTAAACGACGCCCGAGTGACACGGCACATGCCGCTCGCCGAACCGGTTGACCGCGCTTGGATTGAGAACTGGAAAGAGTCAAAATCTCAGCAGTGGCCGGCCCCTGAACATGGCCCATGGGCGGTGTACCTTGATGGTCGATTTGCTGGCTGGTCTGGTGTTCAACCAGATGGCGAGGATGAAGATGAGCTTGCAATCGTGTTGCACGTTTGGGCCTGGAACCTCGGGCGCGAGATTGCCCGACAGACACTGAGCCGGTTCCGTTCCTTGGGTCACAGCAAACCGATTGCGGTCTATTTTCCGACCACGCGCCCGATTCAGCTGCTGACCGAAAAACTCAGCCTCAAGCCAGTGGGTGAGGCCGAGATTGGCGAGCACCGCTTCGTGAAGTTGCACCTGACCGACCGGTCACTCGCCTAATTCGTTAGCCCCGTACTTACTTGGCACGGTCACCGTGATTGGACTACTTCAAGCCGCTGTAAACGTGCAGACCCTTGAAGAACAGGTTCACGATTGTGAAGTTGAAGATAATCGCCAGGAATCCGACCAGCGATAGCCAAGCCGAACGACGACCAGTCCAACCTCGGGTTGCATTGGCGTGCAGGTATCCGGCGTAAAGCACCCAAATGATGAAGGTCCACACCTCTTTGGTGTCCCAGCCCCAGTAGCGGTGCCAAGCGCGCTCGGCCCAAATCGCACCGGCGATGAGGGTGAACGACCACAGGATAAAGCCGACGATGTTGAATCGGTAGGCGCGCTTCTCAAGCTTCTCTAGGCTCGGGAACAGATCAAAGACTCGCTTCAGGAAGGCCATCGACTTCGTCTTTGCCTCTTGAACGCGCTTGGCCGACTTGCTTAGGTAAACGATCGACATTGCGGCACCGATGTTGAAGAACGCGGTGGCCAGCACGGCAACCAGCACGTGAATCACCAGCCAGTAGGACTGAAGCGCGGGCATCAGCGAGCGAACCTCAACGTAGAACACCGAGGTTGCGACACCGAGGATCAACAGCGTGAAGCCAGAAACGAAGGTCGCGATGAGTCGGATGTCCTTGATTAGCAAGGTAGCCAGGAAGATGATTACGACGATCAGCGAGCCGGTGATGCTGAACTCATACATGTTTGCCCAGGGCACCCGACCGGCGGCAATAGCGCGCAAAAGGACTCCGACAAAGTGGCCGATGGCGGCAATCACAATCATGACGATTCCGATGCGCTCGGCAATCTTCGATGAGTTTCGAACTTCTTCTTTGAGCGAAGCCTGGCGTGACAGGTTTGCTGTAAACGCGAGGAAGGCCAGAGTGTAGAAGGCCATAGCGCCGTAGATAAACAGCAACGAGACCTGCGATAGCGGTTCGTTCAGAACAATTTCAGTCATTCGATGTGCCTTCCTGAGTTAGCTTGCGACGCAGTTCCCCCAAGATTTTCTCGAGCGTTGGGTCATCGCCACGGGCCAAAGCGGCCAGCTGCAGCTGGTTATCCCGAACCGCCACCCACACTCTTCTGCGAGCGATGGTGAGCGACAGGGTGACTCCGGCCAATGAAATCAACGCGAAAATCAAGACATAGATTCCGCCCGGGTTATAAGAGACATCCAGCGAGGCAAATCTCTTGATGCCGTCGAAAGTCACCGTGCCCAGATTCTTTGGCAGTTCCACGGTTTGGCCGGGTTCGATGACCAAACCCTTGACGCCAGACTTTCCACCGGCGACCTGAGTCATGCTCTTGGTGTCGAGCTCAAACACACTCTTCGGTGTTCCGTCATCGATGCCCAGGTCGCCAACGTAAACATTCATGGTCAGCAGCGGGTTGATCATGTCGGGGTAGATCGATGTAATTGCACCGGTTTCGAGCTTCTCGGCGGTCGGATAGAAGAATGACAGGATGCCGAATTGTTCGCCCGGCGCATCCGGAACCTTGATGACACCCAGCGAGGTGTAGTTCGAGTCCTGCGGCAAATACTCGGTCGGGCCGCTGAAGATCACGTTGCCGTCTGCATCGCGAATCGTTACGACCGGGGCATAACCGTTTCCGGTGAGGAACACGTTTGCCTCTGGCATCGCGAGCGGCTCGTTTACTCGGATCTGACCCTGAGTGGTTTTAGTGTCGCCGTTCTCATCGGCGATCTTTGCGGTGACACTAGCCCTGAAATCGAGCGGAGTGCCGATGTTGGTGCTGTTTTGAATATCGAAAGTGACGTCGAACTTATCCAAGGTCATGCTGAACGGCTTCAGCATCTCTGGTTCAAAAAAGACTCCGGGGCTAAACGAGTCGTAGCCCGCGAGGTTGTTGACGAAGGTCTCACCCTCAACCACCACGCGCTGGCCATTGAACGAGAAGCCACCGCCGATACCCACCGCGAACAGCACACCGATCAGCGAGAAGTGAAAAACGAGGTTTCCGGTCTCGCGCAGGTAACCGCGCTCTGCGCTGAGCGATTCACCGTTCTCGTCGGTGCGGCGCGCGACTCGGTATCGGCCCTTGCGAAGCAGCGCTTCGGCCTGGTCGAGCAGTTCGGCCTGCGACTTGCCAGCCTCGGCAAGCGAGAGCGACTCGAAAGCGGGCATGCGCTTGAGGTTCTTCGGGGTTAGCACGGGCTGCTCGCGCAGGTTGCGCAGGTGAACCAGGGTTCGCGGAATAACGCATCCGATGAGTGAAATAAACAGCAGGATGTAGATCGCCGAGAACCAGACCGAGGTGTAAACATCGAACAGCTGCAGCGAATCCATGATCGGCGCGAGCTCTGGATTGTTGTCGAAATATGCGACTACGCCGTTCGGGTCTGCCGAACGCTGCGGGTAAACCGAGCCCGGCACCGCAGCGATTGCGAGCAGCAACAACAGCACGAGAGCGGTCTTCATCGAGGTCAGCTGTCGCCAAATCCAGCGCAGCCAGCCCGTCAGGCCGAGTTCTGGGGAACGAGCTGGAATCGAGTCGTCCTCGATCTTGCGACCAAATTCCTCGTTCGACGGCGAGGTTGAGCCTGGGTTAGAAGGCGATTGGGAAATACGCAATCACCTCATTCTGCAACCAGGCTGAGAACAGCTGCCAGACTCCGAGTGTCATCGACAGGCCGAGAGCGATCAGCAGGGAGCCGCCAAAAATGTTGATGGCGCGAATGTGCTTCTTGACCCAGGCAACCGATTTGGTAGCCCAACCCCAGCCCGCACCAATCAGCAGGAACGGGATGCCCAGCCCGAGAGCGTAGGCAACCGACAGGATGCCGCCCTGCATGGCACTGCCGGTTTGCGAAGCCAGCGTCAAAACGGCCGCCAGGGTCGGGCCGATGCACGGGGTCCAGCCGAGGCCGAACGCAAATCCGAGCAGCAACGCCCCGAACAAGCCCAAACCAGGCCTGGCCTGAAACTTCACGGTGCGCTGCAGCCACTCGATCTTGCCAATCATGACCAGACCCATAACCACAATCAGCACACCGAGGATGCGTTGCAGCCAGTCGAGCTGTTGCGCAACCAGAGCGCCGCCGAGCGAGCCGACGATTGCGCCGAAGCTGACGAACACGATGGTGAAACCGAGCACGAAAGCCAGCGAGCCAAGCACCAGGCGGCGACGGTTTGCCGAGTGTTCGGTCGAGGTCGAGGTGGAACCCGACACAAACCCGAGGTAGCCGGGCACCAGCGGCAACACACAAGGACTCAAGAAGCTAATCAACCCGGCGAGCGCGGCGACAGGCAGCGCAGCCAGCAGCGATCCGCTCAGGATCACCTCACCAGGGTTGAAATTAAGAATCACTCGTCAACCACCGTCTGAATCAGGGCCTTGAGGGTTGACGGGTCAACACGACCCAGAACTCGAGCCGATACCTTGCCCTGCTTATCTATTACCAACGTCGTCGGAACCGCCTGCGGAGTAACCACACCCGTGAACGCCAAGACCACATCGCCGCTGTTGGCATCCAGAATCGATGGATACGTGACACCAAACTTGCGTTCGAAAGCTGCCGCGGTGGCGGCCGAGTCGCGAACGTTTACTCCGACAAACTGAACCTCTTTGAACTGTTCTGAGAGCTGCTGCAGGTCGGGTGCCTCGGCGCGACAGGGGGCACAGCCCGCGTACCAGAAGTTCATTACCACCGGGGTGCCGGCAATTGCCTCGCTCGAGAGAATGCGTCCGTCAGAGATTTGCCCGGCCCAGGTGACCGAGCGGCCACGGGACTCTTTGGCGAATTCGGTCACGGTTCCATCACCCGCGATGTAGTTCTTGTTGTCGCCGGCCTTGAACTGTTCGGCCAGCGGATCGCTGGCGGTGCAACCGCTGAGCAGCAGGGCCGAAATCGCGGCCGCCGCCAAGGTTTTGAAGATCGCTGATGACTTTGACCGCTTGCTCATTAGACCGCCCCGCTATCGATTGCCTGCAAATCTGCAGCGGGTTCGCTGTAGCTCTTAGGTTGAACTTTTCCGTTTCGAACCTGCACTGTCGTGATTGAGCTCAGGGTGCAGCGGCGATTCTTTGGCGAGTGGGGTAGTTCGAATCCCGAAAGATGACGCTGAACCATCACGATCGGAAGCTGGTGAGTGACCAGCACGACATCGCCATCGACAACCGATTCGTTCGCCTCGTGAATGATCGAGAGCATGCGCTCGAGAATCTGTTCGTAAGGCTCGCCCCAACTAGGTTGCTTGGGGTTGCGCAGGTGGTAAAACAGGTGCGGGCGCAGAGCGATGTGCCTGGCGCTCAAACGGCGACCCTCAAAGATGTTGTATGGCTCGATTAGGCGCTGATCGATAGTCGCAGGCACGCCAAAGGCATCCTGGATATGTTCTGCCGATTCGCGAGTGCGCAGCAGCGGAGACGAGATGACCCGCGAAATCTGGCGCTTCTGCTGCTTGAGTTCTTGTGCCGCGAGTTCTGCCATTTCATGACCGCGTGACGTCAGGCGAAAATGTGGCAACCGACCATACAAAACCTGGTCTGGATTGTGGACTTCGCCGTGACGAATCAGGTGGATGCGGTCAGCGGGCATGGTTCAAGTTTACCCTCGGCTAAACTTGTCGATTAGAGCGTTCAGCGTCTTCCCAGACAGCGAACGAACCGAAAAAGCTAAGGATTTTTATGCGCGAGCGCATCCTCGTTAAAGATTTGGCCGCACGTGAAGACGGCCCCGTTGTTCTAGGCGGATGGGTCGAGAAGCTTCGCGACCAGAAGCGCATCCAGTTCATTGTTTTGCGCGACGAGTCGGGCGATGTTCAGGTCACCTACCCGCGTCCGGTAATCGACGACCAGCCTGATGAGAACGATGCGCTTGCAGCAACCATTTCGGGCCTGACCGCGGGTTCATTCGTTTGGGTGACTGGTCGACTTAAGCACGACGAGCGCGTCAAGCTCGGTGGTCTAGAGATTCAGCTGGATGACCTTGAGGTGGTCACTCTCGCCGACCCTGAGACCCCAATCGCCGAGGACACCTCGATCGACAAGCGCATGGACTGGAGGTTCCTGGACCTTCGCCGCAGCGAGATGAACCTGGTGTTCCGCATCCAGACGACCATCGAGAACGCTTGGCGTCAGTACTGGGTCGAGAACGGGTTCGTCGAGATCCACTCACCAAAGCTCATGGCATCGCCATCCGAGTCGAATGCCGAACTGTTCAAGCTCGAGTACTTCGAGGGTCACGCCTACCTGGCGCAGAGCCCTCAGTTCTACAAGCAGATGGCGATGATGTCGGGCCTCGGCCGAGTATTTGAGATTGGTCCGGTGTTCCGCGCCGACCCTTCGTTTACTTCGCGTCACGCCACCGAGTTCGTTTCGGTCGATATCGAGGTTTCGTGGATTGATTCACATGAGGACATCATGGCGATTCAGGAGCAGTTGCTTCAGCGCGCGATTCAAGCGGTGAAGGATGCGCACGGCGAAGAAATCCTCGCTCGCTTCGGTGTTGACGTGGTTGTGCCTTCGGTGCCGTTCCCACGCGTTTCGCTCGCGGATGCGATAGAGATCGTCAAGGAGCGCGGCCACGT
>ERZ650311.678-NODE-678-length-19952-cov-10.530532_pt1 | contig 19952 bp, 17 predicted proteins | sample MGYA00376247_ERZ650311 | MGnify/ENA primary metagenome ERZ650311 (study PRJEB26733, sample SAMN07839324) | wastewater metagenome | biome: small river; feature: stream; material: water | place: USA: North Carolina | collected 2016-07-28 ... | reverse complement strand
TGATCATGGCCGCCCCAACGCCCAGGAACGATGGGCGAGACGAAGCAAAAATCGACCCGCTGTCAATCGGCAACAGACCCGAAATCGCCTTCATCAACGTGGACTTACCGGAACCGTTGGTGCCGATGACACCGATGCTGTCACCCTCGTAGGCCACCAGCGAAACACCCTGGAGCGCCTGAACCTCGCGGAGGCGACCCTTGTGCTTCACTCGCGAGTTGCCCGGAGTGACCTTTTTTCCGCTGGCAAAGACTCGATAGGTGACACGAACGTCGTCGACCACCACGACCGGCTTGCGGGTGGCGTCGGTGTAAACAACCGGAGTGGTCTCGTTAGACATTGCGTCCGTACCTCTCCTCGGCCAGCCAGAAGAAAACGGTTCCGAACAGCAGGATTCCCAGTGACCAGGCGGTGGCAACCAGCCAGTCGGCTCCGGTGGCGGTGTAACCCTCGACCACCGAGGAACGAGCAATCACTAAGAAGAGGTGAATCGGGTTGTTGTGAAGAATCTCCTTGAGCCAGCCGACCTGAATCAGGCTGTCGATGTTCCAGAAGATACCGCTGGTGTAGAAGAGCACTCGCACGATGAACGGCAGCAGCTGGTTCAGGTCTTCCAGATGAACCGTCAGGCGCGCGGCAATCATCGCAGCTCCAGTTGCGAAAAGCACCATCAGCAGGAAGTCGGGGACTAGCAGGAACCAACCCAGATTTGGGCGCTCGCCAAAGGCAAGGATGCCAAGCAGCATCAGGCCGATCAGAGGTACTACTCGAAGAATATTGGAGACCACGGCCGAAACCGGCAGCAGGATGCGCGGGAAATCCAGCGAACGAACCAGCGAGGCGTTAGAGGTGATGCTCTTGGCGCCGTCGGTGAAGCAGCCGGTAATGAACTGGAACAGGACGATTCCGGTTATCAGGTATGGCACGAAGTGTGGCGGGCGAATCGACGAGAGCAGCACGCCGAAGATCACGCCATAGACACCGATCTGCAGGGCTGGTACCACCACGTGCCAGGCGGCACCGAGCGAACTCTTCGCGGTGGAAGCCTGCAGGCTGTAGCGGGCCAGGGTGTAGGCGAAGGCTCGGCGCTGAAGAAAGTCCTTCAGGTAGTGTCCAAGGCGTGGGCGAGTGCCCACCTTGGTGAGCTTGGCCTCGCCGGCCAGTGCGGAAAGACTGGTCAAGGCTAAGCCTCTACGTTGCGTCCCAGAGCAATCAGGCGGAAGCCCGCCTTCTGCCACTTGTCGACCTTTAGGGCGTTTCGGCCGTCGATGATCAGCTTGTTTCCAACTACCGGAGCCAGGTCGGCAGGCACGTGGCCTTCGCGGTAGTGGCTCCACTCGGTGGCAAGAACGATGGCGTCAACACCGGTAGCGGCCTTGATCAAATCCTGCTCGGCGATCATCTCAGGCTGGGTGGCACGAACGTGGTCCAGCGAGATTGGGTCGTGGATCACGACGGTTGCACCCTCGGCCTGAATTAGTTTGGCAACCGCGATCGAAGGGGAGTCGCGCAGGTCGTCGCTGTCTGGCTTGAAGGCGGCACCCAAAACCAGGACTCGCTTGCCGGAAATCGAAGCACCGAGTTCGCGCTTCAGCAGGTCTACGACGCGGGCGCGACGACGAAGGTTGATCTGGTCGACGTCATCCAGGAAGTCGACTGCCTTGCCAACGCCCAGTTCTTCGGCGCGGGCCATGAAGGCACGGATGTCCTTTGGAAGGCAACCGCCACCGAATCCGATTCCGTTGCGTAGGAACTTATTTCCGATGCGCTCGTCGTAGCCGATTGCCTCGGCCAGCGCTACCGCGTCGGCACCGGATACCTCGGCGATCTCGGCCATCGCGTTGATGAACGAAATCTTGGTTGCCAGGAAGCTGTTTGCTGCGACCTTAACCAACTCGGCGGTCGGGATGTCGGTCACCAGGAACGGGGTGCCGTGAACGGTGATCGGCTCGTAAACCTTGCGCAGCAACTCGGCGCTGCGCTCGTCATTGACACCGATGACGATGCGGTCCGGACGGAGGCTGTCCTCCAGTGCGGTACCTTCACGCAGGAACTCTGGGTTCCAGGCTAGGTGCGGCTGGAAGCCTGCTTCCTTGGCCAGGAGCTCGGTGAGGGCTGCGCTGGTGCCAACCGGAACGGTGGACTTACCGGCAACCACTGCATCTTCACGTAGGTAAGGTGCCAGCGCCTTGACCGCGGAGTGGAGGTACTCGGTGTTTGCGGCGTAGGAGCCAGGCAGCTGCGGCGTGCCAACACAAAGGAAGTGCAAGTCGGCCTCGCGGGACTCCTCGGTGTGGTCTTCCTGGAACTTGATGTTGCCCTTGGCCAAGACGTTCTGGAGTGCCTCGTCCAGTCCCGGCTCGTAGAACGGCACGACACCGTTCTGAAGGTCGGACAGACGCTTCGGGTTGGCTTCGATTCCGATTACATCGTGACCCAGTTCCGCCATTGCGATCGCGTGGGTAGCGCCGAGATATCCAAGTCCGATTACGGTTATTTTCATGGCCATAGAGCCTAAGTTTAGTGAACATCGGTCATTTTGACGGGTAGCCTTTCTGTATGGCAAGCAAGTACAAGTACGCGGAAAATCCGCACATTAAGGTGCGCACCGAGCACGGCCCAGCCACCCGTGCCAACCTTCGCCGTCGCCCCCGCACCGAGGAATCTGCCGTGCATCGCTTCAACAGCCGCCTCGGTCTTGCCATCACCAACCGAGTTGGCACAATGTGGGCTGCCTATGTCTTTGCCGCGCTGGCGCTGGTTAGCCTTCCTGGCGCGATTGCCAGTGGCAACACCGTGGTCATTATCGGCTGGGTCGCGCAGACTTTCCTGCAGCTGGTGCTGCTTCCGATCATCATCGTGGGTCAGAACATTCAGGCCAAGGCCGCCGATGAGCGGGCCATCGCCACCTACAACGATGCCGATGCGATCCTTCACGATGCCAAGCAGATTCAGGCCCACCTGGACACCCAGGACGAGGCCATCGGAGACCTGCTTTCCAAGGTTGCCACTCTGGAGGCCAAGCTGTTGGCCGCAGAAGGCAAGAAAAAGTAGCCGATGCGTCTCGTTATTGCCGATTGCTCGGTGGACTATGCCGGGCGCCTGACCGCCCACCTACCGAGGGCCAAGCGCCTGCTGCTCCTGAAGAACGACGGCAGCATTCTGGTGCACTCCGATTCGGGCAGTTACAAACCGCTCAACTGGATGAATCCGCCCTGCACTATCGAGCGCAAGGAGGCCAGCGACGAGGCCCGCGAACTCGGTGTGATGGAGACCTGGTTGGTGCAGCAGGTTAAGAGCGCCGACATGCTGCAGATCAACATCTTTGAGATCCACGATGACTTGGAGCACCACCTGGGCGATGACCCCGGCCTCATCAAAGACGGAGTGGAGGCCCACCTGCAGGAGTTACTGGCGGAGCAGCTGGCGCTCGCGGGTGAGGGGCTGGAGCTGGTTCGTCGCGAGTTCTTCACCGACATCGGTCCGGTGGACATCCTGGCGAAGGCTGCCTCGGGTGGCCACGTGGCCATCGAACTCAAGCGCCGAGGCGAGATAGACGGTGTCGAGCAGTTGACTCGCTACCTAGAGCTCTTGAATAGAGACCCGTCACTGGCTCCGGTTCGTGGCATCTTCGCGGCTCAGGAAATCAAGCCTCAGGCCAAGACTCTGGCCACCGATCGCGGCATCGAGTGTCTGGTTTTGGACTATGACGCCATGCGCGGCATGAAGACCGAGACCCCAACCCTGTTTTAGCGGTTGATGCTTCTTGGGCAGCTCGTTCCAGTCAGCTAGCTTTTGCACCTAGGCTGAAGGCGGGAGGGTTCGATGTCGAGCAATGCGCGCCTGAAGAATATTGCGGGCCGGGGTGAACATCACCCGGGTCGAAGTAAGGTGCGATCTTCCGGATATCTCAGTCGCCTTGGTCCCGGAATCGTTACCGGAGCCGCCGACGACGATCCATCGGGTATCGGCACGTACTCACAAGCCGGCTCGCAGGTGGGCTACGGAATGCTCTGGGCAGCACCGCTGCTGCTTCCGCTGGCATTCGCGACCCAGGAGGCCTGCGCCAGGCTGGCGCTGGTTACCGGCAAAGGCCTGGCGGCCCTGATCAAGGCAAAGCTTCCGCGCTGGGTTTTGGTAATCGCGGTGCTTTTGGTGGCTTTCGCGAACACCGTAAACATCGCTGCCGATTTAGCCTCAATGGCCGCCGCACTTCGGCTCATCATGCCGGTGGATCAGACCGTGGGCGTAATCCTGTTCGCGCTCTTCATGGCGGTCAGTGAAATCTTCATCCCCTACCATCGCTACGCCAAGGTGCTTCGCTGGCTCTGTCTAAGCCTGCTGGCCTATGTGGCGGTGATGTTCGTAGCGAAAGTTGACTGGGCCGCCGTTGCAACCGGAACTCTGTTGCCGCAGGTGGCCTTTAACAAAGCGACGCTCGCACTGCTAATCGCTCTGGCAGGTACCACCATTAGCCCTTACCTGTTCTTCTGGCAGGCGGCCGAGGAAGTGGAAGAACGTCAAGCGACCGGCGCAACCAGCGACTCCGAGACTCTGGACATTCAGCACGTTCAGGCGATGCGTGGCGATGTATTCAGTGGCATGCTGACCGGTGTCTTCATCATGTTTGCCATCATGGTCACGGCCGCCGCCACCTTGCACCAGAACGGCATCTTGCAGATCAACTCGGCCGAAGACGCGGCACAGGCACTGGTCCCAATCGCCGGCCAGTTCGCGGGTCTGCTGTTCCTGCTGGGAATCCTGGGAGTTGGCTTGCTCTCAGTTCCGGTGTTGGCTGGTTCCACGGCCTACGCCGTGGCAGAGACCTTTGGCTGGCGCGAATCGCTGGAACTTGCCCCGAGGCAGGCGCGTGCCTTCTACTCGGTGATTGTGGCATCCATGCTGGTTGCGCTGCTGCTGAACTTCATCGGTATTCCAGCGATGTACTTCCTATTCCTGGCAGCGGTATGTAACGGGCTTTCGGCACCGGCGCTAATGGTCATTGTGTGGTGGCTGGCCCGTGACAAAAAACTCCTTGGACGCTGGGCTTCTGGGCCACTTAGTCAGACGGTACTGGCCATTGCCACCCTCGCCATGGCGGCCCTGCCGGCGCTTTGGCTGTTTGCCAAGTAAACAAAGAATTTACTTTCTAACTTCGAAAGTGAATGGAAGGTAAACAAACTCGGGGGCAAAATTGCCTCATGACAACTCAGAAGACTGCCGCTGCAAAGCCAGCGGCCAAAACTACCGCTGCTAAGACCACCGCAGCCGCTAAGGCTGTAGCTAAGCCAGCCGCCAAGCCAGCTGCCAAGACTGCTGCCAAGCCAGCCGCCAAGAAACCAGCTACTAAGCCAGCTGCGGCACCTGCCACCGAGGCCACCGCGCCAAAGCGTTACCGCATGCTTACCGGAATCGACGACTCTGCCTTCTGCCAGAAGGTGTCGGACGCTCTGGACGAGGGTTACGAGCTCTACGGTTCGCCAACCATGACCTTCGACGGCAAGAACGCCTACGTTGGTCAGGCTGTGGTGCTGAAGAAGCACAAGAAGGGCAAGCGCAAGTAGCTTTTACTCGCGATTACCGTGGCGCTGGGTCGCCAGCCAAGAACCTGCAATCACCATCGGCACTCCAATCAGGAAGCCGGTGGTGATTGGTTCTTTAAGGAAGACAATTCCCAACAGGAATGCGATCGCCAGGTTCGGATACACAATCAGAGTGGCGCGAGCGCTACCGATTGCGTTGATCAGCTGGAAGAAGCAAGTGAAGGCGGCGGCGGTGCAGAGAACGCCAAGCCCAAGCAGCGCAAACCAGGCGCTCGCCGGAGCCGGATGACTGGCAACGGAAATCAGTCCTCCGATTCCGGGTACCGAGTAGACCACTGCGACCATGGCCATGGCCAGTCCTGCTACCGCGATGCTGGACTCGGTGCCCAGTTTCTTGGCGGCAATGGCTGGCGCAATCGCGTAACCCAGGCAGGCCAGAATCATCGCACCCAACCAGATCGGTTCGAGGTGACCGGAGAAACTATCGATTCCGGCCAGGGCAATCAGGCCACCGAATCCAAGCACCAGACCCAGGATGGTCTTGGGGTGAAATACAGATTTGTCACCCAAAACATAGGCCAGCGGCACTGCGAAGAACGGCACGGCACCGATCAGTAGCCCGGCCAAAGATGAAGAGATGTGCTGTTCGGCGGTGTTGAGGAGTATCCATGGACCTGCCATCTCGATCAGCGCGAACGCAAGTACCCAGGGCCAGTGGCGCAGGGCGCTGCGGATGGTGCCCTTGCGGCTGGCGGCGATGGGTAGCAGAACGCAGGCGCCGATCACCACCCGGACGAACACGATTGTTGCGGGCTCGAAACCCTCCAAGGCTAGGCGAATCAACGCATAGGGAATGCCCCAAAAGAATGAGACTGCCAGGAATAGCCACACTGCTTTTCTGTTCACTTCCATAGCCTATCCGTTCAAATTTAGAGAAAAAGTAAAGGGGGGCTATACTAAAGCCATGACCAACAAGACTGCTGTTACTTCTGCGCCCATTCTTCCGCTGCTGGCCGACCGCTGGTCGCCACGCTCGTACGACAAGTCCTACCAGCTGACCGCCACCGAGTTGACCTCGATCCTCGAGGCTGGCCGCTGGGCTCCATCGGCTAACAACGCTCAGCCAACTCGTTACTTCGTAGTGGCTCGCGAGGACAAGCTGCACGCTGGAATCGTCGCCACTCTCGGTGGCTGGAACCAGGCTTGGGCCGGCGATGCCTCGGCGATCATCCTGGTGGGCGTGGCAGCGACCAACCCAGACGGCAACGTCAACCCATGGGCAACCTATGACGCTGGCCAGGCCGTGGCTCACCTCTCGGTGCAGGCACACGCACTTGGTCTGCACGTTCACCAGATGGCTGGTTTGGACATTGCCAAGGCCGCCGAGGTTCTGGACGTCCCAGGCGACATCCAGTTGATTGTGTCCGCAGTAGTCGGCAAGATTGCTCCAGCAGATGCCCTGCCAGAGCCACTGCACGAGCGCGAGATCGCTCCACGTGTCCGCAAGGAACTGGACGAGATCGTGGTTTACGGCCGTCCGTAGCCACTTAGGCTAGAAGTATGCATTTCGCCGCCTCTGCTTCAATTTCAGACCAAATCAGTAACTGGGCTCCCTCGTTGGGCCCAGTTCTGTTTTATCTGGTGGTCTGGGGATTGGTGTTTGCTGGCACTGGCCTCTTCATCGGTGCCTTTGTTCCTTTTATAACCGGCGATTCGCTGGTCTTCGCTGCCGGTTTGGTGGCGGCAACTCTACCCGGTACCGACATCTGGGTGATGGCAATCGGTGTGGGACTCTCGGCCTGGCTTGGTGATCAGGTGGGCTACACCCTGGGTCGACATTTCGGGCGGCCGTACCTTGCCAAGCGCAAGGGCAAATGGATTCAAACTGGCATCGCTAAGAGCGAGAGTTTCTATGCCAAGTGGGGCTGGTGGGCCATGGTCATCGGCCGCTTTATGCCCTGGGCGCGCGTCTTCGTTCCGGTAATCGCCGGTATCGCCAAAATGAACTACTACAAGTTCTTCAGCGCTAATGCGGTTGGTGCCTTGGCCTGGGGCGTCGGTCTAACCGTGACCGGTTACTTTGCCGCATCGATTCCCGCGGTCAAGAACGCTAGCTACCTGATTGCACTTGGTTTTGTGGTTGCGTCGTTGATCGCCGGCTTCCGCAGCTGGCGGGCAAACCGCAGCCTCTAAGCCTCTATTAGGTGCGCGCCACAAACTGCGCGATTTCGGCACTGCGCTCACGAGCGTAAAACTCAAGCTCCTGAGCCGCCCAGATCGGCCACCACTCGTCATGATCATGACCCGAACGGTCGATCCAACGCTGTGCTCGAACCGCTTCGTCTGCCTCCAGCCACAGGCTGAGATTGGCGAACGGGGCAGTCACCTGGCTCAGGCTGCCGCAGCCCTCGACGATTAGGGGAGTACCGCCGTCAAACTCGCGCCATTCGTCCCGGTCATCTAGGTCCCAGTTCCACTGCTGCCAGTGGGCCCGTTGCCGCGCGGAGAGTGGACGCAAGATGTTGCGAAGCAACAGGTCGTGACCCTGCTGGAGTCCGTTCCAACCCTGATAGAGGTCGTCCATGTGAACCACTCGGGGCAGGGTTTCACCCGACTTGAATAGGGACCGTTGCAGTTGATCGGCCAGGGTGGTTTTGCCAGAAGCGGATCGCCCATCAAGCAGAATCACCGGGGTATAGACACCCTCGTCAAGCAGGTCGAGGACGCGCTCGGTGAAGGTATCGACTACCTCTTCAATGGCGATGGATTGTGGCACCGATAAAGGTTATCGCCACCGAGGATTGGCTTGCATTCCTCGGTGGCGATTTAAGATTTCTAGCTCCTAGGCTTCGATCAGGACGTCAGGGTGACGGTCGAATCGGTAGCCACCGCCGCGCACGGTGCGGATGATGTCCTCGTAGCCGGCGATCTTGGAACGCAGGCGACGAATGTGAACATCGATGGTGCGGTCGTTCGGGGCCTCGTCGGTTTCATCCGACCAAACGGCGTCAACCAACTCGCGGCGCGTGATGGTCTCGGCCTCGTTCTGAATCAGGTAGTTCAGCAGCTCGAACTCCTTGTAGGTGAGCTCGGCGTTCTGACCGTCCACGAAAACCTTGTGACGGGTGAGGTCTACCACGATGCCCTTGGCGGCCTGGTGTTCCTGGTTGGCCTCAACCAGACGGTTGAGCGAGCGAGGGTCGTGGAGTGCGGTGCGGACAACATCGATGTTGCGGCCGCCGGTGCCAACCGGGGCCAGTGCAACTGCGGCGAAGGTCTCGCTTGCGGCCGCTGGAACCAACTGTGCCACGGTCTGGCGAAGGGCCTGAACTAGCTCTGCCAGGTTTACTCCGGCAGCAGCAGCGGTGGCCTCGTCGACGCCCACGTAGAGTGCGAAGCCGCGGGCCTCGTTGGCGGCCGCGGTCTGGGTGTTGTTTAGAAGTGCGATAGTCATTTGGAAATCCTTTAGGTCTGTCTTTGCGTTAGTCGAGCTGGGGTGCTGGTGCCGTTATCTAGGTGCTCTGGCGAGCTACTAGCGGCACATTCGCATACAGACGCACATGCTCAAGACGGAGCGCGTAGTGGCGGTCAGCGACTTGTCGTTTTGCTGTGCGTAGAACTTCATGTTTAGAAGTATGACAATGCATTCCCCTAAAGTCAAATCCGTTTATTCCTATGGGGTTACTAGGAATCAAAACGCCTAAAAATAAAGGTTTTAGCGAAGTTTCTTGGCAGCTTCGTAACGATTTTTCACACCGAGTTCCGTGAAGATGCGTTTCGCCTCCTGCTTGATGGTCGACTCCGAGACCCAAAGTGCCCTGCTGATATCGCGGTAGCTGACCCCTTCAAGCATCTGCTGGAGAATCGCAACCTGCCGAGAGCTCAGGTTGTACTCTTTAGCCCAGGCAGGTTCGGAATCCACCCCTAGGAACAGGTCCAGACTTGCCTTTAGCATCGGGAAGGTGCGCCTAATCTGTTCGATTTCATCTGTGGCCAGAGGGCCTTGGAAGGTGACCACCACCCCGCCACTCGGCCGGCCCTGAGGTTGGTTTCCCACGAACAGGAGCGCAGCGCAGTTTGGGGCCAAATACTCGATGTCCAGATTTTCACCGCGGGAGTCGAGCGTGGGGTAGAGCGCCTGCACTCGGGTGGAGAGGTGTTTCACGAAGTGGCTGTGCGCTAGGTCCAAAAACTTTGCACGGTGTTGCGGCTGGCTGACCCAGCCCCAGCTGCCCAATTCCTCGATTTCACCGCGCACGTTCACGTCAAAGATGAGCGCGCCGTTCGCCCGCCAATACGCGAATAGGGTCTCCACCAGATATTGGCAAAAACCCTTGGCATTCTCCGCGGTGCCAGATGCCGCGCGAACGTGTGTCATTTCCAATCCGTTCCTCAGTCTCCCCCCGGAGGTACTCAAGTTTTAGCCTAGGAGCGAGGCCTACTCAAGACTTGGTTGGAAAAGTGTAGAAAAAGTGCAAATCTTCGCGCCTGTGAACATTTGGGCAGAGGCTAGAGTTTTGGGTGTGACCTCCTACAGCGGACCCTGGGACGACCTGATGACTCAGGCGCTTGCTATGGCTGCGGAACTGGCCCAGGCCGACGGTGATGTTCCCGTTGCTGCGCTCTTGGTGGCCCCCGATGGTCGCGTGGTGGCCACAGGCCAGAACCTCAAGGAAGAGCAGCACGATCCAACGGCTCACGCCGAAATCGTCGCAATCCGGAAGGCTGCAGCCTCTCGCAGCGATTGGCGCCTGGAAGATTTAACTCTCGTGGTCACCCTGGAACCCTGCGTAATGTGCGCCGGCGCTATTGTCGCTGCTCGGATACCGAAGGTTGTCTTTGGCGCCTGGGATGACCGGGTTGGGGCATCGGGCTCGCTCTATGACTTACTGCGGGATTCCAGGCTGGGAAAACCGATTGAGGTAATCGCCGGAGTACAGGCGGAAGCCTGCTCGGTGCAGTTGTCTCAGTTCTTTGAGTCCCGCAGGACGTCTGGCTCCAGGTAGATCACCCGAGTCGCAGGAACGGCCTCTCGGATTCTCTCCTCGGCCACATCGATGATTTTGCTGACATCAGCGGCGTGAGCTTTGGGGTCTACCGCGATTTTTGCAGCCAGCATTAGTTCGTCCGGGCCCAGGTACAGAGTCTTGCTGTGAATCACAGCTAGAACCCCTGGGGTGTGCTTAAGTGCATCCATGATCTGGTTGTAGTCTTCGCGGCCCGCACCCTCACCAATCAGCAGGCTGCTGGTCTCGGCACCCAGTATCACGGCGACGGCTACCAGTAGCAGACCAATCGCCAGAGTTCCGATTGCGTCAAAGATCGGGTTGTGAGTGGCGGCGGTCAAGCCGACACCGAGGAACGCCAGCACCAGACCAACCAGCGCGGCGATGTCTTCGAGTACGACCACCGGAAGTTCCGGAGCCTTGGCGTGACGGATGTACTCGATCAGGGTGTAGTTGCCCTTGTCGTGAGCAACTTCTTTGAGTGCGGTTCGCAGACTGAAGGTCTCCAGCACGATGCTCACGCCCAGCACCGCCAGCGGAAGCCAAACCAGCTCTAACTCGTGTGGTTCCTGAAGTTTTTGGATGCCTTCGAAAATGCTGAACATGCCACCGATGCTGAACAGCACGATCGAGACCATAAAGGCGTAAATGTAACGCTGGCGGCCGTAGCCGAAGGGGTGGTTCTCGGTGGCTTCACGCTTGGCCTTGCGCCCACCGACCAAGAGCAGCACCTGGTTGCCAGAGTCGGCTAACGAGTGGATTGCTTCTGCCAACATCGATCCCGAACCGCTGAAACCGGCTGCCACGAACTTGGTTGCGGCGATGCCCAGGTTGGCACCGAGTGCGGCGAAAATGGCTTTGTTTGAACCCGAGGAACTCATAGGTAAAGCCTAATCAAAAAGCCTCGGCTGGCGGGGCGACCGCTTTTTCCAGTAAACTGTCCCACGGTGACGTGTCCGAGCGGCCGAAGGTGCAACTCTCGAAAAGTTGTGTGCGTGAAAGCGCACCGTGGGTTCAAATCCCACCGTCACCGCCACCAAAGACCCTCGCCAGCGAGGGTCTTTTCTTTTGCCAGAGTCTCGGAAGCCATTAGGGAGGCTGAATGCTGGTTCAGCGCGCACTTGCTGCCACAGCTGTGGTATCGGCGATGGTGTTTTTTCCGACAGCACCGTCTCAGGCAGTTATTCACCTGCCGGAGAAGTGTGTGGTTTCCACCAAGGTCGATAACTTTGCCCACTGCCAAACTGACTCATCGGGCAGATTCTCGGTGGCGATTATTGGTGATAGCCATGCCCGCAGTTGGTTCGAGCCGATGCGTTTGCTGGCACATAAGTACTCGTGGAAACTCACGGTCATTAGCAAAAGCGCTTGCCCGATTCTGGACCCAAAGAAGTTTCCGAAGCACCTGCCGTCAGAAACCTGCAAGAGCTGGAACCAGCAACTCCAGAGCTACCTGGCGAACAATCCGAAGTTCGACTTGGTTGTCACCGCAAGTTCTTCCCTGGTGACCCACGGTTACCAGTCATTCGCGACTTCATTCCGGGGGGCCGTTCCGGCCATAACGAAAACCGGAGCCAGGCTGCTAGTGATTAGAGACAATCCGAAGCCCGCGTCGGGTTTTCAGCGGTGTATTCGCGAAAACCCCAGGACTGCGGGGGCTGCATGCGCCCGCCCTCGGCATGAGGCTCTAACTCCAAAAGACCCGATGCCGACCGCCGTCCGCGGTATGACAAACGTGAAAATCGCCGATTTCACGAATTCATTCTGTGGGCCCAAATTGTGCCAACCGGTTATCGGTGGAATAGTCGTGTACAAAGATCACAGTCACATGTCCAAGGCATTTGCTCGTCACCTGACCCCGGTGCTGGATGCGGCCATACCTGCCAAATTCAAGGGCTGAGTTCTTCGCGGACGGTCATACAGGCGGATACTAGACACATGCCAAACGTCGCATTTCAAGGCACCGACCTACACATCACTCTCTCCGCGGGCGAAAAACTTGCTGCCCTGCACGGCGACCTGGTGATCCCACTGCGGAATATCATCGGGGCCGAGGTTCTGGGCGCGAAGTGGTGGACCGGGCTTGGGCTCAGGGTTCCGGGCACTGGCCTACCTGGGCTTGTTGTGGCCGGCACATATAAGTGGAAGGGCGACAACGCAATTGTTTCCTGGACTCGGGGCAAGCAGGTGCTGCAGATCAACCTCACCGGTCATCAGTACAACCGAGTGGTGGTCGGCGTCCCGGATGCCGAAGAGTGGGTTGACACCATCACCATGTATCTGACCAGCTGTTAGGTGCCTGAACTCGGTGAAATTGGCCACCGAGAGACGATGTTTTAGGTGCGTATAGCAGAAATCGAAAAGTTTTTGGCGCATTCTGAAAAGAGTGTTTACAACTTGCCCCAAATCGTTATAGAGTTGAGGTTTGCTCCCTAACTGTGCCCTCATATGGTGGTCGGCACGCGTAACGCATATTTCGGCGTTATTTTGGGCGGCGATCTCCCATCCACTCACCCCTTGAGTTACCCACCCCTGGAGGGATTTTCTTTGGCTGCGAAAACCGCTAAGACCATTAAGAACGACCGACTGGCCCAGCGCCCTTCGTTTGCGAAGGTAAAGGAGCCGATTGCGGTTCCTGATCTGCTGAGCCTGCAAACCGAAAGCTTCGAGTGGCTAATTGGCACCGACGCTTGGCGCCAGATTGCTGGCCCGGATGCAAAGAACGGTCTGGAGGAGATCTTCGAGGAGATCTCGCCTATCACCGACTCTGCTGGCAGTGCCCAGGACTCCAAGATGGAGCTCGCATTTATGGAGCCATCGCTGGACGACCCTCAGTTCACTCCTGAGCAGTGCAAGGAGAAGGGCAAGTCCTACACCCGTCCGCTTTACATCAAGGCGGAGTTCATCAACATCCTGACCGGTGAGATCAAGTCTCAGACCGTGTTCATGGGTGACTTCCCAGTGATGACCGAAAAGGGTACCTTCATCATCAACGGCACCGAGCGCGTGGTTGTCTCGCAGCTGGTCCGTTCGCCTGGTGTCTACTTCTCGGTGTCCACCAACACCACCGGTAACCTGGACGTCCGCAACAACAAGGCTCAGATCATCCCGAGCCGTGGTTCGTACCTCGAGTTCCTGACCGAGTGGGTCAAGGACGAGCGCAAGCCGGTTGCACGTTTCGGCCAGCCAATCCTGCAGGTCCAGGTAGACCGCAAGACCAAGGTTTCTGCCACCATCTTCCTGAAGGCTCTGGGCCTGACCGAAGAGCAGATCCGCGAAGAGTTCTCGGACATCAAGACCGCAGTCGAGACCAGCAGCTATGGCTGGGAGTTCGACGTCGACCTGATCGAGAACACCCTGGCTTACGACAAGTCGAAGGTCTTCGCTAGCCCAATCGTTACCAAGGAAGACGCGCTTCGCGAGCTGTACCGCAAGGTCCGCGGCGAGCAGGCCGGTGCCGAGGTTTCGGAGCAGTGGCTGCGCAGCACCTACTTCGACACCAAGCGCTACAACCTGGCCAAGGTTGGTCGTCACAAGCTGAACCGCAAGCTGGGTATCAGCGAGGCAGCCGACGCTACCACCCTGACCGTGAACGACGTCGTAGCTACCCTGAAGTACCTGCTGATGTTCGACCTTTCGATCAAGAACAGCGCTGCTACCAGCAACGTCCGCCTGGAGTTCGACTTGAACCTGGCTGGCAAGAAGAGCAGCATCACCGTTAGCGCCGACGACATCGATGACTTCTCGAACCGTCGTATCCGCTCGGTGGGCGAGCTGATCCAGAACCAGATTCGTATCGGTCTGAGCCGTATGGAGCGCGTGGTTCGCGAGCGTATGTCGACTCAGGACATCGAGGCCATCACCCCTCAGACCCTGATCAACCTGCGCCCAGTGGTATCGGCAATCAAGGAATTCTTTGGTGCTAGCCAGCTTTCGCAGTTCATGGACCAGAACAACCCACTGGCAGGTCTCGCTCACAAGCGTCGTCTGTCGGCCCTGGGCCCTGGTGGTATCGCTCGTGAGCGTGCCCAGATGGAGGTCCGTGACGTACACCCTTCGCACTACGGCCGCATGTGTCCAGTGGAGACCCCAGAAGGTCCAAACATTGGTCTGATCGGTTCGTTGACCGCGTACGCACGCATCAACACCTTTGGCTTCATCGAGACCCCGTACCGCAAGGTAGCAAACGGCAAGGTCACCGACACCATCGAGTACCTTGACGCCGCAGCCGAGGATGGCAACACCATCGCTGGCGCCGACGTCGAGCTGAAGTCGGACAAGACCTTCGCACAGAAGCGTGTTATCGCTCGTTACCGCGGCGACGTGGTCGAGGCCGCTGCCGAGGATGTCGACTACGTTGACATCTCCCCACGCCAGCTGGCTTCGGTTTCCACCTCGCTGATTCCGTTCCTGGAGCACGACGACTCGTCGCGTGCACTGATGGGTGCCAACATGCAGCGTCAGGCAGTTCCACTGCTGCGCAGCTCGAGCCCATTCGTTGGAACCGGTATGGAGCGCGTTGCTGCAATCGATTCCGGTGCAGTACTGGTCAACGACGAAGCCGGTGTGGTTTCGGACGTAGACGCAGATGTCATCACCGTCCAGCTGGACAAGGGTGGCGTCAAGCAGTACGTACTGCGCAAGTTCGAGCGCTCGAACCAGGGCACCGCAATCAACCAGCGAGTAATCGTTTCGGTTGGTCAGCGCGTTGAGGCCGGAGACGTCCTTGCCGATGGTCCAGCCACCGAGAACGGTGAGCTCGCCTTGGGTAAGAACCTCCTGGTTGCATTCATGCCATGGGAAGGCCACAACTTCGAGGACGCCATCATCCTGAGCCAGAACCTGGTCAAGGACGACACCCTCTCGTCGATTCACATCGAGGAGTACGAGGTTGACTCGCGCGACACCAAGCTGGGTGCCGAAGAGATCACCGCTGACCTGCCAAACGTCTCTCAGGAGGCCCTGGCTCAGCTGGACGAGTTCGGTATCATCCGCATCGGTGCCGAGGTTCGCCCTGGCGACATCCTGGTCGGTAAGGTCACTCCAAAGGGTGAGACCGAGCTTTCCGCAGAAGAGCGTCTGCTCCGTGCAATCTTCAACGAGAAGAGCCGCGAAGTTCGCGACACCTCGCTCAAGGTTCCACACGGCGAGCAGGGTACCGTCATCGGCGTCAAGGTCTTCTCGGCCGACGAGGGTGACGAACTCGGTGCTGGTGTAAACAAGCGCGTAGTAGTTCACATCGCCCAGAAGCGTAAGATCACCGAGGGTGACAAGCTTGCTGGTCGTCACGGAAACAAGGGTGTTATCTCCAAGATTCTCCCTGTTGAAGACATGCCGTTCCTCGAGGACGGAACTCCAGTTGACGTAGTTCTGAACCCGCTGGGTATCCCAGGTCGAATGAACTTCGGTCAGGTTCTGGAGACCCACCTGGGCTGGATCGCCAGCCAGGGTTGGAAGGTCGACGACGCCGCTGCTTGGGCTAAGAGCCTGGTCGCCGAGATGCACGAAGGTGCACCTGGTACCAAGGTCGCAACCCCAATCTTCGACGGCGCTAGCAAGGACGAAGTTGTTGGTCTGCTGGGTAGCACCCTGCCAAACCGCGACGGCGTTCGCCTGGTTTCCGAAAAGGGTAAGGCCCGTCTGTTCGATGGTCGCTCCGGCGAGCCATTCCCAGAGGCCATCTCGGTTGGTTACATGTACGTGCTCAAGCTGCACCACCTGGTTGACGACAAGATCCACGCTCGTTCGACCGGTCCTTACAGCATGATCACCCAGCAGCCACTCGGTGGTAAGGCCCAGTTCGGTGGACAGCGCTTCGGTGAGATGGAAGTTTGGGCCCTCCAGGCCTACGGTGCCGCTCACACCCTGCAGGAGCTCCTGACCATCAAGTCGGACGACATCACCGGTCGCGTTAAGACCTACGAAGCAATCGTCAAGGGCGAGAACATCCAGGCTCCTGGTATCCCAGAGTCGTTCCGCGTTCTTGCCAAGGAAATGCAGTCGCTTGCCCTGAACGTCGAGGTTCTCGACGCCGCAGGCAACGTGGTTGCACTCCGCGAGGAAGACCGCGACGAGGGCGACCGTGCTGCCGAGGAGCTGGGCATCAACCTGTCCCGCAACGAGAACAGCGCCATCGACAACGAATTCACCGAGTTCTAAACCCGGATCAAGTCAGAGATTTAGGAATAAGGAAAAAACATGGAAGTTGAAAACTTCGACGCCCTCCGCGTTGGCCTAGCAACCGCCAACGACATCCGCTCTTGGTCCCACGGTGAAGTAAAGAAGCCTGAGACCATCAACTACCGAACCCTCAAGCCTGAGAAGGACGGACTCTTCTGCGAGAAGATCTTCGGCCCAACCAAGGACTGGGAGTGCTCCTGTGGAAAGTACAAGCGTGTCCGCTTCAAGGGCATCGTCTGTGAGCGCTGTGGTGTAGAGGTGACCAAGTCGAGCGTTCGTCGCGAGCGCATGGGTCACATCGAGCTGGCAGCCCCAGTTACCCACATCTGGTACTTCAAGGGTGTTCCAAGCCGTCTGGGCTACCTGCTCAACATGGCTCCGAAGGACCTTGAGAAGATCATCTACTTTGCCGCCTACCGCGTCATGGACGTACACGAGGACGACAAGTTCGCTGACTACGCACTGGTTCGCGAGGACTACCTGCAGCGCGTAGCCGACATCCTGGACGAGCGTGACGCTCAGCTCCAGGAGCTGGCTGCCGACGAGATCGCCGCGCTGAACGCGCACGGTCTGGTGCTCCAGAACAGCGACAAGCTGTGGGAGGCTCCGATCTGGGTTGACGCTCAGTTCACCAAGAGCCTCGAGCAGCTGGTTGCCGCTCACGAGAAGAGCCCAGAGTCCTACTGGAGCGGCAAGCGCGCCGCTGCAGCCGCAGCCGAGGCCGAGGGAACCGATGCACCGGTTGTCCGCGACGCAGCTGCGGGCAAGGAAATCGACCGCCTGATGAAGGAATTCAAGAAGAAGACCGAGAAGGTAGTCCGCGAGTACGGCCGTCGCGAGCGTCGCGAGAGCCTGTTCCGCGAGCAGCACGCCTGGCACATGTTCCTGACCAGCAAGCCTGGCCAGCTCATCCAGAACGACGACCTGTTCGACGCCTTCGCTTACCAGTACGGTGACTACTTCGACCTGTCGATCGGTGCCGAGGCTGTAAAGCGCGTTCTGGTCGACTTCGACCTGGACGGCGAGGCTGCCAAGCTCCGCGAGGAGATCGCAACCAACAAGGGTGCGAAGCAGACTCAGGCAATCAAGCGTCTGAAGGTTGTTCAGTCGTTCATCAACAGCGACACCGCGCCTCACTCGATGGTTCTGGATGTACTTCCAGTTCTGCCGCCTGAGATCCGCCCAATGGTTCAGCTGGACGGTGGCCGCTTCGCGACCTCCGACCTCAACGACCTGTACCGTCGTGTGATCAACCGCAACAACCGTCTGAAGCGCTTCATCGACCTCGGTGCAGTTCCTCAGACCATTCTGAACAACGAGAAGCGCATGCTTCAGGAGGCCGTCGACGCACTGTTCGACAACGGTCGCCGCGGTCGCCCAGTTACCGGTACCGGTAACCGTGCACTGAAGTCGCTGTCTGACCTTCTAAAGGGTAAGCAGGGTCGCTTCCGTCAGAACCTCCTGGGTAAGCGCGTTGACTACTCGGGTCGTTCGGTTATCGTCGTTGGTCCACAGCTAAAGCTCCACCAGTGTGGTCTGCCAAAGCTGATGGCTCTCGAACTCTTCAAGCCTTTCGTCATGAAGCGCCTCGAAGACCTTGGCTACGCCCAGAACATCAAGGGTGCCAAGCGTATGGTCGAGCGCAGCCGTCCACAGGTTTGGGAAGTTCTCGAAGAAGTCATTCGCGAGCGTCCGGTGCTACTAAACCGTGCACCAACCCTTCACCGTCTAGGCATCCAGGCCTTCGAGCCTGTTCTTGTCGAAGGCAAGGCAATCCAGCTGCACCCTCTCGTATGTACCGCGTTCAACGCTGACTTCGACGGTGACCAGATGGCAGTCCACGTTCCTCTATCGCTAGAGGCACAGGCCGAGGCCCGCGTTCTGATGCTCGCATCGAACAACATCCTCAAGCCTTCGGACGGCCGCCCAGTTGCAGTGCCAACCCAGGACATGATCATTGGTCTCTACCACCTGACCACCGTCAAGGAGGGTGCAATCGGCGAGGGCAAGGCCTTCGGTTCGATCGCAGAGGCCGAGCTTGCTTACGACGCCAAGGCTCTAGAGCTTCAGGCGAAGGTTCGCATTCGCACCCGCGGCGAGCTTCGCGAGACCACCTTCGGTCGCGCGCTGTTCAACGCAGCTCTACCTGAGACCTTCCGTTACGTTGAGGAGCAGGTCGGCAAGAAGCAGATCGGTCAGATCGTGACCGAGCTGGTTGAGTCGCAGGACCGCACCGAAGTTGCACAGACCCTGGACCGCATCAAGGATGCCGGTTTCCACTGGGCAACTCGTTCGGGTGTTTCGATGTCGATCTCTGACGCCAACTTCGACTCGTCGGGTAACTTCGACAAGCTGCGCGCAACCATGGTTCTCGCAGCCGAGAAGGAGCACACCAAGGCTCAGCAGAGCTACGACGACGGTCTATCGTCTGACCTTCAGCGCCGTGACGCACTTGGTGCGCTCTGGCTGAAGACCACCAACGAGATCGAGGCAGAGCTGAAGAAGGCTATTCCTACCGGCAACGCGATTAAGACCATGGTCGAATCGGGTGCTCGTGGTAACTGGCTACAGATTCGTTCGATCATCGGTATGCGTGGCCCAGTAGCCACCTCGTCTGGTGACTTCGCTCCGATGCCTGTAAAGGGTAACTACCTGCTCGGCCTAACCGCCAGCGAGTACTTCATCAACGCGACCGGTGCCCGTAAGGGTAACGCTGACACCGCGATGAAGACCGCTGCCGCTGGTTACCTAACCCGTCGTCTCGTCGACGTCGCTCAGGATGTCATCGTCCGCGAAGCCGACTGTGGCACCTCGCGTGGCCTTGAGAAGCCTCTAAAGGACGCCGACGGCAACTGGACCAAGGATCAGGCAGAGCTAACCGTTCTGCACCGCACCCTTCAGCAGGATGTCGTCGCTGGCGGCAAGACCCTTGCAAAGGCCGGCACCCCGGTCGACGCAAAGGCTCTGGCTTCGTTCTTCGAGAACGACGTCGAGTGGGTCCACGTTCGCAGCGCACTTACCTGTGAGTCAGAGCTAGGCGTTTGCGCCCAGTGCTACGGTGTATCGCTTGCCAGCGGTCGCCAGGTCGAACTCGGTGAGGCTGTCGGTATCATCGCCGCACAGTCGATCGGTGAGCCTGGAACCCAGCTGACCATGCGTACCTTCCACACCGGTGGTGCCGCTCAGGAAGCCAAGAAGCAGACCATTCTGAAGTCGATCGGTG
>ERZ650311.677-NODE-677-length-19972-cov-10.101973_pt1 | contig 19972 bp, 24 predicted proteins | sample MGYA00376247_ERZ650311 | MGnify/ENA primary metagenome ERZ650311 (study PRJEB26733, sample SAMN07839324) | wastewater metagenome | biome: small river; feature: stream; material: water | place: USA: North Carolina | collected 2016-07-28 ... | reverse complement strand
CGGAGGGCAGTGCTCTATCCCCTGAGCTACGGGGGCCTGTATTACTACAAACCACATCGACACCTTACAGGGGATAGATTAACCGACTATGAGCACACCTGAATTTGCCACTGCTTACTTCGCAACTGGATGTTTTTGGGGCGCAGAGCGACGTTTTTGGAATTTGCCAGGAGTAACGTCGACGCGCGTTGGTTACATGGGTGGAATTACCGCAAACCCATCCTACGAAGAAGTCTGCACCGGAAGAACTCTCCATGCAGAGATGGTGGAAGTTAATTTCGATCCTGCCGTGATTTCCTATCGTCGACTCTTGCAAGAGTTTTGGGTGATGCATGATCCGACTTCACTGAATCAACAAGGTGGCGATATCGGAACCCAATACCGAAGCTCTATCTACTTCACATCGCCAGTACAAGAGCGAGAAGCGATTGAGACGAGAGATGCCTATCAAGGTGCACTTTCTCGCGATGGCATCGGAGAAATTGTTACCGAAATTGTTGACGCCAAAGGTGTGACCTTTTGGCCCGCCGAGGAATATCACCAGCGCTATTTAGAGAAGAATCCAAATGGATATGACTGCCACTCCAGCACTGGAGTCGCCTTTCCTGCTTAGCCCCAAGCTCGCCAGCAGTACCAAGCGACCACACTTCGGTATGGCCGAAACTTTTCACCCTTGAGCTCTAAAGTTTTTGGAGAAATCTCCTCGGGCAATTTGTAGATAGTCTCCCAGCCGCGTCGGACGCCAAGATCACCAGTTGGCCAGATATCTAATCGCCCTAATTGAAACATCATAAACATATCGACTGTCCACGGTCCGATGCCCCAGAGATTGGTAAGTGCAGTAAAGATCTCTTCATCGCTCTCAACTTCATGCAACGTGTTGAAGCTAATCTCTTTGGTAAGGGCCGCAGTTGCCAGCCCCTGAATCGCCTTGTACTTAGCGGCAGAGACGCCCGCTTCTCGCATCTGCCCTTCGGAAATTTTCGCGATGCGTGCTGGGAGAATTCTTCCACCAGCTGCCTTCTTTACCCGGAGAAAAATTGTGTCAGCAGCCTTGACTGCTAATTGTTGCGAAATCACAGATTCGACCAGAGATTCAAAGTGAGTGATGGGCTTTGGGTTTCTGCCGATTGTGCAGAGCGGGTGAGCATCTATTACCTTGGCAAATTTCTTATCACGCGCAGCTATCTCTCGAACAATTTTCTTCATTGATGCTTCGCTGATGATTGGGGCGCTCACATGGGCAATCATGGAGTTTCATTGACGACAGTGCAATACTTCACCGCATGAGCGATTTTCATCTCGTGCCGCTAGCAGAACTACAGACTCATAAGTCCGAGAAGTGGCGTGCTTTTCCAAAGGATGTTCTTCCATTACCGGTAGCTGAGATGGATTTTCCAGTCGCAGAACCAATTCGTCGCGCCCTAGTTGAGATGGTCGACGCATCAGACCTCGGGTACCTTGGTGCGATTCCAGAGATGGGCGAAGCATTTCAAGGATTTGCATCACGTCGATTTGGTTGGACTCCTGATCCGACTCAAATTCGAATTGCGGCAGATGTTGGAGTCGGAATTGTTGAGACTTTACGCGTAATCACACAGTTCGGCGACAAGATCATGATCAACTCACCGGTCTATCCAAATTTCTTTACCTGGGCCAATGAAACCCATCTCGAGATAGTTGACGTCCCGCTCTCACGTGAAGAGAGTGAAATCAATGGTTCTCCATGGCACCTTGACTGGAACGGAATTGAAGCGGCATATAAGTCTGGAATTAAGGTTCACTTAATTTGTAATCCGCATAATCCCTTGGGACGCGTTTACACAAGGGAAGAGCTCTTACGCCTCGTTGCTCTCGCAAAAGCTAATAACGTCATCATCATCAGCGATGAAATTCACTCACCGCTGACATATGGCGAGCAGATATTTACACCATTCCTAACATTGGGCGCTGATGCACAGGCTGTAGGAATTACTGTGACTGCAGCAAGTAAGGGTTGGAATATCGCAGGACTTAAGTGCGCAATCATTGTTACGGAGAATGCTGCAATGCATGAGCGACTCAATGCGATTGCTCCTGCGACGCACTACCGTGCATCGCTCTTGGGGGCTTTTGCAACTGTCACTGCATTTAAAGAGGGTGAGCCCTGGCTCAATGAGTTAATGGTTCAACTCGACACCAACCGAAAGCTAGTGGCCGATTTAGTTGCTAAGCACCTGCCTAAGGCAAAGATGCATATGCCACATTGCTCGTATTTAGCCTGGATTGATTTCGCCGGTTACAACATCGGCGATGATCCTGCCGGCTATTTAGTCGAGCACGCAAAGGTTGCATTCGTTCCCGGCGTTCGCTTTGGCGAGAAGTTCTCTAGCTATATCCGCCTCAACTTCGCAACCTCGCCAGAGATTATTGAGGAAGCGATTAATCGAGTAGCGCGAGCACTCCACTAAGCCGATACCCTTAGGGCATGGAAGAGATGCGCCCCGAGACTGTTGCAATTACATCTGGTCGTCCAGATTCTGCTGCCGGCGCACCTTTAAATACAGCGATCTCTCTCAATTCAACATTTACCGCCGGTGGACCCATTGGCTACGGCCGTTTTGGAAATGAAACGTGGCACGCACTAGAAGAAGCGATCACGCAATTAGAGCACGGTGATTCAACACTCGCATTCTCATCTGGAATGGCAGCAATTACTGCAGTCTTCTCGCTTCTTCCACATGGTGCGCCAGTAGTTGCATCAGATCAGGGATATAGCGGAACTATGGCTCTGCTCAAGAAGTATCATGAGCAAGGTCGCTTAGAAGTCCGTTTTGTAGATATTGCCAATACCAAAGATGTCTTTGAAGCGTTGATAGGTGCAGCTTTCCTCTGGATTGAATCTCCAACTAATCCAGGGCTTGAAGTTGCAGAGATGGCGCTAATCATTGGCGAGGCGAAGAAGCGAAATATGGGCGTCGCTGTAGATAACACCTTTGCTACACCGCTTAATCAATTGCCATTGGTGATGGGCGCAGATATCGCAATGCACTCTGTGACAAAGTATTTGGCGGGACATAGCGATGTCATTCTTGGCTCGCTCACCGTGAAAGATCCTGCTCTCTATAACCGTTTACTTGAAGCGCGCACTTTGATTGGCTCGATCCCAGGACCGTTCGAGGCATGGCTCGGACTTCGCGGCATCCGTACATTCCCATTGAGATTTAAGGCAGCTCAGGCGAATGCACAAGCGCTGATCCAAAAGCTAGAGAGCCACCCCAAGGTCAGCAAAGTGCGCTACCCAGGTTTCGGCGCAATTATTTCATTTGAAGTTTTAGCCGATGGCGCAGGAGCAGAGAAGGTTTGCGAATCATCCCGTTTGATTACAAATGCAACATCACTTGGGGGAGTAGAAAGCACCTGGGAGCGCCGCCGCCGTTGGCCGCTTGAGAGCGAGAGCGTTCCTGAGAACTTGATTCGCCTCTCAGTAGGCTGCGAGCATGTTGATGATATTTGGAACGACATCTCTTCTGCGCTCTCAGTTATTTAATTGAAAACCCTGCGCTTGCCGGGAAAAGAGAGTATTTTTAAGACATGAAAGCACTTCGACGCCTCTTAGCCGCAATCACAATGACAGTACTGGCATTTAAAGCAGTGGCAACTTTCTTGAGTTGGGTTGAAAAGCAAGAGGATTCTGAAGTTGATGCGTGGATCGATGAAGATGAATTTGAGGATGCATAAATGGAAATCACAATTCAGTCACGTCATGCAGTACTAGCAAGCGATTTTCAACCAATCGTTGAAGAGAAGCTTCACTCAATGGAGCGATTCAACGTGCGAATCGACCGAATTGAAGTAGAAGTAATTCATGAGCAGAACCCACGTCAGGGTAAGCACTCGCATAAGGTCGTAATCGCCTCACATGGTTCTGGCCCCGCACTTCGCGCAGATGCGACAGAGTTCAATGATGTTGCCGCGTTCGATGTTGCGATTAAGAATATCGAGCTACAGATACGAAAGATTCACGAAAAGAACAAAGATCATGGTCGCGAAACAATTCGCACCATGCCAGTTGCTGACTAGCGAGATTTACCTTTAGGGGCCTTCATTGGCTTCATTGGTTCAACTGGAGGAAGCGGCTCTGCGCCCAGGGCGGCAATAGCAGCATCACGAATTGCGATAGCGGCGCTGATCGCATTCTTTCGAGCGGCAATCGCAGCATTCTTCGCATCCGGAGTTCTTGCAATTGCCATCGCGTTCTTAAAATCCGCAGCCGCAGTATCGCAAGAATTCTTAAAAGTAGCGTTGATTGTACGAATCTGAATACTTCTCTGCTTCATCTGGTTCATGAATATTTCGCGGTCGGCCCGGTATTGATCCATAAGACCTTTATACGGATCGACAGATGGATTCGTTTGTGGATTGGAGTCAGCGTGAGCCATCGGCGCAACCACGATCGGGGAGATGGCGAGAGAGAGCAATAACAGACCGGTAGCTGGATTTACTTTTCTCATGGCCTTAGTGTGACCGAGCATCATGTGAAGAGTCTGTGAAATCTGCAGTGAAACCATCGGTGTCGCGCAGCAAGTCGGCTCTGTGGTGGCGGAATAACCCTCACCCGTGGCAAGGTTGAGCCATGGCACAACTGATTATGGTGATCGATGATGAGGCCGGAGTTCGTGAACTATTGGGGGATGCGCTCAAGTTAGCGGGCTTTGAAACCGTAGCTGCCGCAGATGCGATGGTGGCGCAGACACTTCTTCGCACCGTTAAGCCCGATCTCTTAATCGTTGATATTAATATGCCGATGATGGACGGTTTTGAGTTCATCGAGCGTATTCGTACTAATGGAGATAACACTCCCGCTCTTATGTTGAGTGCGCGTGGCGATCGAGCCGACATTACTCGAGGCCTCACCCTGGGCGCCGATGACTACGTGACCAAGCCATTCGGTCTTGAAGAGTTAGTGCTGCGTGTCCGTGCAATCTTGCGCCGTTCTCAATTTACAGAAGCGGCTCCAACGTCGCTCAGCCTCGGCCCAATTTCGCTCGATGAAGCTTCGCACAAAGTTACCTTTAACGATGAGGTCGTTGATCTCTCACCAACCGAATTTAGATTGCTCCACGTTCTCCTCGAATCAAAGGGGCGCGTTCTCAGCAAGAGCTACCTACTCGACGAAGTCTGGGGAATCAACTTTGAAACTGAAACAACAGTTGTTGATACTTACATTTCCTATCTTCGAAAGAAGTTACATCGCGATGGGTTCGAGGGAATCCGTACTGTTCGCGGTGTGGGCTTCCAGTTGCAGCTAGATAAGAAGTGAAGCTCACCTCAACCGCTCGGCTCCGCCTGGTTACCTTGGCGACCGCTTTTATTCTCACCGCGGGAATCGGCACATTTCTCGCTGAAACAAGTTTCCGAGATGCGATCTCAAACGTTGATGCGAGTATTAACAGCACAATTGTTGACGCCCAATCATCACCTAATCAAGAGCTCAGTGCAGCGCTCTTTCATATTGATGAATTCTCATTAGACCTATCGCTCTATCTGATATCTCGTGATGGCACTGCGACTACGGTAAACGAAGCAACGTCGCCGTTTTTAAGTAATTTATCTCTAAAAGATGCAGCAGCTGCTACTAACGGCGTGAGATCAGGTAAAGGCACTGCCAACTTTCGCTTTAGAGCGTTAGAGATTTCTGGTGGCGACTACCTCGTGGTTGCAGCTTCATCTGCCGAAGCTCATAAAGATCTCACCTCTAACCTGATTTCAGTTCTCATCCTCACTATTTTCACTTCTTCGCTCACCTTCTATCTGCTCTCTCTATATATAAGAAAGCTAAAGAACCGAGATGATGCCGACGCCTTGGCACGTATGCAAGCCTTCCTGGGAGATGCATCCCATGAGCTTCGTACACCTTTAACAGTGATCAAGGGTTATGTAGAGATGCTCAGTAAAGGTCAGATGAGTGCGCCGGCAGATCAAGAGCGCGCTTTTAATCGTGTCTCGACTGAAATATCTCGTATGGAAACGCTCATTCACGACCTGCTTCTACTTGCAGAGTTGGGGGAGAGCGCCGCTCGCGAGAATTCACCGCTAGATCTTTCCGCAATCTGCAAATCACATAGCGAGGATTTCAAAACCCTCAATGCCAAGCGAGATGTTCAAATCTCGATTGAAGATGGAATTGAAATCAATGGAGTCCACGATTACATCGTTCGCTTTGTGCAGAATGCGCTAAACAACATCTCACGTCATACGGATGCACATGTGCCGGTTCGCGTCTCACTTGCCAAGAGTGGAAAGTGGGCAACCTTGACGATTGAAGATGGTGGCATAGGTCTTCCAGAGAGCGCCTACAACGAAAAGGTAAAGTCCTTAACTCGCTTTGATCCATCGCGCTCTCGTGAAAGTGGCGGCTCTGGTCTGGGAATGAGCATCATGGCTGCAGTTGTCGAGAAATCAAACGGAGTTCTTCAATTGCGAAAGAGCTCATTGGGCGGTTTGGCAGTCACCGCTCGCTTCCCGCTTAGTTAAGATTATGCACATGACTGAATTAGAGCTCGAGAGCTCATTGCAGCAGTTGGCAGCAGCTGTTGCTCAGTCGGATAAATTTGTTCGGGCAGTCCTCTCCGGTCGCCGTCGAAATATGCAACCAGAACACGAGCGCATTGACCTGCGCCCGGTTGAACTAAAAAATGGGTTGGTCATTCAAGTTAGCTATAGCGATGGTCGACAGATGACATCGAAGAATTTCAAACCTGTCGAACTTCCATTTATGGAGCTAGCTCAATCTGGATATTCGAACATACTTGTAGAGACAGTCGGCGAAACGCTCTCACTAAGAATTTCCAAAAAGGGCTCACCGCTATTTTCCAGAAGCAAAAATGCTGCGACCCGTGAGGTCAGCCACGACCGAAGCAAGAAGCGTCTACTGGATTCTTCAGATCCATTTTTGCGTGAAGTGGGCATCGCTGATGGTCATGGAAATATCAAGCCCTCCAAGGTGGATAAGTACAAGCAGGTTGAAGAATTCTTGCGGCTATTGATTCCAACTTTGGAGGATGCAATTGCAGCCGGCCATGTTCACCAGCCAACAAATGAGAAACCGCTACGAGTTGTAGACCTAGGTTGTGGTCACGCCTACCTCACTTTTGCCGCGCATCAATATCTAGTGGCTCAGGGAATTCCAGTGGAGGTTATCGGAATTGATGTTCGCACAGCATCTCGTGATCGCAACAATACAGTCGCCAAATCTTTAGGGATAGATTCCACAATCTCGTTTCTTGCCGAAGAGATTTCATCAACATCTATCGAGAAGGCAGATATCGCAATCGCACTTCATGCTTGCGACACCGCGACCGATGATGCAATTGCCTGGGCGGTAAATCGTGATGTTCCATTGACACTTTTTGCACCATGTTGTCATCACGACATTCAGGCGCAGATGAGGGTCGCACCAGAGCCATGGTCGCTCATTACCCGCCATGGAATCATGCGTGAAAGATTGGGAGATCTGATTACAGATTCTTTGCGAATCCAGCTGATGAAACTTCGCGGCTATCGCGTAGAGGCAATCGAATTCGTCGGGGGAGAGCACACCCCTCGAAATCTCATGATTCGAGCGGTCAAGACCGGCGCTGCTGCAGATAAAGATGAGTTTGAGCGTTATGAATCGATGATTTCGTTATGGGGAGTAACGCCCGTTCTTGCTGCGAAATTGAACCGTTAGACTTGTCCCATGTCTAAGGTACTTGCATCCCTTCCTGTCGGTGAAAAAGTAGGAATCGCTTTCTCTGGCGGTCTCGATACATCTGTGGCTGTTGCCTGGATGCGTGAGAAGGGCGCAGTTCCTTGCACCTACACCGCTGACCTTGGTCAGTACGACGAGAGCAATATCGAGACTGTTCCAGATCGCGCAAAAGAATATGGCGCGGAGATTTCACGTCTTATTGACTGCAAGACTCCTCTTGTCGAAGAAGGTTTAGCTGCAATCGCTTGTGGAGCTTTCCACATTCGTTCTGGCGGAAAGCAGTACTTCAATACAACTCCACTTGGTCGCGCTGTAACCGGAACTTTGCTCGTTCGCGCAATGCTGAGCGACAACGTTGAGATTTGGGGAGATGGTTCGACTTATAAGGGAAATGACATCGAGCGTTTCTATCGCTACGGTCTTCTCGCAAATCCAAACCTTCGAATTTATAAGCCATGGCTCGATGAAGATTTTGTCCGTGAACTCGGTGGACGTAAAGAGATGTCAGAGTGGCTAGTTGCACACAACTTCCCATACCGCGACAGCGTTGAGAAGGCCTATTCGACCGATGCAAACATTCTCGGTGCAACTCACGAAGCGAAGAACCTTGAACAGCTCGATGCATCAATTGAGATTGTCTCGCCAATCATGGGTGTGAAGTTCTGGGATTCTTCGGTCAACATTCCATCAGAAGATGTAAAGATTCAATTTGTTCAAGGTCGTCCAGTAGCCATTAACGGCAAGGATTTCACTGATGTAGTTGCGCTGATGCGGGAAGCAAACGCAATCGGTGGGCGCCATGGACTCGGTATGGCCGATCAGATTGAAAATAGAATAATTGAAGCAAAGTCTCGCGGAATTTATGAGGCGCCAGGAATGGCACTTCTCTTTATTGCATACGAGCGCCTCGTTAGCGCGATTCATAATGAAGACACAATTGCTAATTATCACGCAGAGGGTCGTCGTCTAGGTCGCCTTCTCTATGAGGGTCGTTGGTTAGATCCACAGAGCTTGATGCTTCGTGAATCACTTACTCGATGGGTTGCATCTGCAATTACTGGTGAAGTCACGCTTCGACTACGTCGCGGTGATGACTATTCAGTCATTAATACCACTGGACCAGCGTTGAGCTACCACCCAGATAAGCTTTCAATGGAGCGCACTGAAGATGCCGCATTTGGCCCAACTGATCGCATAGGTCAGCTCACAATGCGCAACCTCGATATTGCAGATACTCGTGCCAAGCTTGAGATGTACCGCGACCAAGGCCAACTTGGTGGGGGAGAGTTCAAACTCATTCGCCAGCTCGAGGATTAATTTGTGAAGTTGCAGCAGAAGGCAGTAACTCTGGCCGGTCTTCTCTACATCGCCATGGCGGTCTTTCATATCCCGGATCAGATTTTCCGTCATGGATTCGACAAGAACGCTCCAGCGCAGTTCTTCGCACTTCTTGTTATTGGCGTTGTTTTCTCACTTTATATCGCTCTTAAATCTCATCGCTTTCGCTTCCGCCGTTTAGCAATTTACGGTGCGGCAGCTCTCATTGGCACTCAATTTCTTTCGCTACTGATGAGCGGTAACTTCATTGCATCGCTGGTCGGAGATGTAGGGCGGTTTGTTGGAGTCGCAAGCACGGTGACCTTGCTGCTTGTATCAATCTTTCACACCCAATTTAATTTTGAAGGCTTTATCAAGTTACTTCGCCACTATCTCGTCGCGGTAGAGCTTGTAGTTCTTATTGGTATCGCACAGCGCTTCAATTTCGTGGAATTACCTGGCGATCAAGGTATTGCTTCAACGTTAGGTAACTCAGATTTCTTTGCGGCCTTTGTCGGAACGGCATTCCCCTTGTTATTCATTCTCGCGCTCAATAGCTCACGACGCATCAAAATCGCGCTAGGGTTTTTAGCGGTACTTAATTTCTGGTCACTCTATCTAGCAGGACCGTTGCAGGGTTATCTCGATGTGGCATTCGCGGTTGTCGGAATTCTGATTCTGGCTATTCGTAAATATCTGCCACGACGAGACCTTTCACTCAACGCCCGTACCTATATCGGCACCTTTGCAGTAATCATCTGGGCAGAGTTCATCTTCTTGATGCCATTTATCGGCCACTTTGTTCCAGTTCTTGGAAACGATATTCAAGTAAAGATTCGATCTAACTTCTGGCTCGCTGGCATGCGCCAGTTCTTCTCACATCCATTTACCGGTGTTGGTCCAGATCAATATGGAAACTATTACGAGCAGTACCGAACCCTGGCAGATATCCAGCAGTACACAAATATCATCAGCAACGATGCGCACTCTGCATCTGTGCAGACACTTGCGACGACCGGAATCCTTGGCACTGCAGCATTTATCTTCTTGATTGCCCTTGTAATTCGATCTCTCTTAATCCTGTGGGATGCGGGCACTATTAACCGTAAGTCACTCTTTGCAATTGGGCTCTACATCTTCATCTATCTCACCAACTCATTTATCAGCCCAATTACCCTGACTCACAAGTTCCTCTTCTGGGCGGTCTGTGGCTTCATTGTTGGTCAGGTTTACCGTCTGCCTTCACGTAAGAGCGCGAATTCAGCAATGCCGAGAGCTCTTGCAGTCTCTGGCGCAGTCACACTTGCTGTAATTGCAGCGCTCTTTGCACAAGGTCAATTGAATTTCCTTTCTCACATTGAGAAGTACGCTGCCGATAACAATCAGGTTTCGAATTACTCATCAACAGCAATGATTCCTTGCATGATGTATTTCGACGCTGAGCTTTTGATGACTAACACTCGCGGGGCAGAGGCGGGAATTAACTTTGCTAAAGATAAGGCGCTGCAGAATCCTCGCTGTGTCTCGGCGTTGATTGCACAGCTTCGCGCAGAGGTGAATTCTGGTCGAGTGAACACGTTAAAGCCACTTGTCTACAAGCTCCATCAGATTGCGCCAGCGCGTTCAGAGACAATTGCGCTCGGCATGTATTACGTCAATCGCACCGGAGATCCATACCTAGCGAAGATCCTTCAGCACGAGATGAAGGTCCTCGGTTTGGCATATGTTCCTGGCAATTTAGGCTAAATCAGCTCGAGGGTTAGACCGAAGGCTTAGCGAGAAGGTATATTTCGAATATGTCGATGGATGAACTCATTTACCGGTTGAAGGACCGGTTCCATGAGTACTGGAATTCTGAGAAGCGCTCAGTCAAGGTGCTCTCACGATTCCTAGCATTCACACTCTTTGCAGCAGTAGTCTCCACGATTGCACCGACTCTCGCGGATGAACTTTCATCTGACCCACAGATGCTTGAGCCAGTAGCTCAGGTGCAGGAATCAAGTACGGTCACAATCGTCGAGAGCGCAACAGCTTCACCGATTCCAACTGCAACCTTTACTCCAGATCCCGTTGTTTCTCGTCCGCCAGTTGCTCAGAGCAGCGAATCACCGCTGCCAGAGAGTACGGATTCTGCGACTGCAGAGGGTCCGGGAGTCCCGCTTGAGATTCAGCCAAAGTACGTGGTGAAGGTTCCGCAAACTGGCGCGATCGATCCACGAGCTCACACCTATTTCTTGCCACATATCTATGCCGCGGTCTCCGACCCCGATGTGGAATTCTCGATGGTCTGCATCAATGGCACCTCAGGTATGAAGTTCGATGCCCTCCAGAAGGGGGTCCCGAATAACACCGAAGAAGGCAATGAGCTGATCTCTGGCGACCAGACTGGCCTTGTCATCATCTCGGCTGAGACCAACCGCCTGGTCAACCTCATCAACTCCTATAACGGCCTCTTCGTTACCACCTGGAGCGGCGGCCTTTCAGGCCGCACCCTTACCCTGCGATTTGTGGCGGTGACCAAGCCGGTGGTCGATCCGGTCTACTGCAGCGCAGCCAAATCAGGGGCAGTAATGACCCTGCGCCCGCTCGGCCTCGATTTATCGACAGTCAAGGGTGGCGGCGCCCTTAAGTAGGGCTCTCCCTAAATCCTCGCAACACCCTCTTTTTACGCTCACGCGAACTTTACTTCCCCCAAACCTGCGGTCTAGGATGGCCCTCAACATCACCCATGGGTTAGCCCTGTCGGTGGTCAGACGAGTCATATCTAGTTGAAAGGAGCGCTCGCATGACATTGCATTCACCGCTGAGCGGTCCGGTTAACTCTGGATTTGGCGGAGGCAAGAAGTACAAGTCGAAGATTGTCTTCGGTGTTGCAGTAATGGGATTCATTCCATTCATCATGTCAACATTCGCAGCAAGCGTGACCGTTGGTAACGGAGCGCTTGAATTCGGTCAAGGCTCGCAGCAAGCGATTGCGTGCGATAGCAAAATCTTTATCGCAATGGGTGAAGAGTGGCATGGCCAACCAACTGATAACGATCCGTCGGCAGGTTTCTTCCGCGTTCGCGCAGTGACAGTTTCCAATCTCGATCTTCAAGCATGCGCAGGAAAGAAGTTGCGCGTTCGCTTGATCGATGGATCTTCACAAGAAATTGGCATCGGACCAATTCCTGATGCGAAGGTATTGCAGGTTTCACTTCCAAGTGCAATCCCAACGACAAACATCAGTGATTCAACTGCACTTCTTCTTACTTACTTAACTGGTACCGGCAATGTCATTTCAGGAACTCTTCTTGCAAATGCAGCCGTATCAGTAAGCGGTACATCTATCTACGATGGAAGCGTTCTCTCTGCAAACAATGCAGATGTCACCTTCTTTATCGATCCAAGCGCTGCCACCGTCAACATTGATGGTCAGCTTGTACACCGCACCACAGTCGAAACTATCGACAACCCATCTGCACAAGCTGCAGCACCAGCACCATCGGCGTCACCAACGTCGTAATTTAAGAATTCTCGCTTAGCAATAAGTGGGCATACCCAAGCTTCGTTCCACTACGAGGTAAAGGTGTAGTACCAAAGGTGGAATCGTTAACTAGAATGGGGAATATAGGAATGGAAATCCTAAAGTTCGAGAACGCTCCGGCGCCTCGTAAATCAGCACCAAAGAAGAGCAACCTCAAGTCGCTCGCAGGCCTTGCAACAGTTGCAGCGGTCGCAGTGCTTGGCTCAACTCTCGCAGCAAACATCTCACTCGGTTCAGGTTCGCTTGAATTCGGTCAGGGTGTTCAGACAACAGCTGCTTGCGATAACTCAATCACAGTCGCACCTACAGTGACCTTTGTGAACAACTCAACAAATCCACAGTTCTATCTATCTACTATTTCATTGTCAGGTGTAGATATCACAGATCAGGCATCTGACACTGTTGGTTGCGACGGAAAGACACTCTCAATTAATGCTTATGGAGACACTTCTGCAACTCCTCTTGCTATTGCATCTGCAAGCAACACTGCTTACAGCCTTGTAACTGTTGGCGTTAAGGCAACTGGAACTATGACAACATCACCAGGTGTCACGCTGACAACTAGCGGAACATCAAATTCACAAGGTATTGCCATCGGTATTACATCACCACAGGCAACATCAGGTGCGGTCTACAAGCTCACACTTCAGAGCAACTAAGGAATTAATCCAACCCATTTAACGATTCTCTAGTACGGCGATAGAGGCCACCGAAAGGTGCGCTTCTATCGCCGTATAAAGGGAGTAGTTAATACCAGGGTCTAATTCCAGAATTTAGTGTTCAAAGAAATTAAATGAAGTAGAGAGAAGAGAATGAATCTCCTTAAGCGTTATGAAAGTGATGACTTCGATGAGTCATACGCTTTTGAGGACGCGGAATACGAGGAGATCGAAGAAAGTGGTAGTTCAAAGCCCTTCCTAGTGAAGGCAATCGCAATGCTCTTGGCAGTGACAGGCATTGCATACGGTGCGAATATTGCACTTACATCTGGAAGCAGCCGAACCGAATTTGGTCAAGGCTTCATCACAACCACTGCTTGCGATACCAACAACGGAATCACAGTGATTCCTTATGCAGGCTTTATCAATGACACCGGAACCGGAAAGTTCAGCCTCGACTCGATCATCCTTGAGAATGTGGATGCGAATTGCATCGGTGAAGACTTCACAATCCAGGTATATGCCGATACCGGCGATGCCTTGATTGTCTCCGAGTCGGCAACTGCACCAAACGGCGGCAACTATGTGCAGTTCAATCTAGGTCGTTTTTACTTCCAGGATTCAGCCACCGTTCAAGCAATTGATAAGTCGTATATCGACTACGACGTCCTTACTGATGTCGGCCCTGGCTCGAATGAGTTCACTAACAATCAAAGCTCAATTCAAATCACCTTCGACCCTGATCGCACACTTTCATTCGCGGATGCATCTCAAGTCCGCAAGATTACGATTCAGACCGTCAAGCACTGACCATGACCTCAGAGGTAATTCGTCGCCCTCTCTTTGAAGCAACATCAACCGAAGAGATGTGGGTAGAAGGCCAATCACAGTTTGCAGACTCAAAAGTTTTAGTCACAATCTCCAATGCTCTTGGTGAGCGCACAGTCTTGATTACACCAACTGATATTGCTCCTACAAAGTCAAAGATGTTTGTACAAGCTCCACCGGAGCGAATTGCGACAGCGGCACAAGCGCGCAATAACAAGATCAACAATGTAATTAAATTTCTTGGATATGTGATCAGCGCAATTCTGATTTCATTCTCAGTACTTTCTGCTTCAGGATTTATGAAGGCTCGTATTGTTCTGACTGGCTCGATGGAGCCAATCATTAAGCCAGGTGACGTTGTACTACTTGCACCTACGCCACGAACTCAGCCAAAGCTTGGCGATATCGTTTCTTACACCGCCCGCCGCTTTAGTGGTGAATCTGTTGGAGTCTTTACTCACCGCATCATCGGCGGAGATCCGGTAAATGGATGGCTGGTAAAGGGAGATAACAACCCATCACCGGACGTGCAGAAGCCAAAGGCTGAAGATGTATCTGGTGTGGTCTTCTTTGTGATTCCATTTATCGGCAAGCTGATGGCGCCGAAGATGTTGATGATTCTTATTCCGGTCGGCGTTGGTATCTGGCTGATTATCGATACTTTGAAGGGCGAATAACTATGCGCCATATCAAACTGATTTCACTCGCTCTTATCGCTCTTCTCTTAGCGCCAACTGCGGCACAGGCATTCGATATTCCTTTGCTCACATGGGAACGCGGCCGTGAGCAGCAGGTCGTACTTGGTGGGGGAGCTTATACACAGTCATGGACTGTGACTCTTGAAGGAAATGGTGTAAAGCCGCTGAACTTCACTGCAAGTCAGAAAAATGCAGCAGGTTATGTTGTCTATTCACTCAAAATCCCAGCAGACTTACCTATCGGAGCTTATTCAATCGTCACGATTGGTAAGGGTTCTCCGCGCACTGTCGTAGCTGGTGTGAATCTCATCTTGAAGCAGACAAATACAGTTGCTAGCAATCTATTTGATTTAACGTTGATTATTGCAATATTTGTATTCTTGACTGGAATTGTGTCGACTATCAGAGCACGTAAATATCTCTTCATTCCATTTAAGAGCGCACAGGTTCTACCTCGTCTGACTGACCCAATTATCGATGGCGAAGCAAACTTCTGGGATCGCCTAGAGGCAGCGCCATATCGTCTCCGGGTTCAATCTCTGACTTCGCTTAATCCATCACTGATGCGCTTCCTCTTAATCAGAGAAGGAGAAGTCGCACACCGCATTTCCAAGAACCTTTATGGGTTAATGCCAATAGTCGGGCTTATTTCCGGAGCAATCGCTGCGATTGAGGTCGGTCGTAACGATGGCCTTGCATCAACCCCAATGACAATCTTTATTCTGGTTGCAGCAATTGCAATCTTCGATGCATTTGCTGGAGTAGCGGCAACTCTGGGCTATTGGGCTATCGAGCTCTTCAGTGGAAACATCACCAGCTTCCGCGATGTCCTAATTGCACTTGCAGTAGGTATCGCATGGGTTGGCCCATCACTCTTTGCGGCTCTTCTTCGTGAAACCATCAACCGTGACTTCGAGGCGCCATCAATTGGGGGAGCAAATCCAATCAAGTTCCTCGGTGTAATTGGTTCTAGCATCGTCGGCACTGGAGTTTTCCACTTAGGTCACGCGCTCGTGAATAGCGTTATCTATACCGAGAGCGCACCACGTGCAATCACACTTGCGCACCTAACAATCATCGCTGGACTTCTACTTGTACGTGGATTCGCTGATGGTCTTGTCCTTCATTCTGATAGCGCAATTGAAACTCGTGATGAGAGCTTCCTGATCTCTCGAGTGAGCTCTCCATTCACCGCCTTCGCGGTATTGGCTATGGTCTTTGCATTTGTTTATATCTGGACAGAGTCAGCTGGCCGAGCATTCTTCGTAGCACTTATCTTTGCTCTTCCTTACTTCTTAATCTTTATTCGCTTCAACAAGCTCTCTGCGATCAAGACTGAGCGCCTGCCTCGCAACATCTTGCTCGAATCAGCAGTGATTGCCGGAGTCGCCTTCATCGTCTTCCGTCAGATTTCCTTGAAGCCGCTATTGCTCGACCAGCGAGCAGACCTCTTGCTCCTCCTTGCCGGCGTAGCACCGGTTCTCCATGCGATTTATAGCGCCATTTACTCTTCCAACGAGGAGAAGTTTTCTTTTGAAGAGAATCTGGAGATAATGAAGCCATGAAGAAGTTCGCAGTAATCCTCCTTGTGCTCTCACTGACTCGTATCGGTGTGGCCTACGCGGATTCAACAAACACTACGAATTCTCAGAACTACTTCTTCGGAACCAAGTCAGCTGCCGCAAACCTCAATCAGGTGCTTGCACTTCTTGTCGGTCCTAAGGGCGATCCCGGACCTGCCGGGGTTGCAGGTAAGGATGGCCTTATCGGTATGAACGGTAAGGATGGAAAAGACGGTAAAGATGGCCTGAACGGTGCCCCGGGCGTTGCTGGACTTCCCGGTGCTCCTGGCGCAGGTGTTCTCTCAGTTGCATTTACTGGAACCCAGGGAAATTGCACAACTGGCGGAGTTAAATTTACAGATGCATCTGGTGCTGTCACATATGCATGTAATGGTCGTAACGGAGCCGATGGCGCCAACGGTGCGAATGGAACTAACGGCACCAACGGCACTGGCGGCGGTGGAGGAACGCTGGGTTACGGCCAAGGAGAAGTTTCCGTAACTGGTTGTGAAGCCGATAACAAGATCATCATCAACATCTTGCGCGACTTCACAGGTACAGACTTTGTCTTTAAAGCATTTACCGTCGGAAATCCAACTGTCACTGGTGGGGATATCAAAGACACATGTGCAACTAAGACTGTCGCCTTTTACCTAAAAGTGAAATCTTCCGGGCTAGTTAACACCTCATCTAATTATTCGGCCGGGGATGTAATTAAATGTTCATATACCCTTCCAGCGGCGGCGGGTTGGCCAACAACGAATCCACAATTTACCTTGGATCGAAATCTAATTAATTGTGCGTTGACAACTACTCCAACCACTTATTTCCCGCTGAACGAGATTTACACTGCCGATTACACAGATCGCATTGGTTTCGAAATTGGCTAACCAAGAGAACGAGAAGACGACACCAAAGGTCTCGAAACTTCCACTTCCAATCTCTGATTCGCCGTTGGTAATTGACCTTCCAGACGGACAAAAGATTGTTGTTGGAAAGATGACTCAGGGAAGCGTTATTGAAGTAGCTACCTGGCGTGGTGTAGGTCGTCCAGATAGCCGTACTAGCCGCTTGATGCTCGGTATGGGTAATGGAAACGTTAACGAAGATTCAGAGGAAGAAAATTCACAGCAAGCAGGACCTGCTCGTCCGCCCGTATCTCGTAAGCCACAAGGTTTTGCTGGTGTTATCTTCACAGTTCAGCACTTTGTAAAGAATTTTAATCGCATCAATTGGTCTGCAACATTTAAGGCTCTTCTCGCTTCACTTACTTCGAAGAAGCCTAAGAAGAACAAGGATGAAGTAGCAGCTCCTGCTCCGGTAGAAGTTCCAACTATTTCGCCATCAGTGACGGTTTCACCAGTATCCGAGGATGCCGAGATTGAGGCATGGCTCAACAAGATCACCGAAAAGGCGTCACGTACAACCACCAAGAGCTCCAAGCCTGCAGCGAAGAAATCACCTGCGAAGAAGGCAGCTGTCACCAAAAAGGCGGCACCTAAGTCCGCTAAGAAGCGATAAGGGTAGGTTAGACTTTCATTATGAAGACGAAGCTCATTGCCCTTGCCGCAATTGTTGTCGTCCTCTTTGCACTCGGAGTTCGAGTAATTCACCCTGAGAACGGTCTACAGAGCGCGATGGGTTCTGCAAAGTCGAGCCTCGTTGTCTACAAGCACTCTGGTGAATACGGTGTCGGCAGCAAGGTCGTCGTCGAAGTTGCCGGTCAAGGTAAGCAGCTTGGCATCGTAAAGTCCGCAACTAAAGAGACTGTAGATGTTGATACACGCATCGCCTTTGTTCGCGTTAAGCAGGTAGATGTTCTAGGCAAGTTGATCGTTGTTGTTCCATTCTTCGGAACAATCCTCGGCATCGTCGGCCTGTAAGTTACTTACTGCGGGGAAAGTGTAAGTCGCAGAACAATCTGATTTGGCTTTAATAAAGCGTTAGAACCTAAATCAATTTTCGCATTCTGGAAGTAAGCAATTTGAGCCTTGGTAATCTCGGCGCTAAAGAGCAACGCGCGAAATTTGCCCTCATTCTCGCCCTCAACCTTGGGGTTGTAGCCACCAACAATCTTTGCAAAGAGAACCTTTGAGCTCTTTGGTAACTTCTCGCCCGCGATAAAGCCATCGATATCTTTTTGAATCTGAAGCGCATCAAACTTCTCGTATGCGATGTTGAGGCCCTTGACGTAATTTCCGCCAGCGATGTTTCCGATATTGCCAGTGCCGGTAAGACCGCCACCAAGAGATGGAACAAATGAAATAGTTGCTAAGAAGATCACCATCAGCGCCAAGAACGAGTCGGCGAAGAGCCAACCACCTTGACTGGTTGCATCCTCTTCGTGGCGGCGTGCCCGAACTTTACGCACGGCGAGACTTTCGGGCCTTTGGCTTCTCAAAACCAGAGTCAAAGTTTAAAGAGTCAAGGAATGAACTCTGCTCGGTTGGCTTCGGCAGCTTTCGTGATGCCTTCTCGATAGCGTGTGAGGCATCTTCAAGATTATGTGTTGCCGCAACCAGACGTGAGATTGCCCCCGCCAGGCTTGCATTCATAGTGACTGTAGAAATCTTCTTCTTATCGTGAAGTGCAGCATGAATCTCAATTGCGAGCGCTAGGCGCTCAGAATCAATCGCATCTTCATCAGCATTCTTGAGCTCATCGACGGTGTGGCCAACTTGAGAGACATAGAGAGTCAGTCCGATAACGATAAGAACGATGATGAAGTCGAGGCGTGCAACGTTGCCGATCTTCCATTCGTTGCCAAGGATGTCGTAGCCGTTTTGCCAGAAATCAAGGAAGTTAACGACATCTGCGCCGTTATCTTTGATGTATTGAGAGAAGCCTGAAGTTGCCGCGCTGACCGCAGCCCACGTAAGTGCAACTGGAGCAAAGACGAGCACGTTACGAATAACGGTAAGAACGCGAACCAAGCGCGCCTTGGCAAAACCAGCACGAGAAGTTGGGTGGGGGAGATACTCAGTTGGGTCGAGTTCGGCCCAAATATGAAGATCCTTCTTATCGTTGATAGCTGCAAGTAGGCCATTGAGGTATGGATCGCTCTGCAAGTTGTGGCGCGCAATCCAAGTAGAGATCGAACCAGCAAGTGCATCAATCGCCTGTGGTTTGCGTGGCTTACGTGGCGCCATTCCTTTTTTCTCCTTCACATTCACTGCGGCGGGTAGCCCCATCCGTTGACCGCGAGTCTAATGCAGGAGGGCGAAAAGGAAAAAGGTAGGGTGCTCGCCATGACTACTCTTCCAGAAATCTCAGCCAACGCCGGTGAAGTCCCAACAATTAGCGCACCATCTGGCGCAGCACCTTCAGAATTGACCACACAGGACATCATCGTTGGAACTGGCACTGAAGTTCTTCCAACATCGACCCTGACAGTCCATTACACATTGATGGCATGGTCGACTGGAAAGATCATTGAATCATCATGGCGCGGACAGCCAGCAACTTTTCCATTGGCTCAAGTTGTTGAGGGATGGCAGAAAGGTTTGCCCGGCGCGAAAGCTGGCGGACGTCGTTTGCTCGTTCTTCCACCATCAATGGGTTACGGTGCAGCTGGCGCTGGTCCAATTGGTCCCAACGAAACTTTGATTTTCGTTGTAGACATTATCGGTGTTGCTTAAGCCTTATTTATT
>ERZ650311.676-NODE-676-length-19981-cov-13.759510_pt1 | contig 19981 bp, 18 predicted proteins | sample MGYA00376247_ERZ650311 | MGnify/ENA primary metagenome ERZ650311 (study PRJEB26733, sample SAMN07839324) | wastewater metagenome | biome: small river; feature: stream; material: water | place: USA: North Carolina | collected 2016-07-28 ... | reverse complement strand
TATACCGATTTTTCCCCATGCCAGGCCACGTCCATCCGCGTAGCTTGTAAATGTTTTCATAAAACTCATCTGGGAATTTTTTAACCCAGGCGGCAAGTTCTTTGCTGATGATTTTTTCAAGATACGCTTGAAGCGCATCCCTCGGGCGCTCATCTTGATAGCCGGTGGCCTCATCAACCAGCGCCACGACGCCGGTGCTGGCAAGGCCAATAAGCAAGATTCTGCACTGTTCCCCGATATGCTTCTGCATCGGCAACAAGGCCCCCGCTGACTCTGCTTTTAGAAATACCTCACAGACCTTTGGAAGCAGCTCTGCTGCGTACCCAAAGGCTTTCGTGCCTCCCACTGTTTTGAACTCCACTTGGCTTGACGTCACAGCTAAGTCACTGTGTATAAACGGCTTTAAGTTCTTGGCGGTCAAAAACGCGGGCATATTGACGTCACCATCGTAGTGCTGCCGTCCCTTTGCCTGCCGGGCTCTGCCAAGGGCCACCATGAATCCACTTTGTGTGATTAAGCGGCGTCCATCATTGAGAACAGCGCATGGAATTTCTGCGTCTCCAATTTTCACCACGCCTTCATGAGTTGCTTGAGGGATTGAATCAGAGGCTGCGCCCCATCTGGCTTTTGCTGCTTTGCGAGCGATTGCTTTACGCTCTTCAGGGTTGAGCGCCGCAGCTCTGGCAAGCCCGCCAATGGCCTTGCTCTCGTTCTTTTCAGAATTGTCCATGCAAGCATCCTCCGTGTAGATGCTTGCATGGTATGCGAGCAATAGGCATCATGCAAGCATGATTTTGGAACTATGCTTGCATGAAGATGGTGGGTCATGCATACTATTCAATATGAACTCAATGCTTGAGTGGATGCCATGAACCGCCTGTCGATTGAGAAGCGCGCCCAAATCCTGAACCTGCTGGTCGAAGGGAACTCCATGCGGGCGACCTCTCGGATTGCGGATGTATCCATCAACACGGTCACAAAGACCCTTGTAGATGCCGGCACTGCCAGCCTCGCCTACCAAGACGAGACGATCCGTGGAATCAAGAGCAAGCGGGTTCAGTGCGATGAAATTTGGGCCTTCTGCTACTCGAAGGAGAAGAACGTAGCCCCTGAAGATAAGGGCATTCTCGGGTATGGCGACGCCTACACATGGACGGCGATTGATGCCGACACCAAGCTCTGCATCTCCTGGCTAGTGGGACGCCGAAGCGGAGAGTATGCAGAAGCCTTTATTGAAGACTTGGCCTCGCGCCTGGAAGGGCGCATCCAGCTCACAACGGATGGGCACGGCCCATACCTTGCTGCGGTGGAAAAGGTCTTCGGCGCTGCGATTGATTACGCCATGCTAGTGAAGATTTACGAGGACGGAGGCGCAACGGGTCAGAAGCGTTACAGTCCATCTGCGTTCGTCGCTGCGGAGAAGCGCACCATCACTGGCAACCCCGAAGAGTCCAAGATTTCCACCAGTTACGTGGAGCGCCAAAACCTCACCATGCGGATGGGCATGCGCCGCTTCACTCGTCTGACCAACGGATTCAGCAAGAAAATTGAAAACCTTGAACATGCGGTGTCCCTGCACTTTATGTTCTACAACTTTGCCCGCATCCATAAAACCCTGCGCGTTACCCCTGCGATGGAAGCCGGAATTGCGGATCATGTCTGGAGTCTGGAAGAAATTGCTGGCCTAGTTCAAGATGAACCGGCTAAGAAGCGCGGCCATTACAAGACCAAAGCGAAGGCAGGAGCCTGAATTTCAAACTGAGACACTACCACAACGAATGCACAGTTGAAACTTTAATGGCCCTTCGCTACTCTCATTCGTCGCAGGCCACACTGCTTTACATCAATCCGGAGGATTTACATGCAACTCGACACTTACGGTCAGCAAACGCAGGTTTTGTCGCAAGGCGCGAACCGCGTGCTGCGCAACACCTATATGCTGCTCGCACTCACAATGGTGCCGACCGTTGCCGGCGCGCTGCTGGGCGTACAGATGCAGTTTTCGTTCATGGCGGGCAGCCCGTTCATCAGCTTCTTGCTGTTCATGGGCATTTCATTCGCCTTCTTCTATGGCATCGAGAAGAACAAGAACAGCGGCGTCGGCGTAGCCTTGCTGCTCGGTTTCACGTTTTTCATGGGCCTGATGCTGTCGCGCATCCTGCAGGTTGCCCTCGGCTTCTCCAACGGCGGTTCGATGATCGCCCTGGCAGCCGGCGGCACCGGTGCGATCTTCGCGACGCTGGCAAGCATCGCCAGCGTGTCCAAGCGCGACTTCACCAACATGGGCAAGTTCCTGACCGTCGGACTGGTGGTCGTACTGCTGGCGATGGTTGCCAACATCTTCCTGCAGATGCCGGTACTCCATCTGGTGATTTCCGCGGCTGTGGTGCTGCTGTTCTCGGGCTACATCCTGTACGACATCAGCCAGATCATGCAGGGCGGCGCAACCAACTACGTGACGGCCACCCTGGCAGTTTATCTGGACGTCTATAACGTATTCGTCAGCCTGCTCAACCTGATCATGGCCTTCGGCGGCGACCGCGACTGATCGCATCCTGAATGATCGGCAAAAAGGCGACCAGACGGTCGCCTTTTTATTGCCCTGAATCATTGCCGAGAAAACCGACGCGACACCTGCGATTCAATCCCGCTCGAACAACGCGATCGACTCGACGTGGGAAGTCTGCGGAAACATGTTGGCGATTCCCGCGCCCTTCAGCTTGTAGCCCTTCTCGTTGACCAGCACAGCGGAATCCCGCGACAGCGTCGCCGGATTGCACGAAACATAGACGATCCGCTTCGGCGACCGTGCGCCGAGCGCCTTAACCACGGCGATGGCGCCTTCCCGCGGCGGATCGATGAGCAGCTTATCCAACGGCCCGAGGGCGGCAAGACTGTCTTCGGTGGCTTCGAAGAGATTGGCGGCATAGAACTCGCAGATTTCCGACAAGCCGTTGTCCGCGGCATTTTCGCCGGCACGCCGAACCAGCGCCTCGCTTCCCTCCACACCAACCACAGTGGCACCGAGCTTGGCAATCGGCAGGCTGAAGTTGCCCAAGCCGCAAAACAAGTCGGCAATACGCTCACCGGGCCGCGGGTCGAGCAACTGCATCGTGCGACGCATCAACAGGCGGTTGATACCCATGTTCACCTGGGTGAAATCCGTCGGTCGGAAGGCCATCGACACACCGAATTCCGGCAGTGTGTAGGCCAGCCCTGGCCCTGCGGCCGGGTGCAGACGTGCGGCCGTATCCGGCCCGCCAGGCTGCAGCCACACCTGCACCCCTTCGGCCTCGGCAAAAGCGGCGAAACGGGAATCGTCGGCGGCGCTTATCGGCAACAGGTTGCGAAACACCAGCACGGTGAGACCTTCCCCAACGGCAATCTCAATCTGCGGCAGGCGATCCGGTGCCGACAAACCGGCCACCAGTTCGCGCAGGCGGGGCACCATGTCCGAGAGATAAGGCGGCAGAATCGCGCAACTCTCCATCGGCGCCACATAGCTGCTGCGCCGCTGGTGAAAGCCGATCAGCACACCACCCTTGGACGGCACCACACGCACGGTCAGCCGCGCCCGGTAGCGGTACCCCCATTCCGGGCCAACGACAGCCGGATAAAGGACTTCCGGACGCACCCGTCCAAGATGCCACAGGGCGTTTTCCAGCACGCGCTGCTTGGCCGCGACCTGGGCACTGGGTTCCAGATGTTGCATGCTGCAGCCGCCGCAGATGCCAAAGTGCGGGCAACGCGGCGTAACGCGCTGGGCGCTGGGCTCCAGAACCCGCAGCACCTCGGCCTGCTCAAACTTCGGCTTGACCCGGTAGGACGAAAAGGTCACCCGCTCGCCGGGCAGCGCCCCTTCGATGAAAATGATCTTGCCGTCAACGTGGGAAACGCCGCGCCCCTCGTGGTCGAGGGACTCGATGACGGCTTCGCTGCTGGCAGCGTCGCGCATTGGCTTGGGGTCCGTGAATGAAGGGCGTCATTTTAGCGGCGAGCCCGGCCATTGCAAGGCGACGCGCTATAATCGCGCAATGACGAATACACTTCTTGGCGGCCTGTCGGCCGAGGAATTCCTCGCCGAGTACTGGCAAAAAAAACCGCTCCTTGTACGCCAGGCGGTTCCCGGCTTCACTGGCGTCATCTCGAAGGATGAGCTGTTCGGACTCGCCCGCGACCCCGACGTGGAATCCCGTTACGTCAGCCAGATCGACGAACATTGGGAAGTTATCCGCGGACCTCAGAAAGCCGCCGACCTCCGCCGTAAAAAGCAGCCCTGGACCGTGCTGGTGCAAGGTCTCAATCTGTTCTGCCCCGACGGCGACAAGCTCCTGCACAGCTTCGATTTCATTCCCCAGGCGCGCCTCGACGATCTCATGGTCAGCTATGCCATCGATGGCGGCGGCGTCGGCCCTCATTTCGACAACTACGACGTTTTCCTGCTGCAGGGCATCGGCAAGCGCCACTGGCTGATCAGCGACCAGGAAGACCGGACCCTCGTCGAAGACGCGCCGCTCAAGATCCTGCAGGATTTCCGCCCCGTCCACGACTGGCTGCTGGAGCCCGGCGACATGCTCTATCTGCCGCCGCATTGGGCCCATAACGGCATTGCGGTCGGCGAATGCACGACCTACTCCATCGGTTTCCGCTCCCCGAGCTTTCAGGAGCTTGCGCAGCAATTCCTGATCCATCTGCAGGAATCCATCCAGCTGGAAGGAATCTACGCGGACCCGGATCTGCAGCGCCAAACGCACTCGGCCGAAATCGGCGATGCCATGATCGAACGCGTTGCCGACACGCTTCAGCGCATTACCTGGAACCGAGAAGACGTGCGCAGCTTCCTCGGAGCCTACCTCACCGAGCCCAAGGCCCACATTTTCTTCGACTCGCCGGACGAACCCGTTGAACACGAAGATTTCCTCTCGGCCTGCGCCCACGGTTACCGCCTCGATCCGCGCAGCCTGCTACTGTTTTCCGAAGGGCACTTCTTCTTCAACGGCGAGGCCGTTCCTATTGAGCCGGCCGACCACGCGATCATCGAGCGTCTCGCCGACAACCGCAGCCTCGACACCATTGCCGGACTATCCGAAGAGGGCATCGCGCTGCTTTACGACTGGTACTGCTGCGGCTTTGCACATCCATCAAAAAATATGATGAAATAAATACCAATATTGATTACAGGGCTTGACAATCGAAAGCCTGTTGCGGCAACGCAACAATGTCTTTATTCAAGCACTTCCCCCGTGATACGATTCGGACCAGATCAGGTTCCCCAACCTGATTGCTAATGAATTTTAGCTTTTGTACTTCATTTATCGATAAGGGAAACCAACAATGAAACAATCTCTCCTGGTTGCTGCTCTCGTTGCACTCGCTGTTTCCGCCTGCGGCAAGAAGGAAGAGCCGAAGCCCGTTGAAGCTCCGGCCCCCGCTCCCGCCGCTGTTGCACCGGCTGCCCCGGCTGCTCCCGCCGCTGAAGCTCCGGCTGCTGCTCCGGCCGCCGAAGCCAAGCCCGCTGAAGCCGCTCCGGCTGCTGCCGCTGGCTCCACTGCCGAAAACGCCGCTGCTGCCGCTGCAACCACCGAGAAGAAGTAATTCCGCTTCCGGTGACAAAAAGGCCAACCTGCGGGTTGGCCTTTTTTTACGCCCGTTTTTTACCCGATCAGCGGGATATGATGAGGCCCATGATCCTCTTAGGTCTCCGGCCAGCTGGGCTGCAGCGGGTACAGGGAGCGCTTGGTCATTTGGTCGTCGCTTCGGCTGATTTGATCGCTCGCAATCGAGGTACCAAGGACTCATCCTATCGCCCCCTCACGTATGTTGCCGGCCTCATTCGCTGCAATGAGAGCACCAAAAAAACAGATGCCTGCAGGAACGCATCGTCACCGCTTACCGCGGCACTCGAAAAAAACGCCGGACTAGCCGGCGTTCTTTGCTGAATCTGTAGTGCAGATCTATTTCAACTGCTGGTGCAGCAAACCAAGAATCTTGCGAGCGGATTCCGACGTATCCATTCCACCTTCGCGAGTCAGCACCTGCACGGTGGATGTCGAATCGACGCCCTTGACGTAGATGCGATACTGGCTGCCGGTCGGCACCTGTGGCTTGTCGCTGCGCCAGAAGGCGAGTTTCGACAACAGGCCTTCGTCGCTCTTTTTCTTGACTTCGCCCTCCGGGTCAACATAACGGACGTAGTAGAGACCCTGAGTACGGTCGCGGTCCTCAACGGTGAAACCGACGCGATCGAGCGCCAGTCCAACTCGCCGCCACGCGCGATCAAAACCTTCCTGCACCTGCAGCGATGCAGCACCATCTGCAGCCTTTTCAAGGCTGGCCTTTTCGGCCTTGGGCGCGGCCGCGATTTGCGCCTTCGCTCGCGACTCGTCGGCCCCAAGGCGGATCATCAAGCGCTGCAGGAACTCGGCTTCGAGTTCGGGATCGGCGGCTCTCGGCTGCCAGATCGTGCGATCCTTCGCTTCGTTCGGGTAGATCTCCATCATTCCGCGGTGGCTGATGTAGATCTCCACGGAACCGGGCTCAGCACCCACCTCCAAACGCGTGCGGAACTTATCCCGTTCCGACGTCGAATAGAGGCCGTCGAGCACCTTTCCGAGCGTTCGCCGGACAATATCGTCGTCGATCTTGGCGCGATTCTCGGCCCAATCGGTTTCCATCACGCCGATCTCGGGGCGATCGACGCTGAGGATGAAGCCGTTTTCCTGCCAGAACTCGCGCACCTGGGGCCACAGCTTGTCGGCCGTTCCCGGCACAACGAGCCAGCGCTGGGTGCCGGATCGCTCGACCCGCATCTTGTCAATGGACTGGGGTGCCACCTGGGCCGCGGGTGCTGCGGCGCCGGATGCAGCCGACTGCGACCGCTCTGCGCTATAGGCCGAGAAGGTGGCGCTGCCCTTCGGACTCACATCCGGTACGGCATAACGATCATCTGCAGTGGGCGCGGTGAGATCGGGTGGAACCTCAAGGGAAGGTCGCGTGGCAGCGTTGGCCGCGCTCTTGTAGTCGATCTTTTTCGATTCCAGCAAGGAACCGGAACATCCGGCAAGTGCGACTGCGACGAAAACCGTCGCACCGGAAGCCAGCTTTCGGCTTTGCATGCGTAACCCTCGGGGTGGGAAAGTCTTACTCAACTGCAATGGAATGCGCAATCAACGACGAATTCAGACTTCGATTCCAGCCTGGCGCATGGCTGCGCGCACGCGCGGCTGGAAGGATTCGGATAAACGCGTGAGCGGCAAACGGATGGTGCCACCGACCAAACCCATCTGCTCGACCGCCCACTTGACGGGGATCGGGTTGGCTTCGCAGAAAAGATCACGATGGAGGCCAACCAGCTTGGCGTTGATTTCACGGGCGCGCGGCGCATCGCAATTGATGGCTGCGACACACATTTCGTGCATGAGGCGAGGCGCCACATTGGCGGTGACGGAGATAGTGCCGTGACCGCCAAGCAGCATGAAGGCCATCGCCGTCATATCGTCGCCGGTGTAGAGCGCGAAATCCTTGGGTGCGCGGGCAATCAGGTCGCAAGCGCGGTCGATGCTGCCGGTAGCGTCCTTGATACCGATGATGTTGGGGATTTCGGCCAAGCGCAACGCGGTGTCATTGGAGAGGTCGGCCACGGTGCGGCCCGGCACGTTGTACAGGATCATCGGCAACGGGCTGGCTTCGGCAATCGACTTGAAGTGCTGGAACAGCCCTTCCTGGGTCGGACGGTTGTAGTAGGGCACAACCGAAAGACCGGCGACGGCACCAGCCTTGCGCGAGAATTCGGTCAACTCGATGGCTTCCCGCGTCGAATTGGCACCGGTACCGGCGATGATGGGCGTGCGCCCCGCCGAATGCTCGACAGCCACGCTGATGAGTTCGCAGTGCTCTTCGACATTGACCGTCGGAGACTCACCGGTGGTGCCGACAACGACGATGCCGTCGGTGCCTTCCTTGATGTGGAAATCGATCAGGCTGCGGAAACGGGCAATATCCAGGCTGCCATCCTCGTGCATCGGCGTAACGATGGCGACAATCGAACCGGTAATCATGAGCTGTCGTTAAAAGAGGGAAAGTGTTCTATTGTACCCAATCACTTCCGCAAGGCTAGACGGACGCAAATTGCTGTTACGAAAAGCCGTGGGATCGGAGCGGAGGGCACGACGGAAAAACGCCGACCCCGCCCTTGCGGAGCCGGCCTTGAAGAAATCAAAGATCGGCTAGCGTCTTGACATGGGCGACAACGCTGCGCGCCAGGGACGACAGCGAGTAGCCACCTTCGAGCATCGAAACGATGCGCCGGCTGGAGCATTCGGCAGCCACGGTCTTCAATTGCTCGGTGACCCACATGTAGTCGGCCTCGACCAGACCGAGGGAGCCCATGTCGTCTTCGTAATGGGCGTCGAAACCGGCGGAGATGAAGATCATTTCCGGTGCATGGGCACGCAGGGCCGGCATCCAGATGTTGGTGACGATCTCCCGGAACACGTCGCCCCGCGAGCAGGCCTTGACCGGCACGTTGACCATGTTCGGGGCCGGGTTGTCGGCGCCGCTGTAGGGGTAGAAAGGATGCTGAAAAATGCTGACCATCAGCACGCGGGGATCGTCCTTGAAGATATCTTCGGTGCCGTTGCCGTGGTGTACGTCGAAGTCCACCACCGCAACACGCTTTAGACCGTGTTCTTCAAGCGCATGTCGCGCCGCGACCGCCACATTGTTGAAAAAACAGAATCCCATCGCCTTGCCGGCCTCGGCGTGATGGCCGGGCGGGCGGATGGCGCAGAAGGCGTTTTCGGCCTGCCCCGCCATCACGAGGTCGGTGGCAAGGATGCCTGCACCGGCGGAGCGCAATGCTGCCTTCATCGAGTGGGGACAAACGGCGGTGTCGGGGTCGAGGTGGCGGATACCGTGTTCCGGCACGCTGGCGAGCAGTTCCTCGACGTGCTCGCGGGGGTGAGCGCGGCAAATCTGATCTACGGTCGCCATCGGTGCATCGTGGAACGCGAGATACATGTCGAGGCCTGCGGCAATCAGACGGTCATTGATTGCCGCAAGCCTTTCGGGCGATTCCGGATGGTGCTCGCCCATGTTGTGAAGCCAGCAATCACGGTGCGTGATGAATGCGGTACTCGTCATAAAATCCCCTACCCTCTCGCGATTCGTTGTTATAGCGCGTCGTTTTTCGCATGGCCCGGCGAACGCCTTAACCGGCGCGGACTCCATACATCCGGAACCCGCCCGACCAAACCCACTCCGCACATGCTTTTGTGAAACCATTATCCACTTAACCCGCCCCTGAAAAAAGCCCGTGCCATGCCGATTCACATTGCCCGCCGCCTCACCGAAGTCGCCAGCCGGATCATCCTGGGCAAGGAGCGTGCGGTGCGTCTCGCCCTTGCCTGCGTTCTCGCCCGCGGCCACCTGTTGATCGAGGATATTCCCGGCGTGGGCAAGACCACGCTCGCCCACGTTCTCGCCCGCTTGCTCGGCCTGCAGTTCCAACGCATCCAGTTCACCAGCGACATGCTGCCGGCCGATATCGTCGGCGTGTCGGTGTTCGACCGGCGGGAAGGCGCCTTCCGCTTTCACCCGGGGCCGGTGTTTGCCCAGCTTGTCCTCGCCGACGAAATCAATCGTGCGACGCCCAAGGCCCAGAGCGCCCTCCTCGAAGCGATGGAGGAACGCCAAGTCAGCGCAGAAGGGACGACCTGGCCACTTCCCGAACCTTTTTTCGTCATCGCCACCCAGAACCCGTCCGACCAGATCGGCACTTTCCCGCTCCCCGAAAGCCAACTCGACCGCTTCCTGATGCGCCTCTCGCTCGGCTACCCGGATCGTGCCGCCGAACGCGCCCTGCTAGCCGGCGAGGACCGCCGGGAGATGCTCGCGCGCCTGCCGGCCGAACTGCAGCCGGGCGAACTCGACGCACTCTTCGCCGCGACCCGCGCCGTACACGTCGGGCCGCGTCTGCTCGACTACGTGCAGAACCTGCTCGCCGCGAGCCGCAACGGCGCCAATTTCGCGCTCGGTCTGTCGCCCCGCGCCGGCCTCGCCCTGCTGGCCGCAGCGCGCGCCTGGGCGCTGCTTGACGGACGCGACCACGTGCAGCCCGAGGACGTGCAGGCGGTACTTCCCGCGGTCGCCGGCCATCGCCTGCGGGCGGCGGAAGACATGCCGCTACCGCCCGATCGGCTCGTGCGCCGCCTGATCGAAGCCGTGGCGCTACCCGGATGAGCCTGGCGCAACTCCGCGCCCGCTTCCAGCGCTGGCTGTTCCGCGTCGGCGGCCCCGAGCCCGCGCCGATCCGCCTCGTCCAGCGGCGCATCTTCGTTCTGCCGTCCCGCTTCGGGCTGGCGCTCGGCATCACGCTGCTGGCCATGCTGCTGGCCTCGATCAACTACACCCTCAGTCTTGGCTTCGCCCTCACCTTCCTGATCGGCGGCGTCGCCTGGATCAGCATTCACCACGCCTTTCGCAACCTCGTGGATCTGGCCATCACACCGGGCCGCAGTGACGCGGTGTTCTGCGGCAGTCCGGCGCGCTTCGGCATCCTTCTACACAACGCCGCCCACCGCTCACGCCTTGGCCTCGTGCTCTTTCCCACTCACACCCCGACGCTTCGCACGCTCCCCTTCGACCTCTCACCCGAACGCACCGCGACGCAGGAAATCGCCATTCCGACCGCAACCCGCGGTTGGCTGACACTGCCGCGCCTGACCCTCGAAACCCGCCATCCACTCGGTCTGATCCGCGCCTGGAGCCTTTTCCAGCCCGACCAGCGCTGCCTCGTCTACCCCGCTCCGGAAGCCGATGCACCGCCCATACCCCTGGGCGACGACAGCCGTTCGGGCGCCGGCGCGCAAGGCCGCGGACGCGACGACTTCGCCGGCCTGCGCCACCACCAGCCGGCCGACTCGCCACGTCACGTAGCCTGGAAAGCCGTGGCTCGAGGCGGCCCCTGGCGAACCAAGGAATTCGCCGGCGCGGGCAGTCGGCGGGCGTGGCTCGACTGGCAACAGCTGCCCGCCGGCCTCGGTGTCGAAGCCCGTCTGGCGCGCCTTGCCCGCTGGATCGTCGACGCCGACGCCAGCGGCATCGACTACGGCCTGCGTCTGCCCGGCGTGGAACTCCGGCCGGCGCACGGTGCGCCCCACCGCCACGCCTGCCTCACCGCCTTGGCGCTGTTCGGAGCACCCGATGAACGGTCTGCGTCCTGACCAGGCGGGCTGGTTGCTGGCCGGCGCGGCGATCACCCTCGCGCCCCACACCGCCCACCTGCCGCCCGCCTTGTCAGCCATCTGCGCACTGCTGCTGGTGTGGCGTGGCCTGATTGCCCACCGGGGCTGGCGGCTGCCCCACCGCGGCCTGCTCATGGCACTTGCCATCGGCGCCGTTGCCCTCGTGCTGATGACGTTCCACCAGTTCTTCGGCAAGGAACCCGGCATTGCGCTGCTGGCCGGACTGCTCAGTCTCAAGCTGCTCGAAACCGGCAGTGTCCGCGACGGACGGGCAGTGGTTCTGCTGTGCTTCTTCCTGCAGCTCGGGCAGTTTTTCTACCAGCAGAATATGGCCATCGCCGCCCTCGCGCTGCTCGGCGTCATCGTTGCCATCGCCAGCCTTCTTGCGCTGGAGGGATCGACCGCCCCACCGCAGGCACGAGCCCGCGAGGCCGCCAAGCTGGCGCTGCAGGGCATGCCGCTGATGCTGGTGCTGTTCGTGCTCTTCCCACGCATCCAGGGTCCGCTGTGGGGTCTGCCGGACGACGCCTATAACAGTGTTGGAGGGCTGTCCGACAGCATGGCGCCGGGCGATCTGGCACGACTCAGCGAGTCCGGCGCCATCGCCTTCCGGGTCAGCTTCGAAGGCGATCCGCCGCCCCCCGCCGAGCGTTACTGGCGCGGCCCGGTGCTCACCCGCTTCGACGGCCATACCTGGCGCCCCGACCGTGTTCACGATGGCGACCACCCGGCCTACCGCCCCCAGGGCATGGCCTACCCCTACGTCCTGACGCTCGAAGCCCACAACCATCACTGGCTACTGGCTCTCGACTTCCCCGGCGCAACGCCCGGCTTGCGCTTCACCGACGACTATCAGCTCCTCTCCCCCGACACGGTCCAAAACCGCCGGCGCATCGCACTGGTGTCCTATCCCCACACCCCGGTCGGACGCGACGAAAGCAATCTCAACCTGCGCGCCGCGCTACAACTGCCCAGCGGAGCCAACCCGCGCACCGTCGAACTGGGGCAACGTCTGCGCGCGGCGGCAAAAAGCCCGGATGAAATCCCGACCCTCGCCATCGCCCACTTCCGCGCCAGCCGGCTCAGCTACACCCTCGAGCCTGCGCCTCTGGGCCGCGACGACGTGGACAATTTCCTGTTCGACACCCGCCAAGGCTTCTGCGAACACTTCGCCGCGGCCTTCGTCGTCACGCTGCGCGCCGCTGGCGTACCGGCGCGGGTCGTCACCGGCTACCAGGGCGGCGAGCCCAACCCGGTGGACGGCACCTTCGTCGTCCGCCAGTCCGACGCCCATGCCTGGGCCGAAGTGTGGCTTGCCGGACGCGGCTGGATCCGCGTCGACCCGACCGCCGCCAGCGCGCCTCAGCGCATCGAAAAAGGCCTCGCCGCAGCCCTCCCCGACGACGCCCGCCTACCGTTCCTGCTGCGTACCGATCTGGCCTGGCTGCGCGGCCTGCGCGACCGCCTGGATGCGCTCAACAACAGCTGGAACCAATGGGTTCTCGGGTACAATCCGGCCCGCCAGCGGGAGCTGCTCAGCGGGTTCGGCTTTGGCGAGCCCGACTGGCAGACCCTCACCGCGCTGATGAGCGCAGGCTGTGCCCTGGTCATGGGCGGGCTCACCGTATGGGCGCTGCGGCGGCGCACTTCGGCCGACGCGATCGATCGCAGCTGGGCTCTGCTGTGCCGCCGGCTCGCCGCCATCGGTCTGCCCCGCGCCGCCTGGGAAGGCCCCCTCGACTATGCCGCACGTCTCGCCCGCCAACGCCCCGATCTGGCCGAACCGCTCATTCGCATCGCCACCGACTACGCCCGCCTGCGCTACGGCCCTGCCGCCGACACCACGCAACAGCAACGCTTCCACCAATCCATCAAGAACTTCCGCCCCCGATGAAAACCGCCTCATCCTGCCCGCGCCTCGCTTCGACCCTGCTCGCGGGCCTTCTTGCCGGCCTCCTCGCCACCGTCGGCCATGCCGCCGAACGCTACGCCGACCGGCCGGAAGCCCAGCAATTCATCGACGAAATGCAGCAAAAACACGGCTTCGACAAGGACGCCCTGACCTACATCTTCCGCCGCGCCGAATACCTGCCGTCGGTCATCAAATACATCTCGCCTCCCAAAGACCCCACCGGAGTGCGCTCCTGGCAGCGCTACCGCAGCCGCTTCGTCGAACCCGTGCGCATCAAGGCCGGCGTCGCCTTCTGGGATCGCTACCAGGACACGATCCGCGCCGCAAGCGAGAAGTACGGTGTGCCGGAAGAGATCATCGTCGGCATCATCGGCGTCGAAACCATCTATGGACGCAACACCGGCAACTTCCAAGCGGTATCCGCGCTGGCCACCCTCGCCTTCGACTACCCGCGGCGGGCCGAGCTCTTCCGTGGCGAACTCGAAGCCCTGCTGCTGATGGCCCGCGAACAGCACCGCGACCCGCTGGACTATCAAGGCTCGTTCGCCGGCGCCCTCGGCCTGCCTCAGTTTCTGCCCAGCAGCGTGCGCAACTACGCGGTGGATTTCGACGGCGACGGCCAGATCGACCTGCTGAACAGCCCGAAGGACGCCATCGGCAGCGTCGCCCGCTACATGCAGATGCACGGCTGGGAAGCCGGCGCGCCGGTAGCCCAGCGGGCCAGCATCGGCCCCGATGCCGACCTGCCGCCGCTGATCGCCAACGACATCACCCCGGCTTTCGACGCAGCCAGCCTGGCCAGCCACGGCGTAAAGCCGGCGGACGGCACGACGCCGGCGGGCAAGGCCGCCTTCGTCGAGCTGGTGACGCCTGGAGAGGACAGCGAGTACTGGCTCGGCTACCAGAATTTCTATGTCATCACCCGCTACAACCGCAGCAGCTTCTACGCGATGTCGGTGTTCCAGTTGGGCGAAGCGGTCAAGGCGGCGCGGACGGCCGCCCTGGCAAGCAGGAAATAAAGTCGGCCTCGCGGAGCGGGCAGCGCCGCTCCGCCCTTCAGGCGAAAAGCGCCAACACCTTTTCGGGCGGACGGCCGATCACTGCACGCTCGCCGCGCACAACGATGGGCCGCTCGATGAGGATCGGGTGCGCCACCAGCGCATCCAGCCATTCGTCCTCGCTCAAATCCCGCCCCGCATAATTGGACTTGAAGACGTCCTCGCCCCTGCGGACGATATCGCCGGCGTGCATGCCGAGCTTTTTCAGGACGTCGACCAGTTCGGCGCGACTGGGCGGAGTTTTGAGATATTCGACAACTTCCAGCGTCACGCCCTTGTCGGCAAGCAACTGGCAAGCGCTGCGACTCTTGCTGCAGCGGGCGTTGTGATAGACGCGAACGGTCTCGCTCATGGTTCGGTTTCCAGGGATTTCAGGCCACGGCGGATGCGTGGCTTACAACAGCACATCCTTCGAGACGCCGCGACGCTTGATGATGCGGCGCAACTGCCCAAGGGCTTCGAGCTGGATCTGACGGACCCGTTCGCGGGTCAACTCCAGGCTGTCGGCGAGTTCTTCAAGGGTCTGGATTTCGCACTCGTCGATACCGTAGCGGTGACGGATCACCATCCGCTGCTTTTCGTTGAGTTGGCCGATCCAGTCCCGCACCAGGTTTTCGACTTCCAGATCGTGAATCTGGAGGTCGGGCGTATCGGCGGAATCGTCGGCCAGAGATTCGCCGATGGACAGGCTCGGGTCGATGTCCAGCGGTGCGTCGAGGGACGCGGTGTGCTCGTTGAGGGCGAGGATGGCACGCACTTCGTCGACGGAGCGAGCCAGCTGGCGAGCAACGTCCTCCACCGTGGTGTCGCCGTTGTTGGCCGCTTCGAGCTGGCGCTGACAGCGCAGCACCTGGTTGAGCTCCTTCACCACGTGCACCGGCAGGCGGATGGTGCGCGACTGGTTCATGATCGCCCGCTCGATGTTCTGGCGAATCCACCAGGTTGCATAGGTCGAGAAGCGAAAACCCCGCTCGGGATCGAATTTTTCGAGGGCGTGGATCAGACCGAGATTGCCTTCCTCGACCAGATCGAGAAGCGGAATGCCTCGATTGAGGTAGTGCTTGGCAATATTGACGACGAGGCGCAGGTTGCGCTCGATCATCGTCTGGCGCGCCGCGAAATTCCCGTCGCGCACCTTGCGCGAAAGGCTGAGTTCCTCGTCGGCGGTCAGAAGCGGATTGGCACCGATTTCATTCAGGTAGAGCTGCGTGACGTCGCCAAGAAAGTCGGAATCGATCGAGGGCGCCGGAGCTTCGAGAAATATCTCGACCTCCGGGGGCAAATCCGCGTCCGTACCATCCAGTTCCTCAGGCGCTGCCGAATCGTACATGAAGCCCTCACTGCATTATGGGGAGAAACCCGGGCGGAGCAGATGCCGCGCCACACCCGTCGGGCCTGTGCTCACCCCAAAGCGCTGGGGCAAATTCCGGCTTCGATCTACGCAATCCAACAACCCTCGCCGCAATTCTGCCCTCTCCCCGACGATTCAGCGGGATGGCAAGTATTTACCCGGATCGACCGGCTTGCCCTGCCGGCGAATCTCGAAGTGCAGTTTGGGACGGTCGCTGTCGGTATCGCCCAACTCGGCGATCTTCTGGCCCTTGCTCACCGCCTGCCCTTCTTTCACCAGCAAACTCTGGTTATGGGCATAGGCGCTCAGAAAGCTGTTGTCGTGTTTGACAATCACAAGTTTGCCATAACCGCGCAAACCGGTGCCGGCATAAACAACCCTCCCACCTGCCGCAGCCAATACCGGATCACCGGATTTGCCTGCCAAATCGACGCCTTTACTGGATGTTTCGTTGAAACTGGCAATGATCTTGCCAGAAGCCGGCCAGCCCCATTCGATTTTGCTGTCGCCATTTGCAGCTTTTGACGTTTCCGGCTTGGCGGGCTCGGTCTTGGTTTCAACCTTCGTCTCCGCCTTCGGGTCGGGTTTGGACTCGGGCTTTGCCTCGGGCTTTGCCTCCGGCTTTGGCTCGACCTTCGCCGCCACAATCGGTGCTTCGGGCTTCTGGGCCTGGGCCCAGGCTTGTTCCGAATACGGCAGCTTGCCGCCCTTCGGCTCGCGGCGCAGCCCATCGGCGGGAGCGGGAGCCGCCGCACCGCCGGCCGGCACCGGGTGCACTTCGACGCCGGAGGCGGTATTCACCGGCTTGGCAACGGCACGCGAATCGGGCGGACGGACGCGAAGCTCCTGCCCGACTTCGATCAAGTTAGGGTTCTCGAGCCCGCTCCAGGCGGCAATGTCACGGTAGTTCTGCCCGTTCTCGAGAGCAATCCGGATCAGGGTGTCGCCGGGCTTGACGATGTAGTAGCCAGGACGCGCCACACGCGGCGGCTCGGCGGGGGCTTCGGACTGCGCCGGAGAACCCGGACGGGCCCGCTCGGAAACGGGCGCGGGCGACTTGGTGACGCAACCGGCCAGAGTGAGGGCAATCAGGACGCCGCTAAGGCTAAAACGGGACAACATCATTCGTTCAAGGTCAATCATTCTGTGCCTGGCAACAGCGGCACGAAGCGCACTGCGTCCAGACGTGTTTCGCGGAGGCCGCGGGGGGTGCGCTCGATGAGCACGAGATGCTGATCCGCAGTACCCACCGGGAGGATCAGCCGGCCGCCTTCGGCGAGTTGTTCGGTCAGGGCGGGCGGCACCTTGGGCGCAGCCGCCGCGACGATGATCGTATCGAAAGGTGCCGCTTCCGGCAGGCCGACGCTACCGTCGGCATGTTTCAGGCGCACGTTGGGCAAACGCAGGTGACGCAGGTTGGCGCGCGCCCGATCGAGAAGCGGACGCAGGCGCTCGACCGAATACACCTCGGTGGCGACGTGGGACAGCACTGCAGCCTGATAACCACAGCCTGTTCCGACCTCAAGCGTCTTGCCGAGTTCGCGGCCGGCGCGCAGCAATTCGATCATTCGCGCAACGACAAAGGGCTGGGAAATCGTCTGCTGCAACCCGAGAGGCAGGGCCGTGTCTTCATAGGCACGGGACGCCAGCGCCTCTTCGACGAATAGCTGACGCGGCACCGCCATCAGGGCGGCCAGCACGCGCTCGTCGCGCACACCCTGCTCGCGCAGGCGCTCGATCATGCGCGCACGGGCACGCTGAGCTGTTGCCAGGGCGGTTCGCAACACCTCGCTGGTCATTTATCCAGCCAGTCCCGAATGCCGGCAATCTGGCCGACGTGGGTCAGGTCGATCTGCAGCGGCGTGACGGACACATAGCCGTTGGCCACCGCATGAAAATCGGTGCCCTCGCCCGCATCCTGCGCGCCGCCGGCAGCGCCGATCCAATACACGGTTTCGTTGCGCGGCGTGGTCGATCTGATCACCGGCTCGGCCTTGTGACGCTTGCCGAGGCGGGTGACCCGGATGCCCTTGATCTGATCGAAAGGCAGGTCGGGCACATTGACGTTGAGCAGCGTCGGCTGCCGTACCGGCTCCCGCTGGAAACGTTCCACCAGTTCGCGTGCGATGCGCGCGGCGCCGGAGAAATCGGAGGCGCCCTTGGCGACCAGTGAGATCGCAATGGCCGGTACGCCGAGCAGAAAGCCTTCGGTGGCCGCCGCGACGGTGCCCGAGTAGATCGTATCGTCGCCCATGTTGGCGCCGTGGTTGATGCCCGACACCACCATGTCCGGCAATTCGTCGAGCATGCCGGTGACGGCAAGATGGACGCAATCGGTCGGGGTACCGTTGACGTAATGGAAGCCGCTGGCGGCCTTGCGCAGCGAAAGCGGACGATCGAGCGTAAGGGAGTTGCTGGCGCCGCTGCGATCCCGCTCCGGGGCGACCACATCGATCTTGCCGACCTCGCAGAGGGCCGCGGCAAGAGCCTGCAGACCGGGGGCAAAATAACCGTCGTCGTTGCTCAGCAGAATACGCATTGGGGGAACCGGAATCAGGCTTTGCAGGAAAGGTGCAGACCCGCATGGACGCGCGTCCCGAACGGGGCCAGACCCGAAGAGACGACGGCTTGCGGAAGACCTTGAACAGTCGTCGAGTTTAGCAGAGTCGGCTCGGCGACTGCTAGGCGCAAACCGCCGCGGCATGGCCTGCCGACACGAAACTATCCGATGGAAATCCGCTCTACCAAAAACGCCGTCCTTCCAAAAATAATCCACCGGCGGTGTAATTTCCCGTTCGGGCTCCCGTCTACCGTTCAAGTGCTTACTTTCCGGGACATGCCGCCATGTTGATCCGCCCCCCTTCAGACATCCTGCCATCCGAAATCACCGCTCCCGACATCTACCGGGAACGTCGCCGCTTCATCGCTCAAGCGGGCAGTCTGGCGCTTGCCGCGGCGCTGCCGACCGGCCACGCCCATGCCGCGACAGGCAGCCTCGGCCCGCTCGCCGCCAGTCCCTTGAGCACCGCCGAAGAACGGACTTCGCGCAAGGCCATCACCACCTACAACAATTTCTACGAGCTCGGTACCGACAAGTCCGATCCGGCCGAAAACACCCATCGTCTCAAGCCGGCGCCGTGGTCGGTACGCGTCGAAGGCTTGGTGAACAAGCCACGCACCTTCGGCATCGACGAGCTCCTCAAGCTCGCCCCGCTTGAAGAACGCATCTACCGCATGCGTTGCGTCGAAGGCTGGTCGATGGTCATCCCGTGGGTCGGCATTCCGCTGGCCAGCCTGCTCCGGCAGGTCGATCCGCAAGGCAGCGCCAAATACGTGGAATTCGTCTCCCACTACGACAAGGCCACCATGACCCGCGGTGTGCTCGACTGGCCCTATACCGAAGGCCTGCGTCTCGACGAAGCCCGCAACCCGCTGACGATCCTCGCGGTCGGCCTTTACGGCGAAGTTCTGCCGGTGCAGAACGGTGCTCCGGTTCGCCTCGTCGTTCCCTGGAAATATGGCTTCAAGGGCGCCAAATCCATCGTCGCCATCCGCCTCGTGGAAAAACAGCCGCTCACCGCCTGGATGAAGGCCGGGCCGTCGGAATACGGCTTCTATTCCAACGTCAACCCCGAAGTGGACCACCCGCGCTGGAGCCAAGCCACCGAACGCCGCATCGGCGAATTTTCCAAACGCAAGACCTTGATGTACAACGGCTACGCCGAGCAGGTCGCCTCGATGTATTCCGGCATGGATCTGCGCCGCTTCTTCTGACTTCCAACATACTCATCATGACCCCCAGCAACGCCCAACTCTCCGCCATCAAGAGCGCTATCTTCATCGCCTGTCTGGCGCCCGCCTTCCTGCTATGGCGCGGCCTTGAGCTCGACACCCTCGGCGCCAACCCCATCGAGGCGATCACCCGCTCGCTGGGCGAATGGACCTTGCGCCTGCTGCTCATCACCCTCGCCGTGACGCCCGTGCGCAAACTCACCGGCTGGCACTGGATCGTCCGCCTGCGCCGCACGCTTGGCCTGTTCGCCTTCGCCTACGGCGTCGGCCACCTCCTCACCTACGTCTGGCTCGATCAATTTTTCGACTGGGAGGCCATCGTCAAGGACATCCTGAAACGTCCCTTCATCACCGTCGGTTTCGCGGCGCTGGTGCTGATGACACCGCTCGCCCTCACCTCCAGCAACTACGCCATCCGCAAACTCGGCGGTCGCCGTTGGCAAAGCCTGCATCGCGCGATCTACCCCATCGCCGTACTCGGCTGCGTGCATTTCTGGTGGCTGGTGAAAAAGGACGTGACCGAGCCACTGATCTACAGCCTGATCCTGGCGGCGCTGCTCGGGGTGCGTGCCTGGTGGCGGGAGCAGGAGCGACGCAAGCAATTGGCCGGCGGCTACCTGCCAAA
>ERZ650311.675-NODE-675-length-20001-cov-4.899930_pt1 | contig 20001 bp, 22 predicted proteins | sample MGYA00376247_ERZ650311 | MGnify/ENA primary metagenome ERZ650311 (study PRJEB26733, sample SAMN07839324) | wastewater metagenome | biome: small river; feature: stream; material: water | place: USA: North Carolina | collected 2016-07-28 ... | reverse complement strand
CATTCACCGTAACCGTCGCGCCCAGTGCGGCCCCGCACAGACACAGCACGCGGATCGGCGCCAGCGGGTCGGGTTTTCGGTAGGTTTTCCAGTCCATTGTAGGCTCCTGTGGTTCGTTACCGCGGTCAGCCTGCCAGTAAGACGCTAAGAAACGGTAAACGAACGGGGGAGGGTCCCCCGGCCGGGGGCGGAGCCCCCCAGGCCACACCAACCCACGACAGTTTTTTCCTCCTCATTTGAGGGCGAGAAAATTGACATGGCCTCCCCGAGCCGGGTTTTGCGCAATGTGGAATTCCGGCCCCTCAATCTTGCACAAAGCCCCGACTTCAGTTTTTCGACCAACATATCGGTCGCAAAAATGAAGTTAGGACTACAATCCCGACCAGAGAGGCAAACCGCGCGGTTCGCCCTTGAGCGTCTATTTTCTCTAGGACAGAAACCGATGGCGAAGGGCTTCAAGACCGGCGGGCGCCAGAAGAACACGCCGAACAAGGCGACGGTTGAGCGTGCCGTGGTGGCCGAGCGCATCGTGCGCGAGACCGAGATGTCCGGCCGGAAGCTCGGCAAGGAGGTCCTGGCCGACTTCATGGACGTGTTTGCGGCGCTGGCGACCTATCACCAGCCGTTGCCCGACGGCATGACGGTGCCGCAGGGCCGCAAGCCCGATGAGGCCAAGTTCGAGAAGTACGCGCGCCTGGCAATCCAGGCGGCAAAGGATCTGGCGCCGTACCAGTCGCCGACCTTCCGCGCGATCCAGATTGCCGCGCCTCCTCCGGAGAAGGGCAAGCGCACCGAGAAGCGGTTCACGCTGAAGGTGTTCGACAGCAACCGCGGCGGTCCGCCGAAGGAGATCGACGTCAAGGCCAAGCGGGTCGCCGGCGGCGATCTGTAGCCCGATGGCCAACGACGAGGAGCTCGAGGACGAGCTGGCGGCCGAAGGCGTCGAGGGTGCCAGCATCTTGCTGGACGAGTACCTGCTCGAATACGAGCGGCCGTACCTTTACCCGAAACAGTTCGCCGCGATCTTCGACGAGCGGCGCTATAGCTGCATCGAAGCCTCGACCAAGGCCGGTAAGACCTCGGGCTGCATCGTCTGGATGGTCGAGAAGGCGCTCAACGGCCAGGACGGTCAGAACTTCTGGTGGGTCGCGCCGGTGTCCGGCCAGGCCGACATCGCCTTCCGCCGCATGCTGCGCGCGATTCCGGCCGACCTCTACACGCCGAACATCACGCTGAAGACGATCACGCTGATCAACGGCGCGGTCATCTGGTTCAAGTCGGCCGACAAGCCCGACAGCCTGTACGGCGAAGACGTCTATGCGGCCGTGGTCGACGAAGCCAGCCGCGTGAAAGAGGACGCTTGGTACGCGGTGCGATCGACGCTGACCGCGACCCGCGGCCAGGTCCGCCTCATCGGCAACGTCAAGGGCCGGCGCAACTGGTTTTACCAGATGGCGCGCAAGGCCGAGGCCGGCGACCCGGCGATGGGCTATCACAAGCTCACCGCCTACGACGCGGTCGACGCCTATGTGCTCGACAAGGAGGAGATCGAGGACGCGAAGCGCCAGCTCCCCGAGCAGGTCTTCAACGAGCTCTACATGGCCGAGCCGTCCGATGACGGCGGCAACCCCTTCGGGCTCAAGTTCATCGAAAAGTGCGTCGAGCCGATCGCCATCACCCGGCCGGTCGTGTTTGGTTGGGACTTCGCGAAGTCGCAGGACTACACGGTCGGCATCGGCCTCGACGAACACGGCCGCACCTGCGTGTACGATCGCTTCCAGCTTTCATGGGAAGCCACGTATCCGCGCGTGCATTCGACAACCGGCCTGGTGCCGGCGCTGTGCGATAGCACCGGCGTCGGCGATCCCGTTGTCGAGCGGCTGCAGAAGAAGCCCGGCTCGCGCTACGAAGGCTACAAGTTCACGTCGAGCTCCAAGCAGATGCTCATGGAGGGCCTTGCCGTCGCGATCCAGAACCGGGACGTCACTTTCCCGGATGGCCAGATCAAGCTCGAGCTCGAGCAGTTCGAGTATGTCTACACCCGCACCGGCGTGAAGTATTCCGCGCCGGAAGGTTTCAACGACGACTGTGTCATGGCGCTGGCCTTGGCGGTCATGCACCGGACGCACGCGAGGATGCCGATGAAAATCAGTTCTGCCGCGGTGGCGGCATCGACAGGACGCGGGCGCCAGGTGCGCGGCGGTGCTTCGCGATGAGCGAACGTCGTCAGCGTCACGCGCGCCATGTCGGCAGCGTGCAGCGCCTCAAGCGCAACATCCTGTCTGTGGTGCAGGCGCCGGAGGCTGTGCCTGGCTCGGCGCCGAAGTCCAAGAAAGAAGCCATGGTCATCAATCCGCGTGCGGTTGATGCGTCGCGCCGCAAGGGCACGCCGGGCGTCGACTTCGCGCGCGTGATGGAGCCGTTCAAGCCATACGAGCCGCCGCCTGGCGTTCTGCCCGACGGCAAAACGGCGAAGATGGCGATGGACAGCTCGCTCGTGAATTGGGCGCAGAACGATTATGCCGCTTCATGGGGTGTCGCCAATCCGGCCGCGTGGGCGTTCGCCGAGGGCGTGACCTTCCTCGGCTATTCGTATCTCGCCGAGCTGACGCAGCGGCCCGAGTACCGCAAAATCTCCGAGCGCATCGCCACCGAGATGACGCGCAAGTGGATTCGTCTGACGGTCGCCGGCGACGACAGCGACGAGAAGATCGATCGCGAGGCGCAGAAGAAGCAGCAGACCAAGCTCAAGGAGCTGGCCGAGGACATGAAGACCTTCGGCGTGCGCGACGTGTTTCGTCGCTGCGCCGAGCAGGATGGATGGTTCGGCCGGTCGCATATCTACATCGACACCGGCGACACCAACGACCGCGACGAGCTGCAGAAGTCGATCGGCAACGGCGCCGATGCCATCAGCCTCGGCAAGTTCGAGGGCAAGAAGAACTTCCTCAAGGGCTTCCGCAACGTCGAGCCGATCTGGTGCTATCCGGCCTACTACAATGCGATCGACCCGCTCGCCGACGACTGGTACCGGCCGCAAATCTGGTTCGCGCAGGCCAAGCAGGTCCACGTTACCCGCCTGCTGACATTCGTCGGTCGCGAGGTCCCCGACATCCTGAAGCCGGCCTATGCGTTCGGCGGCCTCAGCATGTCGCAGATGGCGAAGCCGTATGTCGACAACTGGCTGCGCACGCGCCAGGCGGTGACGGACCTGGTCGAGTCGTTTTCGGTCTCGGGCATCTACACCAACATGTCCTCGATCCTGTCCGGCGCCGGCGGCGACGACGTGTTCGAGCGCATCGACATCTTCAACAACACGCGCAGCAACCGCGGCGCGATGGCGTTGGACAAGGACACCGAAGAATTCTTCAACATCTCCACGCCGCTCGGCTCGCTCGACAAGCTGCAGGCGCAGGCGCAGGAGCAGATGGCGTCGGTCTCCGGCATTCCGCTGATCGTGCTGCTCGGCATCACGCCGACCGGGCTCAATGCCTCGAGCGAAGGCGAACTGCGCGTCTTCTACGACTTCATTCACGCATTCGCGGAAATGTTCTTCCGGCCGCACCTGCACACGGTCATCAACTTCCTGCAGCTCAATCGCTACGGCGAAATCGATCCCGCGATCGGCTTCGAGTTCGAGCCGCTGTGGTCGCTCGACGAAAAGGGCTTGGCTGAGGTCGAGAAGCTCGAGGCCGAAACCGATGTGATCTACGCCGACGCCGGCGTGATCTCGCCGGCCGAGGTCCGCGAAGCCGTCATCGCCAACCCGAACAGTCGCTATGCTGGCCTCGATCCCGACGACGTGCCTGATCTCGAGGAGGAGGAAGACGACGGCTTCGACCCGGAAGCTGGTCCGACCGTGCCAGGCAAGAGCAAGCGTGGCGGTGATGATGGAGAGGGAGGCGGGTCCGCGCAGGACGAAACCCCTTTCGCTGAAGACGCGGAATTCGAGGAATCGAAGCATCCGCGCGCCGACAACGGCCAGTTCGGCCGCGGCGGCGGAAGCGCAAAGCCTGCCAAGACGGCAACACCGGCGAAGACAGCGCCATCGAGCGGCAAGCACGAGCCTGCGCCGCACCCGGTTGAGAAGATGCGCGACTATTCGCCGAAGGAGCTCGATTGGGAATACGACGTCGAGTACCTGAAATACTCGAAGCCGGCCTTCCCGAATGCGTTCTCCTCGCGCGAGGACTTCGAGCAGAAGCTCGACGCCGCGCCGTTGGTGCACCTGTCCGACGAGCAGATGCGCACGCTCGGCAATTCGATGGCGTACCAGGCCAAGAACAAGGGCGAGGCCTGGCTGCACAAGACGTTCTCGCATCGGCGGGACAGCAAGCGCATCGTCGATACCCTGAAGAACGGCGAGACCGCGCCGCCGATCGTTCTGAAGTCCGGCAACAAGCTGCATCTCATGGCCGGCCAGACGCGCCTCGCCGCAGGCCTGGCGATCGGCAAGCAGGTGCCGGCGAAGGTGATCGACGTCACACCGAAGCGCGCGCAGGACGAGGCGCCATGGGATGAGAGCAAGCATCCGCGTGCGCCGGACGGGAAGTTCGGGACGGGCTCGGGCGGCGGGACAGCAAGCGCATCGTCGAAGGAAGGCGGCGCCGGCAGCTTCAAGTCGAAGAAGGAGCACATCGCGCACCTGCTGAAGATGGGCACCACGACCAAGGAAATCCTGCAGGCCACCGGATGGCCGACCGTGAGCGTGCCGGCACAGGCGGCCGCGCTCGGCTTCAAGCTGGAAAAGTCGAAGGTCGACGGCGAGACCGTCTATGTCGGCAAGCCGATGACCGACGAGGAGAAGGCACAGCTCAAGCAGCTCACCGCCATTGCGAAGGCCGCGAAAAAGAAAGCCGGGCCCAACGCAACCACGGCCGCGATCGCCGAACAGGCGCTCAAGGACAATCCCGCGCTCGCTGCTGCGGTCGGCAAGTCCAAGGCGGCCGCACCTGCACCGACTGCAGAGCCCGCACCAGCGCCGTCCGAGGGCACGCCGTCGGCCAAGGCCGAGGCGAAGTTCAAGGAGAACACCGCGGGCAAGAAGCTCACCGAGCACGAGTCGGCCAAGGAAAAGATCAAGGCCGTGGCACAGACCGACGGCGATCTTGCCACCGCGGAAAAGCTGCTGACGCCTGCCGAGAAGAAGACGCTCGAGAACGGCTACTACAAGTCGGTCCAGGGCAATCTCGATGCCTCGAAAAAGTTCATCGAGCAGGTCAAGACGCAGGAGAAGGCTGCGGCCGCCGAGAAGGCCAAGGCCGAAGCGGCAGCGAAAGCGGCGGCCGAGGAAGCCAAGAAGTTCGAGGAGTCGCTCAACAGCCCCGAGGCGAAAGAGCACTATGCGGCGCTCGAGGGCATTCTCAGCGGCTCGGCGAAGTCGGCGATCAAGAACGCCACCACGCGCCTGAAGGCTGCCGGACTCGAGGGCAAGATGACGCCGATCGAGGCCGCGCAAGTGATCGCCTATTCCGGGTCGTCGTATCGCGAGGTCAACCAGCAGCTTCGCGCCGGTGTGATGACCGAAAAGCAGTACATGTTCGCCGAGGCGCTCAATTCCGCGTTGTCGAAAATGCCGAACCATGTCGGCGTCACCCGGCGCGGCACCACGCTTTCGCCTCAACAGCTCGCTCAATACAAGCCCGGCATGATCGTCAACGAGGCGGGTTTCATGTCGAGCAGCAAATCCAACCCGTTCGGCGGCAACACGCACTTCGAGATCCATGGCAAGACCGGCAAGGATATTCAGAAGCTGTCGAACTACCATGGCGAGGCCGAGGTCCTGTTCCGCGCGGGCACCAAGTTCCGCGTCAAGGAAAAGACCGGCAACAAAATCGTTCTCGAGGAGATGACCTTTGGCCGCACCGAAAAAGTCTAGCAGTCTCGCCGACCTCGGCGAGGGCGATGCGCCTGGCATGCTGCCGAACGGCGAGCTCGACGTGTACGACGAGAGTGCCGGCGAGCGTGAACCTGTGGTCCTCAACGATGAGGAAGCGGACGAGCTGGCCGACCAGGTCGAGGAAGACGAAGCCGACGAGGACTGACCGATGGCGCTGCGCTACACGTCGCCGAAAAAGCGGCGCAAGGCAGCCGTTGCGCTCCGGCCGGTGCATCCGAACGTCGGCATCGAGGTCGAGTACCGCCGCCGGCTGAAGAAGCTGATCGACGCGATGCAGAAGTCGGTCGCCTATCACATCGAGCGCAGCTATCGCGGCAACGAGCCGGAGATGGCGCAGGACGATCGCCTGCCGGCGGACAACCTGCAGCGCGCGGTGTGGAAGATGTCCGAGCAATGGCTGCAGAACTTCGACGACGCCGCTGAAAAACTCGCGAAGTGGTTCGCCAAGGCTGTGCACAAGCGCAGCGACACCGTCCTGAAGAAGATCCTCAAGGACGGCGGTTTCAGCGTCGAATTCCAGATGACGCCGGCTATGAAGGACGTGTTCGCGGCGTCGGTGCACGAGAACGTGTCGCTGATCAAATCGATCCCGCAGCAGTATCTCAAGAACGTCGAGGGCGACGTGATGCGGTCGGTCGCTGCAGGCCGCGACCTGGCAACGCTGACGAAGTCGCTGCAGAAAAACTACGGCGTCACCGCCAGGCGCGCAGCTTTCATCGCCCGAGACCAGAACAACAAGGTCAACGGCGCCATGCAGCGCGCGCGCCAGAAAGAGCTCGGCATCACGAAAGCGAAGTGGCGCCACTCCGGCGGCGGCAAGCACCCGCGGCCGACGCACGTTGCCAACGATGGCAAGCTCTACGACGTCAACAAGGGCTGGTTCGATCCGCATGTGAAGCGGTGGATTATCCCAGGCGAACTGCCGAATTGCCGGTGCGTTTCGATCCCGGTCATCACCGGGTTTGATTGAAAACCGGTGCCCACTTTACGCCGCCGAGTCCCGACGGGGAGCGCAGAGCCGGTTAGCCCGGCCCGGCGGCATCAGTTTCAGGAGATCGCCATGCCCACACTCAGCGTTCTTGCGACGTCGGCCGCCTTCTACGTGCTGCTCGGATATGTCGCGCTCGGAATCGCCATCGTGTATGCGGCGCGCGGCAACCTGGACACCAGCAACGGCAAGTGGGTCGTGATCTATCCGGCCGTCATCGTGCTGTGGCCGTTCTTCCTGCTGCTGCTGTTCTTCGCCTTCCTGAAATGGATGGCGGACGGGAGCCACTGATGCAGGTCAGCGCATTGCTCCGGCGCGGCAGCACCGGCTATTTCCACTGGTGCCCGGCGTGCGAAATGATGCACCCGCTGCCAGACGGCAAGGACAGCCCTGGCGGTGGCTGGCAGTTCAACGGCAACGTCGATCGGCCGACCTTTACGCCGAGCTTCAAGCAGACCTACGTCCACTGGACCGGCGGCATCGCCGAAGACGGGCGAGGCCTCGGCGAGAAGCAGGACCGCGTGTGCCACTACATCATCACCAACGGGCTGATTCAGTTTTGCTCGGATAGCTGGCACGGCCGCAGCGACATCGTCGCCATGCCGTCGATACCTCAAGGATTGGGCGACCATGACTGACATCAGCACGTCGCAGGTGTTCGAGACCTCATGGTGGACTTACCAGTTCGACGGCGAAGGCGAGATCGTGCGCGGCCCGTTCGTCGACGGCATTTCGTCGCCACTGATGCGCAACCTCGCAACCGGCGAGGAGCTGCCGTCGCGCGACCTGCCGATCGGCGCGCTGTATGCCGCGATCAAAGGCAAGGACCGGCCGGCCGACGAGTACCCGCGCGCAGGCGCGGACGGATTGTCGATTATGTGCGTGGTCGCCGGCGACGAAGGCTATCGCGGCAACACGACCTGGAACATCGAAGGCCGCGCAAGCAACTGCACGCTGCCGGAGGAAAAGTCGCATCGCTGTTGGGTCCGCCACGGCACTATCGGCGAGCGGATCACCGTCGACAAAAACGGCCCGACATGCCAAGCAGGCGCCGGGTCGTTCTTCATGGGCCCGAAAAACTGCTGGCACGGTTTCGTGCGCGACGGGAGATTGACACCATGAGCATCACGAAGCGCTCTTTCCTCGGATTCCTGGCGGCGCTGCCGGTGGTCGCCAAGCTCGGACCTGCGAAGGCCGCACCGGAGATCGTGACGATCGATGTCTCGAAGCTGGTCATGCCGGAGCCGATACCGCTGTTCGGTGAATTTCGCGCATTCTTTGGGCCTATCACCGAAACGCAAAAGCGCGAGCGCGTGCTGCCGCTGACCTACAAGATCTTCAACGGCGAAGATTGGCACCTGATCGACAGCGAAAAGGGTCAGGCTGTCATGCGCGCGCTGACAGCGCAGTGGGTGCCGGTCGAAGCAGAGCACGCGGATCTTGATCGGCTGGCTGCGCCGGTGCTGTACGAATACGGAGCTGATGCGCGATGACCGAGGGAATTCAGGTCATCCATTACGACCGCCTCAACAACACGCCGGCGGTGCGCCTGGCGACGCTCGGCTGGCTCGATGGCAATTCGCGCGGCCTCGGCGAGAACGTCGTCAACCTGTATTCGTGCCTGAAGGCGTTCGTGGCCTTCGCACCGAACGGCCGCGACCTGCTGCCGGCCGGTGTCATGACCTATGACGTGATCGAGAACACCAACGAGTTCTTCATCTATCAGAGCTACGTGCTCGAGGAGTTTCGCGGCCGCGGGCTCTACACCGCGATGTGGAATTCGATCGTCGCCAAGGGCATTCAGGACAAGGTGCATCGGATCAAGTCCGCCACCAGCATGCGCAACATCGCCATGCGCTCGATCGCGCAGCGCCAGGGCCGCGTCGAGGAAGCGGTGACGCTGACTTTCGAGCTCGGGCAGTGACATGCGCATTCCGAACGTGCCGCCGCCAAAGCCGGACCTCGCGGATCTGATCGCAGCTCGCCAGCGCGAGCTCGGCTCGATCTATCCCGCGCAGACATGGCGCGACCGCTTCAATCAATTGCCGATCGACCGTGAGGTCGCGGCCGTGTTTTTCATCGTCGGTGCGTTCACCGGCTTCCTGATCGGCGTGGCGCTGGTCATTCGCTGAAGGTCCCACAATGCCTCCTGTCTCAGAGAAGCAACGGCGCGCTATGGAAGCCGCCGAGCACGGACACTCGACTCTCGGCATCCCGAAGTCGGTCGCCAAGGAATTCCTCGGTGACGACGACGCGCCGAAGGGGCACGCGGCTGGCATCGTGTTCGTCGCGCCCGACGGCGACGTGCTACTGCTGCGCCGCGCGGCCAGCGAGCCGAACTATGGCGGTCATTGGGGCCTACCAGGCGGCAAGGCCGAGCCGAACGAAACGCCGGAGATGGCGGCCGACCGCGAGGCCGAGGAGGAGCTCGGCCGCAAGATCGGCGGCAAGAAGAAGCTCATCGACCGCGTGAAGACGCCAAACGGCATGATCTTCACCACGTTTGTGCAACCGACCGAGGACAAGTTCGTTCCGGTGCTTGATCACGAGCACAGCGGCTATGCGTGGGCATCGCTCGACATGATGCCGCGGCCGCTGCACCCTTCGGTCGAGCGCACGCTTGGCGCGCACATCGGCGTCGCCGAGGACATGACGCCGGAGAACTGGAATTCCCTGCGGGAAAACTTCGCGAAGTGGACCCGCGAGGAGGAAGCCGAGCCGGAGCACGCTGAGGATTCGGCGATGGCTTTCGATCGCGCCGTCATGGCGAACGCGCCGCACCGGGAAGGCCTCGCTTTCGATCGCGCTAAGGTCACCGTGCGCAAGACCGATGCCGACGGCCGCATGCACGTCGAGGTCAGCAACATCTCGAAGGCCTGCGTCAATCCGTACATCGGTCACGAGATCCCGGACTATCGCCGCCTCGGCCTGCAGGCGGACAAGGTCTATCACCTGCTGCGCGACCCGAAGGAAATTGAGAAGGGCGCGCACACCTTCAACAACATCCCGCTGCTCGACGAGCATGTGCCGGTGACGGCTGACGATCACCGGCCGGAGCATGTCGTCGGCTCGACCGGCACCGATGCCGTCTACGAGCACCCGCACCTGAAGAACAGCCTCGTGGTGTGGGCGAAGAAGGGCATCGACGCGGTGCAGTCCAACCGCAAGAAAGAACTCTCGAGCGCGTATCGCTACCGCGCCGACATGACCCCCGGCGTGTACGAGGGCCAGAAGTACGACGGTGTCATGCGCGACATCATCGGCAACCATGTAGCGCTCGTAGAAGAAGGCCGTGCCGGCTCGGACGTCGTAGTCGGCGACTCTGTCAACCCGCAACTCAAGGAGATTTTTGCGATGTCGAAACTGAAGCTCTCTCACCGTGCATCGGTGGCACAGGGCGCCATCATGGTGTTCCTGGCTCCGAAGCTCGCGATGGACGCGAAGATCGACCTGGCGCCCGGTCTGAAGGGCATCACGTCGAAGAACTACAAGGCGAAGAAGGACGGCCTGCTGGCGTTCGTGACAAAGGCGTCCGAAGGCAAGCTGGCGCAGGACGCCTCGATCGACGGTCTCAAGAACGTCATCGACATGATCGAGGAAATTCCGGCCGCGGCCGACGAGGAAAAGCCTGACCCGAAGGCCGGGCACGCCGCCGACGAGGACATCGAAGACGAAGAAGACGTCGCCGAGGACGAAGACCTCACCGACGAGGAGAAGGCCAAAAAGAAGAAGGAAGCCGAGGACAAGCGGGCCAAGGACGAGGCCGATGCCGAGGCGAAGAAGGACGAGGAGAAGAAGGCCATGGATGCGCGGATCAAGATCGCCACCGACCAGGCGATCGCCGACGAGCGCAAGAACCAGCAGGCGATCGCTGAAGCCCGCGAGAAGGTCCGGCCGCATGTCGGCGCCCTCTCGATGGCCTTCGACAGCGCAGGCGCGGTTTATCGCCATGCGCTGAAGATGCGCGGCAAGGACGTGTCGAACGTCAAGGACGACTCGGCCCTGGTGCACATCCTCGACGCCATGGCGTTGCCGGGTAGCCCCGAAGGCCAGCGCGAGACCACGATCGCGATGGATGCTGCGGCGTCGGCCGACTTCGACAAGCGCTTCCCGAACGTCGCTCGCATCGGCCACGCCTAAACGTCAGCCCTGACACAGGCCTCGTCATCTCGGCGAGGCCTCGCCTGCCTACACCCTCTCTGAAACCTCAACCCAGGAGACCTTCCTATGACTTTCCAGACTCAGGTCGGGGCCAACATGGCGCCCGGCATCGCGGGCCAGTTCGCCAGCGCAAACCCTCGCTACTCGGTCCTCGCCGGTCCGGGCGGCCTCATCGCCGGTAAGGGCCCCGGCGGCGTCGGCGGCGTGCTCGTCGGCCGCTTCGCGTGGCTCGCCGACAACTTCCTCGACCAGGACAATGCGCCGGCCGTGGTCAACAACTTCGGCTCGGGCCCGGTCGCGGGCTTCATCCACAACGAGCAGCAGGGCCTCATCACCCTGTATCTCGAGGAAGCCAGCATGGCCGTGCCGTCGGGCATGCCGATCACGGTGCTGGACGATTGCGAAGTGTGGGTGAAGAACAGCGGCGCAAGCGCGGCGCTGGTCGGCATGAAGGCCTACGCCAACTATGCCGATGGTCTCGCGACCTTCGACGTCGCCGGCGCCGGTGGTTCGGCCTCGGGCTCGGCGTCCTCGATCGCCGCGGCCGCGACCAACACCTTCACCGGCCGCATCGTCAACAACGTGCTGTACGTCGACTCCGCTCTCGTCGGCGCGGTCGCGCTCGGCGCCACGTTGTCGGGCGCCGGTGTCGCTTCGGGCACCAAGATCACGGCGCAGCTCTCCGGCACGCCGCACGGTGTCGGCACTTACTCGGTCAACATTCCGGGTCAGTCCGTCGCTTCGACCACGATCACCGGCACGTCCGGCGTTCTCACGGTCGGCGGCACCGTCGCTGGTTCGTTCGGCGTGGGTGACGTGCTCTCGGGCACCAACGTGGTCACCGGCACGAAGATCACCGAGCAGCTCACCGGCACGCCTGGCGGCGCCGGCACCTATTCGGTCGACAATGCCACGGTGGTCGGCTCGACCGCCATCACCGCAGGCCTGCAGACCGAGACCAACTGGATCTGCCGTTCCTACGGCGCTCCCGGCGAGGTCGTGAAAATCTCGCAGGTCCGCACCTACTCGTAACCAGGCGCGGCCATAAGGCCGCGTCTTCCACGTCAACCCCTCCAAGGCGCTTCCGATCATCGGGGCGCCTTTTTTCTTGAGAAAGGCTCCTCGACCATGAACTTCCAGGAAGCACGTCAGCGGTACGCCGCCGATCGTCCCCGCCACGAGACCGCGGGCGCGATCCTGCAGAACGTCATCACCTACATCCCGCCGGAGTGGAAGCGCGACTATCGCTTGGCGGAAATGGCGTTCGACGCACAGCCGGGACTCCAGACCGTCCCGAACGCCGGCATCCCCACGATGCTGACGACCATGATCGACCCGTCGATCTACGAAATCCTGTTCGCTCCGCTGAAAGCTGCCGAGATCCTCGGCGAGCAGAAGAAGGGCGACTGGACGGACCAGACCGCGATGTTCCCGGTGGTCGAGCACACCGGCGAAGTGTCGAGCTACGGTGACTACGCCAACAACGGTTCGACCGGCGCGAACACCAACTTCCCGCAGCGCCAGTCCTACCTCTACCAGACCATCGAGCAGTACGGCGAGCTCGAGCTGGCGCGCGTCGGCCTGGCGCGCATCAACTGGATCACCGAGCTCAACCAGGCGGCCGCGCGCGCGCTCAACCAGTTCCAGAACTACACCTACTTCTTCGGGGTGCAGGGTCTGCAGAACTACGGCCTGCTCAACGACCCGAACCTGTCGGCCGCGCTCACGCCGGCACCGAAGGCCTACGGCAACAACCTGTGGATCACCAATAACGTGATCACGGCGACGGCGAACGAAATCTACTCGGACATTCAGTCCCTCTTGCTGCAGCTCATCTCGCAGTCGGGCGGCCTGATCAATCAGGAGACCAAGCTGGTGCTGGCATTGTCGCCGAGCTCCCGCTTCGCCCTGACCGCGACGAACTCGTTCAACGTCAACGTCTACAAGCTGCTCGAGGACAACATTCCGAACCTGCGCATCGTCGACGCCATCCAGTATGGCGCGCAGAGCGCAGTGAATCCGAATGGCGTCGTCGCCGGCAACTTCGTCCAGCTCATCGCCGAGCAGGTCGAGGGCCAGCAGACCGGCTATTGCGCGTTCAACGAAAAGATGCGCACGCATCCGATCGTCCGCGAGCTGTCGGCCTGGAAGCAGAAGATCACCGCCGGCACCTGGGGCGCGATCATCCGTCAGCCGTTCGCTATCGCCTCGATGGTCGGCATCTAAGGCCGTCGACAGCATAGCCCTGGACCCCGCCGCGCAATCGGCGGGGTCTTTCTCCCCGAAACATTAAAGCGGCCGCAAAAGGCCAGCATCAGGAGCAACACCACATGGCGACCAAGACAGCAGCACAGAAGGCGGCCGAAAGGGCCGCGAAGAAAGCGCAGGAGAATTCCGAGCGCGAGACCGAACAGAACAAGCCGATCGCGACGGCCGCACCGAAGTCGGCCGGCAAGAAGTCTGCGGTCGAGACCATGATCGACAACGTGCCGTCGAGCGGCAAGATCACGGTGGCGTGCAAGATGCCGAAGGGCATCATCATGCGCATTTTCACCAAGGGCACCATGCCGATCCCGGTGCTCGGCGGCGGCATCCAGCACGTCGAGCAGTCGATCCCGACCGGCGAGCAGGTGCGCTTGAACGGCTATGCGGTGCCGTTCGGCAAGCGGCCGAAGTTCGAGATCATCGGCGACTTTGGCCTCACGCCTGGCGTCGACGCCAAGTTCTTCAAGACCTGGCTCGAGCAGAACAAGACCTCCGACCTCGTGACGAAGGGCCTGGTGTTCTATCATCAGGACACCAACCAGGTGCGCGACATGGCGGACGAGCGCCAGGAATTGCAGTCCGGCCTCGAGCCGATCCTGCAGGACAAGGACCCGCGCGCGGCGCGGACCCGCAATCCAAACCTCGAAGACGTGCACGCCTCCGACGAAGCGCCGCGGTAAAGACCGATGGGCGTTCCGTTCGACTTTCAGGCGTTCATCAGCGCCTACCCCGAGTTCAACGTGCCGCCCACGGTGCTCACGCCGGAACGCGGGCAGTCGTTGTTCACGCGCGCGGGCCTGTATTTCGACAACGGGCCCGCGGCGCCGGCGAAGTGGCGCATCACGCCGGAGATGCAGACCGAGATCATGTATCTGCTGACCGCGCACCTGGCGCAGCTCTCGATCGGCTCCAACGGTCAGCCGGCATCGGGCCTGGTCGGCCGCATCGCATCGGCCGCCGAAGGCTCGGTCAATGTCAGCCTCGACTTTCCGGCGACGCCAAACAATGCGTGGTACCTGCAAACGCAGTACGGCGCTGAATTCTGGACCGCGACCGCCGCGTTCCGGACGATGCACTACCGACCCAAGGCCGGCCGCTTTGGAAACGGCCTCGGGCCCGGCACCCCGCCGACACGGCTCACCTAACCAGGAGAAGACCACATGGACATGAAGGACATTCCGGGGCTGCTGCCTCGTCTCAACAACATCGAGCGATCGCTGGCGCGCGTCGGCGGCGAACACCACGACCCTGTGCAACTGATGCCGACCAAGGGCGACATCGACCAGCTCCGGGAATATCTCGAAGGCACCGTGATGCCTGCTGTCAACCAGGCAATCCAGAAACTCGACATCGCGGCGGCCGCGCTCGACCAGGCGGCGCAGGATGGCGCCGAGCTGAAGGACGAAGTCGGCGCCATCAAGCAGGACGTTGCCGCGCTGAAGGATGCGCAGGCCGCTTCTGCCCCGTCGACCTCGACGCAACAGCCTGCACCTGGCGGTACCGGCGACGGCACCGAACAGCAGGCTCCGAATGACGGCGCGCAGACCGACGGCGCCGAAGGCCAGCAGCAGTCGTAACCTCATCGCCGGCGAGTCCTCGCCGCTTCACCCCACATCCGAACCGACAGGGACTCGCCGACATGACCGGCTTCACCGACTACACCGCTCAGAACGAGCTCAACTACATCGCCGGGCTGGTGACGCAGCCCGCGCTTCCCGCTGTCTGGCTGGCGCTGTTCACCGGCTCCGGCTCCGATAACGGCTCCGGCTTCACCGAAGTGGCGGGCGGCTCCTACGCGCGCGTGCAGGTCGGTGGATCTGTGTCGACCAGCGGCACCACGGCCTCGGGCAACGCCGTCCTGAATTTCTCGTCGGTCCCGGCGTGGATCACGCCAGGCATGACGATCTATGACGCCACCGCGCCTTCGGTGATCCCGGCCGGAACGACGGTGCTGTCGAAGACCGGCACCACGGTCACCATGAGCGCGAACGCCACCGGTGCCGGCGTCGGCAGCGGCAACGCGATCAACTTCTCGGCCTTCAGCGCGGCCACCGGTACCGGGCCGTCGCAGATCACGAATTCCGCCACCATCACGTTCCCGGCCGCTACCGCGAACTGGGGCACCGCGGTTTCGTTCGGCCTGTACGATGCCGCGACCTCCGGCAATCTGATGCTGTGGGATTGGCTCGGCGCCTTCAACTGGCTGCCCTGCACCATCACGTCGGCGTCGCCCGGCATCTTCACCGCGAAGGCGAACGGCTACTCGAACGGCGATCCGGTCGTGTACTCGATCGAGTACGGCGGCACGGCGCCGACCGGTCTCACGCCTGGCAACACCATCCAGACCGTCGCAGGCGCGGCGACCGACACCTTCAACATCGGCGTCAACACGTCGTCGACGGGCTCCGGCAACGTGCGCAAGATCGTGCAGCAGTCGATCCCGGCAGGTGTCACCGCGTCCTTTGCCCCGGCTGCCCTGGTCGCCACCGCGGCTTGATGCCGCGAACACTGCAAGGCTGGTAAGTCATGGCGCTGCTGTTCGACCTCGCGAAGATGAACGTGTCGTCGGCCCCTGGAACGGGCTCGACGATCGCGCTCGGCACCGCCACGACGATCAATGGCATCACGTTCCTCACGTTCGCCCAGGCGGGCGTGACGAACGGCCAGGTGGTCGACTATGCGATCCTCGATGTTAACGGCGTTGAGACCGGCACCGCGACCTATAGCTCGGCTGGACCGTCGCTAACGGGACGCACGCCAACGACCTCGTCGAACTCGAACGCGGCGATCGACGCTTCGTCGGCCGCGACGGTTTCGGTTTCCGCGCGTGCGGCCACGCTGCAGAACGCGACCATGTTCACCACGGGCCTGCTCGCCGACGCGCGGTTGTCGTCGAACGTGCCTTTGAAGAACACGTCGAACACCTATTCCGGCAACAACGTGTTCTCCGGACCAGGATGGGCGGCGCAGCAGAACTTCGGGGCTGCCGCGGATCTGGCGACCTCGGCCGTCAATCCGGCGCAATACTTCCTGTCGACCGATGCCGGTCCGGCTGGTTTCGCGCTGCATCGGTCCGGCGCCTACGCCATCAACGTCGGCATCAACCCGAACAACAACTTCGTGATCGGCGGCTGGTCGGACGGCAATTTCGCGCGCATGACACTGACGCCGGCCGGCAACCTGACGCTCGGCGCTGGCGGCCTGGTTGCGCCGGCAAGCCTCGGCACCGGCACGCCTGACTTCTCGAAAATCGTGCGCGGCGACTCGGCATGGGTGACCAACGGCCGCGTGCTGCTCGGGGCTTACACGGCATCGAATTCGGCGTCGTTGCAGGACACCACGATCTTCACGACCTACGGTGCCTATTTCCCGAACTTCGAGATCGTGTACGACAACATCGTCAACCAGACGACGAGCCGCCCGCTGGTGATCGAGGTTTACTCCGGAGGCGCTTTCCGGACCTCGGGCTACCAAGGCTACACCCTCGGCACCTCGGCAACGGGCTACGCGCCGACGACGTGGATTCCGCTGACCGCGAACGGCGCAGCGGCTTTCCCGCTCAACGGCTATTCGGGGACGTGCCGGGTCTACAACCCGGTCGGCGGCGGCGTGGTGAACTTCGCCAACCAGAGCGCCGCCGTCGTCTCCGGCCTCGCCCACACGCAGAACGGCTGCGGCGCGTGGCTGACGGCCGCAAACGTCACCGGCTTCCGGATGCGCTTTGATAGCGGCAACATCGTCAGCGGCATCATGCGCATCTACGGAATTGCCTGATGCTCGGGTTTGGCTCAGAGGGAGAGTTCGCACTCGGCGAGACTCCGATGACGTCGGGCACGACGCCGTTGGCGCTGACCGCGCGTGCGACAACCCGCGCGAAAGCCAAGGGCGCGATCGGTGGCGCCATGCCGATCACCGGCAAGGTCGCGGCGATGGTCAAGGCGCGCGCCGTCATGGCGCCGACAACCGCGCTGGCCGGGCGCACCGAGATGCAGGTCAAGGCCTCGGGCGCGACCACGCGCAACGCGGCCATGCTCGGCCGAGCGCGCGCGCAGGTGCAAAGCCGGGCAGGCGCCACGATCACGGCCAACATGAACGGCCGCGCCACGGTCCAGGCGAAGGCCAGGGGCGTCGTTCTCGGCGCCGGGGCTCTGCTGGCGCGGGCGAAGCTGCAGCTCACAGCACGGCCCGGTATCGCCGGGACGACCCCTTTGCAGGGCCGGACCTCGATCCAGGTCAAGGCGGTCCCGGCCTGGACCTTCACGGCCTACATGCAGACCGTCGCCAAGGTGACGCTGATGGCGACCGCGACATTCAACACGCCGTTCGCCCTGGCGCTGGCGGCCGTGACCAGGCTGGCGGTCAAGGTGGTTCCGGGACTGTTTGCGGGCACGCCGCTCTCGGGCCGAACCTCGATCCAGGCCAAGGGAACCATGACCCTCACCCCGACGGCGCACCTTGGGGCGCGCACGCAGGCGCAGGGAAGGGCAAGGGCGGGCGCAAATGTCCGGGCTCCCTTGGCAGGTCGGGCCAAAATTAACGCATCCGGCAAGGCCGGGCCGAGTTTCCCGGCCCTATTGAGGGGCAGGGCGAACCTTCAGGTCAAAGCGCGGCCTCAAATCGCCGGTTCCACCGCCCTGTCGGGCCGGTCCCAGGTGCAGGCCAAGGTCCGGCCGGGGCTGCGCGTGGTGGTCAATCTCCTCGCAATGAGGGGAACTGCGAAGATTGCCGCGACCGCGAAGGCCGCGTTCTCGCCGTTCCAGGTCGGGCTCGCCGGCGCAACCAGCATCCGAGCGATGGCGCGCGGCCTGTTGACGCTGTTCACGCCGCCGTTCGAGCCGTCCTGCCGCTTTGTCGTGGTGCCCTATGAGGCGCGATCGGTGACGGTGCCGCACACCGAGGATTCCGTGGTGGTCGATCCGATCGACACCGAGGTCGTGGTGCCCGTCGACAAGCGATGGGTCACTGTCGAGCGCAGCAAGAGGACCGTCACCGCGACGGAAACGAACATGAACCTGCAATGGCCGTCGAAGTCGCCGGAGGAAAAAGCGGACTTCGACATTCGCTGGTGCGAGCAGCTCTGCGATGGCGACACCATCGTGGCGTCGACATGGTCGGCCGTGTCGCCGATCACGAATCCGGAGCTGGTCACCAGCGACGAGTCGTTTTCCGATGACGTTGCGAAGATCTGGCTCGAAGGCGGCGCCGGCGGCACCAACTACGCCATCACCAACACGATCACCACGGCGCAGGGCCGCGTGTTCGACCAGACGGTCAACATCTTCGTCACCAGCGCGAGCTGACCGTGGCGACCAAGCACGTTACCGGCGGCTCGAAGCTGAAGCTCGAGCTCGACAAGATCGCGGCCAAGCTCGGCAGCGGCGGCGCAGTGAAGGTCGGCTTCCTCGCGGGTGCGACCTATCCGAATGGCACGTCGGTGGCGATGGTGGCCGCGATCCAGAACTTCGGCGCTCCGAAGGTCGGCATTCCGCCGCGGCCGTTCTTCACCAACATGGTGAAGGATAAATCGCCGGGCTGGCCGAAGGCGATCGCGGCGAACCTGAAAGAGACCAACTACGATGTCCGGCTCACGCTCGGCCGTGTCGGCGCCGGCATCGAAGGCCAGCTTCAGCAGTCGATCATCGACCTGCATTCGCCGGCGCTCAGTCCCGTCACGGTGATGCTGCGCGGCATGAAGTCCAACGACTCGAGTCTGGTCGTCACCGGCTCGACCGTTGCCGAAGCCCGGCGCCGCGTGGCGTTGGGCATGACGAACTACGGCGCGTCCACCAAACCGCTGATCGACGACGGGCACATGCTCAACTCGACCGGTCATGAGGTCAAAACGTAACCCGCGCCATCGGCGCACATCGAAGGAGACTGCAATGTCGAAGATCAAGACCCTGCTCGCAATTCTCAGCGTCGGCATGGCCGTGCTGATGGCGCCGGCCGCGAAAGCGGCGAACACCACGTTCCTGACCGACAAGGGCCAGATCGTGTTTCCGTTCTCGCCGCCGAAGCCCGCGACCGGTGCGCCGGCCAATCTCGACAACACCACGATCGGCGCCACCACGCCGCGGCCAGGCACGTTCTCGCAGATCCTCTCCTCGAGCGGGGCGGCCACCATTGCGAGCGGCTCTTGCGGCACTGGCGCGAACGGCACCGTCGCCGGCAACAGTCAGGCGGGCAAGGTCACCATCGCCATTCTCGCCCTGCTCGCGGTGGCGGGCGTGGAGGTGGTGGCCGCCTGGCTGGAGGCGGCCGGAGCCGCCAGCGGCGCATGGGCCTGGGGGCAGGCCGCGGTGGAGGCCGTGGCCGGCGCCGTGAAATGGCATAAGCTGGGCCGGGCCGGGCTGCCTGAGTTGGCCAGCTCCGCGGCGCTAAAACGTGCGCACCGGGAGCAACTCGATCATGTGGGTATGTGGCTAGAAGATTGCTGTCTGGTAGGCAGCGACGGGTTTACGCCAACGGCTACCCTGTACCTATCTTACGAAACCTGGTGTCATCGTAACGGTTATGAGCCAAAAAAGCAGCGGGGCTTTGCCAATGCGATTGTGCGCAAGGGAATCAAAACGGACCGCCGAACAGATTGTCGAGGATTTGCGGGGATCGGCATTAAGCCGGCGCCGATTGTCACAGAATGACGCAATGACGCAATATGACGCTAGTTTTCAAGTTTCCTATATAGCAC
>ERZ650311.674-NODE-674-length-20004-cov-6.314402_pt1 | contig 20004 bp, 21 predicted proteins | sample MGYA00376247_ERZ650311 | MGnify/ENA primary metagenome ERZ650311 (study PRJEB26733, sample SAMN07839324) | wastewater metagenome | biome: small river; feature: stream; material: water | place: USA: North Carolina | collected 2016-07-28 ... | reverse complement strand
AGTTCAGACGTGTGCTCTTCCGATCTTGCTTTGTTAAAAGAAAATGCCAAGGCAGTGTTCGACGCGATTGCAAAAGGACAAGTTAAAGTGCAAATCGGCGCTAAGTTTTCTTTGGAACAGGCTGCAGATGCCCATCGTGCTGCCGAGAGTCGCAAAGTTTCAGGTGCGATTGTGATGACGCCTTAAGCTAAATTGTTCTAGCTTATACAAGCCCCGTACCAACGGGGCTTTTTTTATGATTCATTCAGTCGTAAGATATTTATATGAAGACACTTCTCAATATTGTTGCTTGCATTTCATTGCTCATCACAGGCTCTTGGGCTTGCGCGCAGATTCCAGAAACTCAATACTCAAAGGGAATCTCCTATATCACGGGGGGTGTTGGAGAGGGTGAGGCTAAAGCAATAATCTCAGAAGCAAGGCAATGGCCTTTGCTGCTGGAAATGTCTCAGATTGAAAACGGTAGAGGTGTTTGGATCTTTGGGGCCGCTATTAAGATTACAAATAGTACGAAGCAGGTGATTTTTGATGCTCAGGCTGATGGACCTTATATGCTGATTAACCTTGTGCCTGGTGAATATGGGGTTGAGGCTGCTTACCAAGGAACATCTCAAAGAAGGTCTATTTCGATTAAGTCCGATTCGGCACAAAAGATTTCTCTTTTCTGGAAATAGCAACTTCTTAAATGACGCATTGCGTCATGACTTCAATCAAGCAATTTGGTCTATAGTTTGTTAATTACTACAAAATCAGGAGATGCAATGATGAAAAGCTTTCAGGCTAAAACTGCTTCAGGCTTATTTCTTGCAGTCGCACTTGCTTCTATATCTACTTTTAGCGGAGCACAGGGCTCAGTTGCCTCAAATGCGCAAGCTAAAACTGAAGCGCTTTGGTTTGGGCAGGCCGGCTTTAGGATCAAATCTCCTCAAGGCAAAATGATTTTGATCGATCCCTGGATTACTGGCGGGCCGAAAACACCCCTAATTTATAAAAATGATTTAGCTGCAATTGGACCTATTGATTTACTTCTCGTGACGCATGCACACGTGGATCATATTGGTGATGCGCCTGCCGTAGCTAAGGCTAATAATATTAAGCTGTATGGCCCTGCAGATATGGTGACACCACTCACTACGCTAGGAATATTGCCTGCAGACTTAGGTTATCGGTTTAATAAGACTGGTCGCGTTACTCCTTTGCCTGGAATTAAAGTAACTGCAGTACAGGCAGAACACTCCTCTCTATTAGTTTGGAAAAATCCTGCTACTGAAAAAATGGAGTCGCACCCTGCTGGAGAAGCAATGGGCTACATCATTGAGTTAGAGAATGGTTTTAAGATTTGGCACATGGGCGATACAGGATTATTTAGCGATATGAAATTTATTAGCGAGTATTACAAGCCTGATCTGGTAATGATTCCAATTGGTGGAAACTTCACGATGGCTCCGGATGATGCGGCATACGCACTCAAAACCTGGGTAAAGCCAAAGATGGTGATCCCAATGCACTACAACTCTAATCCGTTAGCAAAAGGCACATTGGCAGAGTTCCAGGCTGCAATGAAGGGAAGCAACATCAGAATCATCCCCATGACTGAAGGTGAGACAGTGCAGTTCTAGAGGGTTATTTAAATGCCTTTTTCCAAGACCCCGCCATATTGCGGGGTTTTTTATTACCAGCCCTTGCATTTAGTTCGCATTAGTACTAAACTAGTCCTAGTTAGTACTTTTTGGACATCTAATGAACTTTTTACCTTCTCTGAGAAGTTTGGTTTCTGCCTATCAAGCATTCGAACGCTATTCAGCGCCAGATGTAAAAGCGATGGGATTAACCACAACACAGTTTGATGTGATTGCGACTTTGGGGAATCAGCCGCCAATGACTTGTAAAGAGTTGGGTGAAAAAACGTTAGTGACCAAAGGAACTCTCACTGGTGTATTGGAACGTCTTGAAGCCAAGGGAATTTTGGAGCGGAAATTAAATCCCGAGGATGCGCGCAGTCAAATGATTGGTTTAACGGTGATTGGCCAATCTCTATTTGAGAAAGTATTTCCTGCGCATCTGCAGCACTTGGCAAAAGCATTCAATCAATTAGATGAGCAAGAGTTAGTAGCGATTGAGAAATCACTGCAATCACTTAATCGTATTTTTACAAATTAATCTTTAATAGGAGTAAACATGAATTCACTTACAAGACCACTAACACTGCTCGCCAGAATCTTATTGGCGGCTATTTTTATTACTGCTGGTTTCTCTAAGCTCTTTGGTTTTGACGGAACGGTCGCATATATAGCCTCAAAGGGATTGCCTATGCCGGTAGTGCTTGCAGCTCTGACTACTGCTCTAGAGATCTTAGGTGGAATTGCGATTGTGATTGGCTATCAGGCCCGTGTAGCTGGACTGTTGCTCGGTGGCTTTACCATTCTCGCAGCCTTTATTTTCCATAACTTCTGGGCTGTTCCAGCTGATCAGGCGTACATCCAAAATATTATGTTTATGAAGAACCTAAGTATGGCTGGTGGTTTATTCTTGTTGACAGTATTTGGTGCCGGTAGTCTCTCTATTGATGCAAAAGTTGCCTCAAATAAATAAATGAATTGGAAAGGAAATAAGATGACAAAAATTGCAGTGGTATTTCACAGTGGCTATGGCCATACAGTAAAGCAAGCAGAAGCAGTTGCAAAAGGCGCTAATGGAACATTGGTTGCAATTGATGCTGAAGGTAATATTACCGATGCGCAGTGGGCAACATTAAATGAGGCTGATGCCATTGTATTTGGCTCTCCAACTTACATGGGTACAGTGAGCTGGCAATTTAAAAAGTTTGCAGATGCGAGTTCTAAGCAATGGTTCTCGCAACAATGGAAAGATAAGGTGTTTGGAGGTTTTACAAACTCTGCAACGATGAATGGTGATAAGCACTCCACATTGCATTATTTCTTCACCCTAGCGATGCAACATTCTGGTTTGTGGGTTGGTACTGGCTTAATGCCCTCGAACTCTAAGGCCGCAAAACGTGATGACATTAACTATGTGGGCTCATCCGCTGGCGCAATGATGCAAACTCCGTCTGACGCAAGTGCCGATGAAGTGAATGCGGGTGACTTGGAAACTGCCAGACTGTATGGGCAGCGAATTGCTGAAATTACCAAGCGTCTTAAGGCCGCCTAACTTATAAGAGTTATCTAAGTAATTGATTTGATAGTGAAAACCACCTTCGGGTGGTTTTTTCTTTCTGGGCCGACTCGGTTTATAATTTCATAAGTAATTGAATTGAAAGGGATTATTTCCCAAATTCCATCCTGCGAAGTTTGACAGTCCAAATGGGCTCTTGGACAATGCCTGGGGTGGTTGATTCAAGCCACAAGCCCACATGACAGCCGATAACTCCCTCAACTCCAACAAGTCGACTTTGATGCTCGAGGCTCGAGCGCTGACTTGTGTGCGTGGTGCCAAGCAATTGTTTTCCGGCCTTTCCCTAGCGGTTTCTGCAGGCGAATGTTTGCATGTGCGTGGTGAGAATGGCGTTGGTAAGACTAGCCTATTGAGGTTGTTGACGGGTCTATCCAGACCCGAAGTAGGCGAAGTGGTTTGGAATGGTCTGTCCATTACCAAGGATCCTGAAATTTATCATCGCGATCTTCTCTTTCTGGGGCATCGGGATGCCTTAAAAGAAGATTTAACGGCCTTAGAAAATCTGCAGCTTTATGCGACCTTAGATGGTATTGACTTGCCGGGGGATAAAGCTTTAGCCGCGCTCTGGCGTTTTGGTTTGCGTGGGCGCGAGCACTTGCCTGTTAATTGTTTATCGGCCGGACAAAAGCGTCGCGTACTCATGGCGCGGATGTTGACGCGCCAAGCAAAGCTGTGGATCTTGGATGAACCATTTAATGCGCTAGATATTCATGCAATGCAAGCTCTGCAGGACCTCATTGCAGAGCATTTAGATCAGGGCGGGTTAGTGGTACTAACCAGCCATCAAGCAATCAGTCTTTCGCAGGTAAGGGTGCTTGATCTATGAAAGCCTTATTTGCAATCATTCGTCGTGACTTGCTCTTGGTAATCCGGCGCAAGAGTGAAGTGCTTACAGCGCTCTTCTTTTTTGTAGTGGTAACTAGCTTATTTCCTTTGGGTATTGGAGCAGATGCTGCTTTGCTGCGCAAAATTGCACCAGGCGTGCTTTGGGTCGCAGCTTTACTGTCGACACTGCTAGGTTTGCATCGTATGTTTGCAGCTGACTATCAAGATGGCACCTTGGAGCAGCTGGCCTTAGCTCCTCAGCCCATGGTACTACTCGTGACCGGAAAAATTATTGCCCACTGGATTGTTTGTGGCTTACCGCTGGTTATCTTGGCTCCGATTATTGGTATTCAGTTTGATCTGGAAATTGCTTCGCTGTATGTATTGATGGGTACGCTTTTATTAGGTACGCCAGTGCTATCCTTGGTGGGCTCCATAGGTGCGGCATTGACCTTGGGAGTAAGGGGTGGCAGCGTATTGTTGAGTCTGTTGATACTGCCCTTATATATCCCCGTGCTCATTTTTGGTGCTGGTGCGGTATATGCAAATAGTGTGGGCATGGACGCATCAGGTCATTTTTCATTGCTAGGCGCATTATTGATTTTGGCTTTAGCATTTGTCCCTTGGGTAAGTAGTGCCGCTGTAAAGATTGCAATTGAATGAGTCAGATAAATAATTTTTCTAATCACCGCCTAGTTAACTGGTTTAAGTTATCTAGCCCGAGCACCTTTTATCCGGTGGCGGGTAAGCTCATTCCATTCTTTTGGGCGCTCACTTTTTTATTTGGCGCTGCTGGTTTGTGGGTGAGCTTTTTTGTTGCACCCATCGATGCTGTTCAAGGACAAGGCTACCGTATTATTTTTGTTCATGTCCCTGCTTCTTGGATGTCGATGTTCATCTATTTAGTGATGGCCGCATGGGCGGGACTAGGCTTAATTTTTAATACTCGCTTATCTGCCATGATGGCTCAAGCCCTAGCCCCAATTGGTGCATGGATGGCTTTTTTATCTCTTTGGACTGGAGCATTTTGGGGTAAGCCAATGTGGGGCACCTGGTGGGTTTGGGATGCCCGCTTAACTTCAGAATTAATTCTTTTATTTTTATATTTGGGTTTCATTGCTTTAAGAGCCTCGATTGATGACCCTCGTCGTGCCGATAAGGCAAGCGCCATTTTGGCCTTAGTTGGTGTTGTCAATGTACCTATTATTTATTTCTCGGTGAAGTGGTGGAATACCTTGCATCAAGGGGCATCCGTTTCATTGACTAAGGCGCCGGCAATGGCTCAAACCATGCTGTGGGGAATGCTCTTGATGGCCCTTTGCTTTTGGATGTACACCATTGCGGTCACCTTAATGCGAGTAAGGGCAATCATTTTGGAGCGAGAGGCTCATGCTGATTGGGTGAGACAATCCATTGAGGTAAAAAGCTGATGTGGAATAGTCCTTCCGAATTTTTTGCCATGGGCGGCTATGCGCTCTATGTATGGAGTAGTTTTGGTATTTGTATCTTGGTGCTGATACTAGAACCGCTACTGGTGCGTATGCGTTTTAAGGCAATTCTAAAAAGATTAAAGCAAGAGCAATTAGCAGAGCAGTTTGATAAAGAGATTAGTAAGTGAAGCCTAGACATAAACGTGCACTCATCATTGTTGCCGCGCTCGTTGCTATCGGAGTCGCTGCACTTTTAATTTTGAATGCACTCAATAGCAATATTGCTTTGTATGTCACTCCGAGTGAAGTAGCGGCAGGTAAAGCGCCTCAAGGTCAAACTTTCCGCATTGGTGGCATGGTTAAGGATGGTTCTTTACAGCGCGATGGTTTAACAGTGCACTTTGTGATCACTGATCTCGTTAAAGATATTCCGGTTGCGTATACCGGCATTCTTCCTGATCTGTTTAAAGAGGGTAAGGGTGCAGTGATTCAAGGTCGCATGAATGCGAACGGAGAATTTATTGCTAGCGAAGTTCTTGCTAAGCATGATGAGAACTACATGCCCCCTGAAGCAAAGCATGCTTTAGAGCAAGCTCAAAAAAATAGTGGCAACAATGACAGTAACAATGGAAGCCGCAAATGATTCCTGAGTTTGGGCATTACGCATTAGTCCTAGCCCTTTGCATTGCATTGATTCAAGGTGTATTGCCTTTGCTTGGCGCACATTTTGGTCGTCGCGATTGGTTGGTGTTAGCGAGGCCCGCAGCGCAAACCGTGTTCTTATTACTCGCCATTGCATTCTGTATATTGGCTTGGAGCTTTTATGCCAATGATTTTTCTGTACTCTATGTAGCCGAGCACTCAAATTCACAAATGCCCGTGATCTACCGTTTGGGCGCAGTTTGGGGTGGTCATGAAGGCTCTCTTTTATTGTGGGTCTTCTTGCTGGCTACTTGGACAATTTTGGTTGCCCAACTTTCCAAAGCATTAGATGATTTCATGGTGGCGCGAGTCATTGGCGTATTGGGATTGGTTACTAGCGGCTTGTTGTTATTTGTTCTAACTACTTCAAATCCATTTACGCGTTTATTGCCAGCGGCGCAAGATGGCCGTTCACTGAATCCACTCCTACAAGATCCAGGATTGGTATTTCATCCGCCAATGTTGTACATGGGTTATGTTGGCTTCTCCGTGGCGTTTGCTTTCGCAATTGCCTCTTTATTGTCTGGAAGATTAGATGCAGCTTGGGCGCGCTGGTCACGTCCTTGGACGACTGCAGCATGGGTCTTTCTGACTCTGGGGATTGCGCTGGGCTCCTGGTGGGCTTATTACGAATTAGGTTGGGGCGGTTGGTGGTTCTGGGATCCTGTTGAGAATGCTTCATTCATTCCGTGGTTGGTCGGTACTGCTTTATTGCATTCTTTGGCGGTTACTGAAAAGCGCGGAGGCTTCAAAAGTTGGACAGTACTCCTAGCGATTACTGCTTTTTCTTTATCGTTGCTGGGTACCTTTTTAGTTCGCTCGGGTGTTTTGACATCGGTACATGCATTTGCGACTGATCCACGACGTGGCATCTTTATTTTGATCTTTTTATCTTTGGTAGTTGGTTCATCGCTCGTGCTTTATGCATGGCGTGCACCGAAGAGCTCTTTGGGCGGAAAATTTTCTCTTACCTCGCGAGAAACCTTTATTTTGCTTGGCAATGTTTTCTTAGTGGTTTCTGCTGGATCTGTTTTATTGGGAACACTCTATCCATTGCTGATCGATGCGCTACATCTGGGAAAGATTTCAGTAGGTCCTCCTTATTTCAATAGCGTATTTGTTCCCATCATGGTGCCTTTGTTGGTATTAATGGGTATTGGTCCCTGGGCAAGCTGGAAGCAGAGTAATTTACTGACCATCATCAAGCGTTTATGGCTTGCTGGCTTAGTCGCCGTGATTGCCGGTGCAACCATTCCACTCATCATGGGGCAATTTACTTGGCTTGCAGGCATGGGTTTCATGTTGGCATTTTGGGTGATTGCATCTGGTTGCATGCAGATCGTTCGTCAAGCAAAAGCAGGTAAGCCAACTCGATCATTCATGGGTATGCAAGTGGCGCACTTGGGGATTGCAGTATTTGTCATTGGCGTCACTATGGTGGGCGCTTACCAAGAGGAAAAAGATGTCCGCATGTCAGCGGGTGATACGGTCACTGTTGGCGGCTATCAAATTCAATTACAGGGTGTAAATCCTGCACGTGGTCCAAACTACCAAGCGATGCGCGGCACATTCTTGCTCTCTAAAGATGGCGGTAATCAGACTAGCCTCTATCCGGAAAAAAGAAGCTATTTCTCATCCTCAATGCCCATGACAGAGGCGGCGATTGACGCTGGGCTTACTCGTGATATTTATGTTTCTCTTGGTGAAGAGCTGGATGATAAGTCTTGGGCTGTACGCGTTTACTACAAGCCTTTTGTTGATTGGATTTGGGGTGGTTGCTTATTGATGGCTTTAGGCGGTGTATTGGCCATGTCTGATAAGCGCTATCGTTTGAAGCTTAAGAGTAAATTTTCATGAAAGCTAAATTCTTAATTCCGCTCTTACTATTTATTGCCTTAGTGGTCTTTTTGGCAATTGGCTTAAATCGCGATCCACATGAAGTGCCATCTCCATTAATTAATAAGCCTGCACCAGCATTTGAAGTGCCTCAATTGGCTGAGCCTAATAAAACCTTTTCACCGGCAAGCATGAAGGGTCAAGTATGGATTCTAAATGTGTGGGCTTCCTGGTGTGTAGCGTGTCGTGAAGAGCATCCAGTATTGGTTGAGCTTGCTAAGTCGCAAATGGCACCAGTAATCGGCTTGGACTATAAAGATAAGCGCGAGGATGCAATGGCGATGCTAGCAAAACAAGGCAATCCATATATGCTATCCGCCTTTGATGGCAATGGGCGAGTGGGGATTGACTATGGAGTGTATGGCGTTCCAGAGACTTACATCATTGATAAAGCGGGGGTAATCCGCTTCAAGCATATCGGTCCCTTAACGATGGATTTATTAAATCAAAAAATCTATCCCATCGTGACTGAGCTTAAGAAATCATGAGAAGGATTTACATCGCTTTTTCAGCTGCTTTGACATTGAGTCTGGGTAGCGCCATTGCCAATGAGGCTGCACCATTGGCTGATGACCCCGTGACAGAACAGCGTCTGATTAGTATTTCTGAAGAAATGCGTTGTTTGGTTTGTCAAAATGAGTCTTTAGCGGGTTCACGTTCAGATTTAGCCAATGATTTGCGTCGTGAAATTCGGATCTTGATCAAAGAAGGTAAGAGTGATGATCAGATTCGCAACTTTATGGTTGAGCGCTATGGGGATTTTGTGCTCTATCGCCCACCAGTCAAGCCGGTGACGTGGCTGCTTTGGATTGGCCCATTTGTAATTCTGGCCATTGGTATCGCGGGCTTGTTGACTTATTTGCGCCGTAGAAATAGTCATGTTCCTAATATCACTTTGTCTGATTCCGATAATCAAAAAATTGACGCATTGCTAAACTCCAGCAATCAGAAAGAGGGATGAACTCAGTGGCTAGCTTCTTAATTCCTGCATTCTTGCTTCTAGTTTTGGTCTTGGTGTTGCTTTTGCGCCCACTCCTTTTTCCGGCGAAAGCAAAAGCCACTTCACGTCGCCAGATGAATGCCGCTATTTACCGTGAGGAGTTGGATAAATTAGAGGCGGAACATAAAGCCGGTGCTATTAGCTCTGCTGATTATGAGATTGCTCATGCAGAAATGCGCCAACGCCTCTTTCAGGACACCATTGAAGAGGACGATCAAGAGGTCCCAGGCTCAGTCAAGAAAACGGCAATTGGTCTTTGCGTTTTTATCATTTTGCTTTCCTCGGCACTGTATTTTTCTTTGGGTGATGTTGCTCGTGTTGCCCAACGCAACTCTGAGAAACCGGTAACTCAAGAAGGTGTTGAAAAAATGGTGGCTGAGTTTGCCATCAAGATGGAAAAAGATCCTGATAACCTAAAGGGTTGGGCCATGCTTGCGCGCTCTTATCGTATTCTTGGTCGCAATGAAGATGCTGCCAAGGCATATGCAAGAGCAGGTAACTTCATCGACTCGGATCCACAGTTATTGGCAGACTATGCCGATGCCTTGGCTACAAATGCCAACGGTAATTTTGCTGGCAAACCTCTGCAACTCATTAATCAAGCTTTAAAGTTGGATCCCGACAATTTGATGGCATTGTGGCTTTCTGGCACTGCTGCCTACAACGCACATAATTACAAGGTAGCAGTTCAAACTTGGGAAAAGTTGGCAAAACAAATACCCCCTAATACCGATGAGGCTCGTGCGATTGGAGAGTCAATTGCCGAAGCGCGATCAAAAGCTGGATTGGGCACCACCACTTCCTCTACTCAATCTCCCGCAACTTCCTCTGGAAAAGAAATCAGCGGTAAGATTGAGTTATCTGCGGACCTTAAATCCAAAATTAAGTCTGGTGATATTGTGATGGTGATTGCTCGTAAGCCTGGTGAGCGTATGCCAGTAGCGGTATTAAGAGTTAATGCAGAGAATTTCCCAATGAACTTTACTCTGAATGACGGTTTGGCTATGAATCCAAGTGCACCACTTTCACAATTAGCTGAAGCAAGTGTTGAAGTGCGAATCTCAAAGACTGGGATGGCCAAGCCAGAGGCTGGAGATTTAATCTCTTCACCACAGACCATCAAGATCGGCAGCAAAGATGTTCGAATCTTGGTAGATCAGGTACGTCAGTAAGCTTTAACCCCTGCCCACAAATGGCATATTCGTTGCCATGATAGTCATGGAGAGAATGTTGCTTTCTAGTGGGAGTTGAGCCATGTGTAGCACGGCCTCTCCTACATGATCAACATCCATGCGCGGCTCAACTTTGATTGATTGGTCGGCTTGCAAGATCCCGGCAGCCATACGTTCAGTCATCTCTGTTGCTGCATTACCAATATCGATTTGTCCACAAGCAATATTAAAAGGACGTCCGTCTAATGCAATGGTCTTGGTTAATCCGCTGATGGCATGTTTAGTGGCGGTATAGGGTGCTGATAGGGGTCGTGGTGTATGCGCAGAGATAGAGCCGTTATTAATAATTCTGCCGCCTTGCGGGGACTGCGCCTTCATCATACGAATAGCCTCTTGTGAGCATAGGAACGCACCGCAGAGATTGGCATTCACGACATTCATCCACTGTTCATAGCTCAGATCTTCCATTGGAATGGCGGGGGCGCCCATACCGGCATTATTAAAAAGAACATCTATGCGGCCAAATTGATTTTTAAGGGCTGAAAATAGTTTTTTGACCTCATCAGGTTTGCCGACATCACAAGAGACAGCAAGACAGTTTTCCTCGGTGCCACCAATGTCGGCAATAGCTTTCTCAAGCTTATCTAAACTGCGTCCCGTTAGAACCACTTTATAGCCTCCCTTAAGGAGGGCTTTAGCAGCCGCCTTTCCAATGCCGGTTCCTGCGCCGGTAACTAGGGCAACCTTGGTTTTTGCTGAATTCATGATGGTTCTTCGAGGCTTTTAAAAGCATCATCTTATCGTGAATTATTCGTTTCGTTTTGAAACCTTTTCCTAGTGCCGCGGTCGGGGCATAATGCAAAAAACAGAAGAGACTTTCATGAATTTCATTAAAAGACAAATTTATAATCCCGCAGCTTTAATCGGAACTTTTATCGCTGTGTTGCTCATCTTTTTTGGTGTGCTTTGGATCTTGGTTCCGCCACCACCTAAAACGATTGAAATGGCAACTGGCTTTCCAAGTGGTTTGTATTATCAATTTGGTGAGCGTCTCAAGTCGGAGTTAATGAAGGAAGGCGTTGCTCTCAAGGTTCGATCAACTGGTGGAACCTTGGATAACTTAGCTCTTCTCAATGATCCAAAGTCTGGAGTTGATTTTGCAATGGTCCAAGGGGGTGTTGCAAATTTGGATCAATATCCAAAATTAGTTTCTATTGCCGGTATGTTTTATGAGCCAATTTGGGTTTGGTATCGCGAAGGCGCTTTCAAGGATAGCGGTGGCCAACTCAAGATATTGAGTCAGCTAAAGGGCAAGCGCGTCTCTATTGGCAACGAGGGTAGCGGCACATTGGTGCTAACCCAGAATCTACTGCGAGCCAGCGGTATTTCAGAAAAAGAAATTGGCGCTATGAAGCTCAAGCCTGATGAGGCTATTGCTAAATTGAATAGCGGAGAATTAGATGCGGTATTTATTGTGGCTGCAGCTGAGGCGCCAATATTAAGTAAGTTCTACGCTATCCCTGGCATTCGTTTGATGAACTTTGATCAGGCCGACGCTTACACCCGAAATCTTACTTATTTGTCGAAGGTCACGGTACCTAGAGGCTTATTAAGTATTGAGTATGATCAGCCGCGTCAAGATATTCAGGTGATGGCCGCTACAGCTACTTTGGTTGCAAGAGAAAATGTGAGCCCAGCGTTGGTCTCCCTTTTGCTCGGAGCTTCATACGATATTCTTAAGTCTTACTCACGCTTACAGAAAGTTGGTGAGTTTCCTTCTAGTGCGGGCTTAGATTTCCCTTTGCATGTGGATGCAGAAATTTATCTCAAAGATGGGCCTTCTTTCTTGCATCGACACTTACCATTCTGGACTGCGGTTTGGGCTGGTCGCTTTGTCAAGATTGTGATTCCACTTTTAGTCATCTTGATCCCGCTATTTACCTATATCCCATCTGCCAAGAATTTCTTCCTGAGACTTAAGCTGGCTCAGGTGTATGAGGAGCTCAAGGTGATTGAGAAGAATGCTCAAAATCCTGCATTAAAGGAAAAAAACTTCAAAGACCTAGAGGATATCGAGAGGCGGGTTAGTAACATCAAAGTATCAATGCTAGATGCAAAAGAGCTTTATGACCTTAAAGGGCATGTAGGCGAAGTCCGCGTGCGCTTAAGTCTGGTTCGTTAAAGCAATAAAAGGAGGCATGGTGAATACAAAGCTTCAGAAGTTATTGTTTGTTATAGGAATTGCGATTTCTTTTGGAATCCAAGCGCAGACCTATCCTAATAAGCCAATATCTCTGGTGGTACCGCAAGCTGCGGGTGGGACGAATGATATTGTTGCGCGTTTAATTGCGCCTACATTCGGTGACTTTATTGGCACATCTATTGTCGTTGACAACAGACCAGGTGCCGGAGGAAATATTGGTACACAAAGCGTAGCTCGCTCACCTAAGGATGGCTATACCCTATTACTCACGATTAATAGCGCACAAGCGATTAATCCATCTTTGTATAAAAATCCTGGCTTTGATCCTATCAATGATTTTGTGCCTTTGTTTTACATTGGCGCCACGCCTTACGTATTAGTTTCTCCGCCAGGTTCGCCTTATAAAACATTGGCAGATGTTGTGGCTGCAGCCAAGAAAAGGCCAGGTGAGTTGTCTTATGCCTCCGCTGGTAATGGCACCATTAGTCACCTCCTGGGTGCAATGCTCAATGCCAGTGCCGGCATTGAAATGCAGCATATTCCATACAAGGGTGTAGCACCCGCCATCAATGATGTGTTGGGTGGTCAGGTGCCTTTGGCATTTGCAAGCTTGCCATCAGCTCTCAATTACATCAAGGCAGGAAAGCTACAAGCCATTGCTATTAGCTCTGCAAAAAGATCCAGTGCTGCACCTGATATTCCAACTATTGCAGAGACCTATCCTGATTGTGTGGGTGAAGTCTGGGTCGCTATTTTTGCGCCTAATGGTGTAAGTACGGATGTTGTGAAGAAGGTGCAAGTTGCAATGGATAAAACAATGTCTAAAGCAGAGCTTAGGGATAAGTTAATCGCACAGGGCTTAGACCTATCTCCAGTACCCACTAATAAGTTAGCCGCTCTCTTAAGGGATGAGTTGGCAAAGTGGGCCAAAATTGTGAAGGCATCTGGCGCGCAGTTAGATTAACAACGATCAATACACTAAATTCGGCCGCTTAACCTAAAATAGACTAATGACGAATGAAGGCCTTGCGCCACCACTTACCCCCTTAAAGCAGATTGATGAGGCCTTGCGTCATGAAGGTTTTGCAGTGATATCTGCCCAGACCGTTGCTGAATTTAGTCATGTTGCCTTAACTGAGTTAGAGGGGCTAAATAAGTTCTGGGAGGGTTTGCCACGCGATCCTTATTTGAAGGATGGTGGTCGATATCGCTTTCGTCGGCATGCTAGTTATCAGATTAAGGGAGATGATCTGACGCTGGTTCCGCATCGAGCACACTGGCAGTCACTGGATTACAACGCATTACACGGCGGCATTGAGCGTTGGTTTGAACCGATTCAGAGTGAATTATTAAGTAACCCTGCTTGGCAGTCTGTATTGCTCGGCATCGCTCACATCTTAAATAGTATTAAGCCAGTAAATACTTGGTTTGTGGAGGCACATCAATTTCGGATTGATACAACCGATGGTATTGGGCGACCGACGCCAGAGGGCGCGCATCGTGATGGCGTAGATTTTGTGGCAGTCTTTCTATTGAATCGTTCGGGCATCAAGGGTGGCGAGACAAGGATCTTTAATGCTGCTGGATCTGCAGGCTTACGTTTTACGCTAACAGAACCTTGGTCACTATTGTTAATGAATGATCAGCGAATGATTCATGAATCCACACCGATTCAGCCTTTAGCTAAGTACGGCTATCGAGATACGCTAGTCCTGACTTACCGATCTAACGGCTTTCAAGATTCTCCCAATCGTGGACAGCAGTAAGACTTTGAATTACTCGGGCTCCATGCCCGCATCTTTAATTGCTTTTGCCCATTTAGCGGTCTCTAGCTTAATTTTTTGACCCAATGCCTCAGGTGTTCCTGGTTGAGTTTCAAAACCATTTGCAGACAGCCTTTCAACCAGGTCTTTTGATTTGGCAGCGCTATTAATTGCTTGATTGAGTTTTAGTATTGCATCCCTGGGCATACCTGCAGGCCCAAAGGCTGCAAAGAAGGCAATGAGTTCATAACCCTTGGTGCCGAGCGCCTCATTGACGGTTGGCAATTCTGGAATCACGGGTGAGCGCTTGAGTGATGTCACTGCTAAACCACGAATTTTTCCAGCTTGGACTTGAGGTAATGAGACGCCAAAGTCTGAGGTGAACATATTGACCTGCCCACCAATTAAATCTGTCATTGCATTAGGGCCGCTCTTGTATGACACGCCAGTCATTTTGATATCGGCAAAACTTGCCAACATTTCTGATGAGACTCGCTGTGATGTGCTTGCATAAGCAAAAGTCATTTTTCCTGGGTTTGCTTTTGCCAATGAAACAAATCCATTGAGTGATTTAGCAGGTACGTCGTTATTAATGGCAACAATCAATGGGGCAGAGCCAAAATACCCAATAGGTGTAAAGGCGGTGTCTTGGTTGTAAGGCAAGTTTTTGACTAAGCTCTTCAGAGCAGCATTTGTGCTATTGGTCCCGATCAAGATTGTGTATCCATCTGCAGGTGCCTTGGCCACAAAATCCGCCCCAATCAGACCATTTGCTCCGGGGCGATTTTCAATAACTACTGGCTGGCCCAGTGTTTCAGACATTTTTGCTGCGAAAGCACGTCCGATTTGATCGGTTGTACTCCCTGGAGCAAACGGCACAATTGCCTTGATAGGTTTAGAGGGGTAGTTATCTGCTATTACTAGGCGGCTTGTGAGGCCGAGTAATAGGCTGGCACCAATCTGAAATAAAACAAGCGCTAAAGGTTTACTTTTCATGCTGTCTCCGTCTCTTTTCTGCTAGTGTAGCGGGTCTGGACCCTTCTGGGCGAGTAGAATGGATTCACGTTTCTACTGATCATTTATGCGCCATCGTACCGCTGGTTATACCCCCCTGATGCTCATGGCACAAACCTGTGCTTTATTGGGCTTTGCTTGCTACGCCGTAGTGCTTACTACTTTGCAAGAAGAGTGGCATTTGAGCAATTTGCAATCGGGCTTAATTGCAAGTGCTTTTTTCTTTGGCTATATGCTCACGGTTCCTTTGGCTACCGCCTTAACGGATCGCGTTGATGCGCGCAAGGTTTATCTAGTCGGCGGTCTTTCCGCAACGTGTGGTTTGTTAGGTATGAGTCTATTGGCGAATAACTTTTGGACCGCACTATTTTTTATGGCATTAAATGGTGCTGGTCTAGCTGGCACCTATATGCCGGGACTCAAAATTTTGTCTGATCGCATTCAGTCCGGGGAATTAACAAGGCATATTGCTTTCTATACCGCCTTCTTCGGCATTGGGACTGGATTTTCATACTTATGCTCGGGCTGGATATTGAGTGCATTGGGTTGGCACTATGTATTTGGTTTGATTGCCTTGGGTCCATTTACCGCCTTTTTGATTGTCTTGATATTTATCCCAGCACTAGAACATGAGAAGTGGAAAGGCCCGGTCAATATTCGTGTGCGCGATATTTTCCCGGTTGATAAATGGAAACTGGTTCTGCAAGACAAAAATGCATCAGGATTTATTTTTGGGTATACGGCGCACTCTTTAGAGCTCTTTGCTTCCAGGAGTTGGATTGTTGCCTTCTTTGCTTTCTGCGCTGTTGCTTCTGGTGAAAGCTTCTTTCTTGCAGCAACCACATTGGCTGGTGTCATTAATTTCTTTGGCGTTCCTTCTTCTATCTTGGGAAATGAAATTGCTTTAAGAATAGGGCGTCAAAAATGGGTCTGTATTGTGATGCTAACCAGTGCAGTGATGGGAGTTGCATTAGCTTGCTCAACTGGACATTCTTGGTGGCTGATTGTTGCATTGGCTATTGGCCATGCGATTTTTATCATGGCAGATTCTTCAACCCTAACTGCGGGCTTGGTCATTAGCGCTCAAGAAAATATTAAGGGCGCTGCAATGGGTCTACATTCCTTAATGGGTTTCGGCGGTGGTTTATTGGGCCCGGCCATTTTTGGTTTTGTTTTAGATATTTCTGGATCACGCACATCACCAGTAGCTTGGGTATGGGCTTACATTGCTGTGGTGATATGGGGTGTTCTATTTGTTATTTACGAACGTCGTAATGGTTGGGGTAATAAAGCGCACCAATAAGCTGCGCAGATGACTTAGTGGATGAATAAGAAGAATTTACTCAATTGCTATCACTGCTCGAGCCAGATTCTCCCGGGCGAATTAATCGAGGTCGAATTGGGAGGTGAGCCTCGGGGATTTTGTTGTCCAGGTTGCATGGCAATTGCCCAAACGATTCATGGCGAAGGTTTGGAAGTGTTTTATGCGCGACGCTCTCAGTCGGGTGAGAAGCCAGCAGCCTATCTTGCTAGTAACGAAATTCCAGAAAAACTGAAGCCCTATGATGACCCCTCATTGCGCGCACGCTTTACTCGATCATCTGGAGAAGAAAATCTTGAGACTACGCTGCGACTAGAAAAAATTCGTTGTGCTGCATGCGTTTGGTTGTGCGAACAACACTTGCGTCGTAATGCAGGTGTTGAAGATGTGCAGATCAATTACGTCACTCAAAAAGTGATAGTGCGCTTTTCCCCAGTAAAAACAAGTTTGGCTAGATTGCTCTTTGAAATTGAGCGAATTGGATATGAGGCCTGGCCTTTTGAGCCCTCACAATCTTTAGATCGAGCCAAAAAAGAAAGGCGTAGTCTGCTTTTGCGTCTTGGCGTAGCAATGCTCGGCATGATGCAGGTCATGATGTATGCCTGGCCTACCTATGTTGGCGCCGACATCACCCCTGAATTTGAAATCCTTCTGGGGTGGACTAGTTGGGCTTTGACTGTGCCAGTGATGGTGTATTCAGCAGGGCCAATCTTTCAAGCGGCATGGCATAGCATTCAGTCATTTAAGCAGACTCCTATGTTGGGTATGGATGTTCCCATTGCTCTGGCACTTGCTTTAGCTTTTATTGCAGGCACTATCAATTTGGTAACGGGTGCAGGTCATGGTTATTTTGATTCCATCACCATGTTTGTTGCCTTTATTTTAGCGGCAAGATATGTAGAGCTGTTAGCGAGGCAGGATGCACAAGGTGGCGCAGAAGCCTTGGCAAAGCAATTGCCTGCGACATGTGAGCGTGCCCTGAATTACCCAGCATCGCAAGAGCTTGACGTTGTACCTGTCGTCAATTGCAACCCTGGCGAGGTACTGAGAGTTTCGCCAGGCGAAGTGGTGCCGGCTGATGGCATCTTGATTGAGAACGCCAGCGCTTTGGATGAATCTCTATTAACTGGCGAATCTAAGCCTGTCGAGAAAAAAATTGGTGATCGTGTTTACGCCGGAACACACAATATCCTTAATCCACTATTCATGCGAATTGAATCTGTAGGGCAGGCAACTCGGATAGCGGGTATTGCCTCCTTATTGGACCAAGCCTTGCTTGCTAAACCAGTCATGGTGAGTCTTGCGGAAAAGTGGACGGCGTATTTTGTGGCCTTCTTATTACTAGGCGCATTTACTTCTTCTGCAATTTGGTTGTACTTTGATCCTAGCAGAGCATGGACTGTTTTAGTTTCTGTTTTGGTGGCTAGTTGTCCATGTGCTTTATCGCTAGCAGTGCCTACCGCAATGGCAGCGGCGCAAGGGGCGGTAACAAAGTTGGGTTTACTCATCGTACGCGGTCATGTGATGGAGGGTTTAGTAAAGGCGACCGATTTAGTATTGGATAAAACGGGCACACTCACGATGGGTCAGCCTGATCTGCAAGAGATTATCAATTTGCGTGCAGGGTATCGTCGCGAGGATGCGTTGGCTTTAGCTGCAGCACTGGAGTCAGGTCAAAGACATCCCTTAGCACTCTCATTGCTACGTGCAGCTGAAGCTGAAAATGTAAACTTGCCGCAATTGCGTGACCCGGTGATTAATCAGTTGGGCAAAGGCCTAAGTTCTGGCGACTATCGCCTGGGAAGTGCCTTGTGGCTTGGGCTGGAGCAGGGCAATCAGCTTGGTCAATATGGTCAAGTGCATTTAGCGGATAAGCAAGGTTTGGTAGCCAGCTTTGTTTTCTTGGACACACCAAGACCTGGATTGGAGCAATTCTTAAAAGTAGTGAAGTCTAGAAAGATCGTCATACATTTAGTTTCAGGTGATGATCGCGCTACTGTTGCATGGTGGGCTAAGCATGTTGGCATAGATCATTACCAAGGTGGATGTACTCCTGAAGACAAATACAATTACATCGAACGACTCCAAAAGGAGAAACGTTTTGTCTGGGCAATTGGTGATGGTGTGAATGATGCGCCTTTGCTCGCCCGCGCTGATATCTCGATTGCAGTAGGTGCAGGAGCACCTTTGGCGGCGGCAGGTGCAGATGCCATTTTGACGGCTGTTTCGCTTGAAGCTTTGGCTAAGACTTTATTGCTGGCTGATAAAACGCAAACCATCATTAAGGAAAATTTATGGTGGGCTTTGGCCTATAACTTATTCGCTATTCCGGCTGCAATGATGGGTCTGGTCAATCCATGGATCGCCGGAATTGGAATGTCACTTTCTTCTCTAGCCGTCACTTTGAATGCTTGGCGTTTGCGAAAAGCTTAGACTATAGGGATGGAAAGTCTATTTCTGCTCATCCCTTTATCACTGGTCCTAGTTGGCCTCTTGGTCTGGATTTTGCGTTGGTCCATTAAAAGCGGCCAATTTGATGATTTGGACGGTCCAGGCCATGCCATTTTGATGGATGACGACACCCCAGAGCCCAAATAAGTTAGTAAATACTGTCAATATAAGCCTTATAAATAAAAGGCTAAATAGTTTTAGGGCAATTGCTTTATGGTAGGCCTGAATTTGCCCCACCCTTTTTGATATAGATCAAACTGCTCCTAAGTCCTTACTTTGATAATCGATCCAGTCTATTTGGATTATGTCGCTGTTTGGTCACAAAAAAGGAGAAACCATGGGACTTACCGTGGGGAGTAATCAAGATACCTTCAATTACAAGGTTGTCAGCCAATTTGCCATCGTTACCGTGCTTTGGGGAATCGTTGGCATGCTCGTGGGGGTTATCCTCGCAGCCCAGCTAATCTGGCCTGAAATCACCTTTAATATTCCTTGGCTGAGCTATGGTCGTTTGCGTCCTTTGCATACCAATGCGGTGATTTTCGCTTTTGGCGGATCTGCGCTATTTGCGACTTCGTACTACATTGTGCAGCGCACATGTCAAGTTCGCCTCTTCTGTGACAAGTTGGCAGCATTCACCTTTTGGGGATGGCAGGCAGTTATCGTTTCTGCTGCGATCACTTTGCCATTAGGTATTACCACTTCTAAAGAGTACGCTGAACTTGAGTGGCCAATTGATTTATTGATTACCGTTGTTTGGGTGGCTTATGCAGTCGTGTTCTTTGGCACTGTGATCAAGCGCAAGACAAAGCACATTTACGTTTCTAACTGGTTCTTTGGCGCTTACATTTTGACGATTGCGGTATTGCATATCGTCAACAATATTGAAATGCCAGCAAGTCTCTTTAAGTCTTACTCTGCTTACTCTGGCGCACAAGACGCGATGATTCAGTGGTGGTATGGCCATAACGCAGTAGGCTTCTTCTTGACCACCAGCTTCTTGGGCATGATGTATTACTTCATTCCTAAGCA
>ERZ650311.672-NODE-672-length-20115-cov-7.743868_pt1 | contig 20115 bp, 32 predicted proteins | sample MGYA00376247_ERZ650311 | MGnify/ENA primary metagenome ERZ650311 (study PRJEB26733, sample SAMN07839324) | wastewater metagenome | biome: small river; feature: stream; material: water | place: USA: North Carolina | collected 2016-07-28 ... | reverse complement strand
TGCCTCGCCACCGCAATTTGGCTCCGAATTTTACGGAATTTGAGTATAAACGACAAAAGCCCGTGGGGAATTTATCCCCACGGGCTTTCTCAAAAGGAAATACCTATATTGAACAAGCGGAGTAGCATCCGTTAGGACACGAAACACACCCGTCATTTCTAACTAGAAGTTCTCCACATGAGAAGCAGTTGTCTGCGTCATGCTGAGATACGCTCTCTAGCACTTGCTCATGTCTTGATCCATCACGATAGATGGTTACTCCCTTACACCCCATCTTGAATGCTTCACGATAAAGCTCATCAGTTTGCTCAATCGTAAAATCATGAGGCACATTCGTTGTCTTGCTAATAGCAGAATCAACCCACTTCTGGATCACAGCCTGAACATTCAGATGCTCCTTTGGAGTCAACTCCATCGCTGTCACACAGTAGCTTGGAAGGTTATTGATATCCAAACCAAGCTCATCAATGACAGCAGCACGCTCAATGTGAGTGCCAAGACGAGAAGTTCTCTTGTTGATCCAACCATGATAAGGCTCAAGTCCTGTCGAAGTTCCAACCATCGTACCAGTCGTACCAGTTGGAGCTTGCGTCATGATGCAAACATTGCGGATGCCATGCTTGTAGATTTCGTTACGAACAACCTCTGGCAATCCAGAAACAAAACCTGATCTTAGATACTTATCCCTATCAAACTTAGGGAACGGACCCTTTTCCTTAGCGAGCGAAACACTTGCAAGATACGCTGTCGAAGTGATGAACTCAAATAGCTCATCAAGATGATCGACTGACTGCTGAGAGCCGTAACGAATCTTCTTACGGATTAGGTACTCCCCAACCCCCATCGTTCCAAGACCAATTCTTCTCTCGGCCTTGTGTGCTTTTTCAATCTCGTCAAAATGATATTCATTTACATCAATAACATTATCCAAGAGTCGAACAGACCAGTAGATTGTCTTACGCAATCTCTCGTAATCTGTTTCACCATGCTCATCAACAAATTTTGCTAGGTTGATGGCACCAAGGGTGCAAACGCCCCAAGGATTTAGAGGCTGCTCACCACAAGGATTAGTTGCAATAAGCTTCTCAAAGTAGTATGAATTCGACATATCATTTGATCGCTCCAAGAAATGAAGTCCCGGCTCAGCCGACGACCACGCTGACTCAATCAGCTTGTCCCAAATCTCTCTTGCCCTAATTGTCTTGTGTGTGATAACAGGATAGCCCTTCTTCTTCCATTCGAAGATGTCACCATCCCACTCAGAAGAATACTTCTCAAACTTTGTGTCTGGAAATACCAGGCTCCAATCCGTATCATTCTCGACGGCCTCCATGAAAGCATTTGAAATACAAACGCTCATATTTGTGTTTTCGAATTTGCCCGGCCTCTTCTTCGCATCAATGAACTCAAGAACATCTGGATGCCAATCCCAAATCATAAGCATCGTTGCACCACGGCGAGAACCGCCCTGCTCAATAAGTCCAGTCTCAATGTCATATAGTTCAGCCCAAGAAACCGCTCCTGAAGATGTTCCGTTAACACCTAGTACATGAGCATACCTTGGTCGAATAGACGAAACGTTAACTCCCACACCACCGCCTCTGGCATGAGTCTCAGCCATGAGTCCGACTGAGTGAATGATTCCCATTCTAGAATCCTCTGGATTAGGAATCACATAACAATTGTTCATTGTGAATTCTGGAATTCCGGCTCCCGCCAAAATCCTTCCACCCGGCACCATGTAGTCCAGAAGAATCTCCTGAAATTCTCTCCTGATCTTCCCACGCTTCTCAGCGTGCTCGACCCTACTTAGTGCATCGGCAACCCTGAGCTTCACCTGCTCAGGATAAACCTCTTTTGGTCTTGAGATAAGATCAAAAGCAATCTCCATCTCTCCACCATCCCAAAGATCAATCGTGGCTGAATCATCATGTACTTGTTTGACCCAACCCAATTCCTTCTTCGGAAACTTGTCATGCTTCTCTGTGATCGCAATGACAAGATCATTGATTCCAAGATTACCCTTCTCGGCTTTAAGGGTGTATCTATCTAGGAAAATTTTGTATCCCTGGTATCCGCTGTGCTTAAACAGCGGAGGGATTTCAGTGTTTCGTTGGCGCTCTGTCTCAACGCCAGTGTCAACACTAACTACTTGTTCAGTAATAGCCACTTATACCTCCTTTTGAATTTAAAGACAGAACAAGCCAAGTCCACTCACATCAGGGCGAGAAAGACTTGGCTCGCTACGTTTTCAACCAATCTACCACGGTTTAGATTATTCAGCTATCTGGTCTACAAGGTCACCAACGTTATCCAAAATGAGAGTCGCTACGTCATCCCAAGTCTGCTTTGCGTGAATAATTCTTGCGCTTTGCATAGCCTTATTTTTGTGGTCATTGAAATTTTCGACAACATCTTTCATTAGAAAATCAAGATGGTCTATGTCAGGCTCAACCCAATCTCCAAGATGGATACCTGTTCCCTTTGCGGGATGAGAATCCAGAGGAATTGAAAGTTCAGCAAAATCTGCACAACCAGTTGCATTAGTGCAGATGGTCGGCATTCCCGTAGCAATGCCTTGAAATGGTATGCAACCAAAACCCTCTCCATTGGTCGGATAGACCAAGCAGTGTGCTTTGGCATAAAGAGCATACAACGAATCAACATCAAGATTATCCTCAACAACAGTTACTTGAGGATGAGAGCGTATGTTTCCCATGTATCTCCCGCCCTTGCTCCACCTTATGTCGGTGGGGCCGTTGGACTTGAGAATCAGATGGTAGCCCTTGTCTCCATCATACAGGCGCAGGAAGGAGTCTACAACCTTCTGCCCGCCCTTTCTTTGCGTCGGGCTGCCAACATGAAGGAAGATAAATTGATTGCCAACATATCTGTCATTTATTTTCCAAACTTCAGGATCAATTCCATGAGGAACTACCTTGATCGTATCATTGACCTTATAGTCCTCAAAGACATCTTTGCAGAAGTTTGTGGGGGTCCAGATTTCCTCCATCTCCTGCATTGTCGAAACCCACCCAAGAGGAATCTCTGTTGACTCCCAAGGCGTGAATCCAATGCGATACTGTGACGCTGTACCTCTGTACATGATCGGCTGAACAAAAGAGATATGACATTTGGGCTGGCTTTGGTCGTACCACACCGCCACGCCCTGTCTTTGAAGAGCCTCAATCATAGACACGGCTGTATACCCGTATCCCACTCCGACACCGACTGGCGGCGTCCACCAACTAATTTGCTTCATTACTCGTCTTTCATTATTTGTTGTCCGGTAATCCATGAGAAAACTTTGACGCCATCCCTAGCGAAGTTTTCAGCCGTGGTCTTGTCTATCTGAAGATATACGACTCTCCCGCAGAATCCACATTTTGTGATGGCACAAAAGTCTTCCCCATCGAAGAAAACGGATACCTTGTCCGGCCCCGAAATCAATGATGGCCCGCAATCTTCACATCTGACTCGACCAATTGCACAATCTACTGCCATATGAACATGATATCAGGTTTGGTGTCAAAATGCGCCACCCAAAAAAAAACGGTGATATAATGGTCATATGACTGTACCAGCATCATTGAATCTAGACGAAGTGCAGGGCGACGATTGGACAATCACATTGGACTTTATTGATGCCAATGGCTATGCCATCGACTACTCCGCTTCGTCATTCACAGCAACAATTCGTAGAAGCAAGACAAAGAACTCTCCGATTGCAGCTACATTCACTGTCGATCAGACAGATGCAGCAACAGGAAGAATCGTTCTAACACTATCATCTGCTGTCTCAGAGCTATTGACAGCGAAGCATTACTACTATGATATTCAAGAGGAAAATTATTTCTCTCAAAAGACCACCTTGATCGGTGGCAAAATCACTCTTCAAAGAGAGATTACTGAATAATGGATCATACAGTAACGGCTATAGTGGACGGCACAGACCCGATTACCGTGGTAGTAGACCAGGGTGACATTGCTGTGCTCACCTACGACCCCTCAGACCCCGTAGCGGTCATTTCACAACTAGGTACACAAGGCCCACAAGGACCGCCAGGAGCAAATGGTGCGGACGGAGCAAATGGTGCCGATGGTGCCGATGGCGCACAAGGGCCGCAAGGTCCGCAAGGAATTCAGGGAGTCCAAGGTCCGCAAGGTGACCCAGGAACAACGCTACACGCTGATCTAACTGATACGGCGACGGATGGTCACCCTGCTTCTGCCATTAGCGGACTAGGTGGTGCTGCTACTCTCAATGTAGGAACAATAACAGGAACAGTAGCAGCGGGTAATGATGGTAGATTTCCTTCAGTCCCCGCAAATCCCGCCGATGATGGAAAGGTGTGGACAGCGGCCTCTGGAACAGCCTCATGGGCTGCACCAGAACACAACACATATCATCAGTTCATCTATAACTCAAGTGGAGCACAAGAAAACAATAGATACAACACTTGGTCAGATTTGATTGTCAATCTTCATAATGAGGAAGGACCAAAGGTCGTCTTGTTTGAGCAGGATGAGACAATACCAAATGGAGCTTGGAGTCTTGATAACGTTACATTGACAGGAAATGGAGCTAACTACGATTCTGGTGGATACACACTAACTTGGCCAACAGGAACAACAATCTCATCATGGGAGAATGCAAAAATTGATGGCATCAGATTTCTGTCAACATCAAATGCACCAATCTATAGCTTCTCTATAGGTGGGATCATCCTAGCCAGGAATAATGCCAGAATTGAATGTACCACTTCTCCCGCTTTTGAATATAGCGGAACTAATCAGTTCATCCTGAGTTTGGATAACAATGCAAAAACAGCTAACAGTGGGGCAGCAATCGTACATATCACCAGCCCAGCATATACACAGATCGTGACTTACCGTGGGCTAGGTACGGTAATAGCGGCGAACATTTTGTCGTCCGTTAATCCTGTTGTGTACATTGATGTTTTGGCGTCAGTCGAAGTAGATGTGAATACATATCCATTTCCACAGTCACATTCTGGACTTAATGTTGGAGTAGTAATTCCAGCAAATTTGACAACATCAAAGGCACTATCCTTCAATCCAACAGGAACAACCCTGGCATCAACCAATGTACAAGATGCAATCGCTGAGCTTGAAGCAAGAATTGTGGCCCTAGAACCATAAAGCCCTGAGCTTTAGCTCAGGGCTTTGGGCATTGCTGCCTTCTCCACATGCTCTCCGCATGTGCAAGTATAGTTGCCAGCATCATCGTACCACAGTGGTTCCCCGCACTTTTCGCATGCTAGCTTTGCTCTTTTGAGTTTGTCGAACTTTTGCATATTTCTTCTTTCCTCTCGGTCTACGCCTCGAAAGCGTTTTCTTCTTCTTGCGCTTCTTGGCAAGAATATGTGCCTTCGTTGCCTCAGCAACAGAAAGCTTCTCCCTGCGCTGAAGGAGATGGACATTCTTATGGCAAGCGTAACATAGAGGGAGAAGGTCTATATCTTTCTCCCGCCCGAATCGCTCATAGTTTACATGATGGAGATGAATGTTCTCTTCGGACTTGCAGGCTGCACAAATCTTATCATGCAGCGCAAAATACTGCTCTCTCCTTCTTCTCCATTTTGTGGAGTTCATGTACTGAGAGTAACCAGCAGTCCTAGCCAGAGAGCATTACACCGCCTCGTCGTCCTCAAACTCAAAAGGCGTAGGAGGCTGCACTGACATTACCGGATCAATACAGTGGGGAGTGTCAAAGAGAATGTCATACAGAATGAACGCATTCTCATCAACGGATTCACGCAAACCGTCTACGTCATCAGTCAAACAGCTAATTTCAATCGAGACTCTTACATTGGTCAAATTATCTGACATTGTTACCAACTTCCATATGATTGATTGGATGAATTTTTATTTTGCATAACAGAGCCGATGCCCGGAATCGAACCGAGTCTATTCTTCTTTACAAGAGAAGCGCAGCACCATTTCTGCATCATCGGCATAGTCGCCACCAGTTGAAATCCTTCGCTGTCTTTCTTCGGTGGCAATTTGCACATCGTATTAAGCACTTTTCCATCTCAAGTTCTATCATATCCCAAGGCAACCCTCTTTGCAACATAGTTGATATGTTGTATGACTTATTCTCTTGATGATCAAAATCTAATACGATTGGATCAGCTTCTCCACAGTCAACACAAGGATGATCCTGTAAATATTTGAGAATCTGATTTTGAAACCTTATTCTTCTATTATTGTTTGATTGCTGTATCTGTTGTTTTCTTTTTGGATTGTTGGCATAATGATCATTGTCATATGCTCTCTTACATGGTTTACACATGCCAGCATATCCATCACTATTCTTTGCCCTCTTTTGAAATTCCTCAATAGGCTTTTCTTCTTGACACTTACTACAAATCTTCATACTTTATCATACGATGATTCGTAATAAAAAGCAACTTACAAGACCAGCGCATCGCCATTTATGCTTACAGGGCGAGAACTTCATTATATCAGGGATATACTTGCTTGACAACAACGTTGTCAATTGCACAATCAATCTGAAGCTTCAAAGAATAGTTGCACTCAGGATTGTTTGTGATAGATACACGCCAACCTAGAGGTAGCGACTGACCTTCGTTAAGCTGAAAGACAGATAGTGCCCACACCCCGCCATCTTCATAGATGGCCCTAACATAGCACCCCTCGCCATGACTAGTCACGACTTGAAATAATGCATTATAGGCACCATTGACGTAGTGCTCAGAAGTTTCCTTCTTGCCCTTCACCCAGCGATCAACATATACAATATCGTCGCTGTATCCTTGAAATGTGATGATCATTGTTATTCCTTATTGAATGGAGTGTTGTATGTTTCCTTGCCAGGCTCCCCGCCCCACTTTGAAACATAATATTGTCTATTCTTAACAAACTGCGGTGGAGGAACCACCGGCTTATTTGATATTGCGTTCTGCGTCTGAGAGCCGTAGTGATACATAATCGCTGAGCGTTTACCCTCAGCCCTCATTCCCAAAAGGTTTACACGCCTATGATAGTCGTTATCTTCAAAATAGGCAGGAGTGAAATTTTCATCAAAAGGTCCAACTGCATCGTAAGTCATCTTTGTCATCATGAAGCATGCAAAATCGGGACCTGATGGTGGAGCACACATATCTTCCAGCGAAGGCTTCTCCAATGTCAGAACATCATCTGGATTCAGGTGGCCTCTTGCATTTGTTGCAGTCACAACAGCAAGACCTTGATACTGCCCCGGCCCAATTTCTTCCACCATCTCGTCAATTGCCCACGGTGAAAGCAGCACGTCATCATTCATAACCAACACATAGTTGCAATCCTTTCGGAACGCTTCATTCATCCCATAGTTCCATGCCCCCGAAAGAGGGAGTTGATGGCGATACTGTGGGATAATGAAAGTCTCAAGTGTGTATGCTGATCGTAAATGAGCAATTAGATCGACAGCCAATTTGTACTGCGACAGTACAGGAATGACTACACCTATCTTCATGAAAACTCCTTGTATCTTGTATAGAAGTCAATGATTGGAAATTCCATCCTAATTGACTCCTGATGGTTTTCTAACCTTCTTGAAAAGGCAAATTGAAAACCAAGCGACTCATAAAGTCGCAGCGCAGCAAAATTGTGTGAGAGGACTTCTAAATAAATCAACTTTGTGTCAAAAGACATATAGACCTCATTCATTACCTGAGGATACAGACCTTTCGCAATCCCCCGCCCACGGAACCTCTCGTCCAAATCTGCACCAATACAAACAGGATACTGATCATATCGTGGGGAGAGTCGGAAATACCCAACCATCTCTTCATCCATAGTAACGATTGGATAATAGATGTTATCATTCTGTGAAGAATACCATTGTTTAGTCTCGTCTAATGAGAAGTATCTCTGATCATGCAGATACTTCCTACATGAGTTGCGAATGCGATTGAAGTCAGCAAGCTGATCTTCACGCATCTCTTCTTCTTGAACGAAGAATTCACCACCCACGCTTAATTTGCTCAACGACATATTCTCTATCCTCGTCAGTGACCCACCATCCCGACGGGATACAGATCATCTGCTTCAGTATACCGTCCAGCGTCGGCAACGCCGACCTGTACTCTGCTACAGTTGTGTGAAGATCGTTACGCTCATGCACACGGGAGACTGAGATTCCACGGTCGGCCATCGCAGCCATAAACCCAGCCTGATCTTCAACCTTCATTGAATAAATCCAATAAGCAGAATCGTATCCCGGCTCGTTCTTAAGTAGTGTTACACCATCAATATCGTTTAACTCTCGATTGTAGAACGCCCCGTTGGCCTTATGTCTATCAACAATAGCATCAGAAACCTTTAGGTTCTCGATTCCAACAGCAGCATTAACATCATTCATGTGAAACTTATAGCCCCAATTTTCGACGTCTGCTTCACAACGAAAATCTTTCTTATTTGTATCTCTGTCGATACCATACCAACGAAGAAGCTTGGCTTCCTTGTACAGATAAGATGGAAGGATCATCGCCCCACCATCTACAGAAGTCATGTGCTTGATCGCCTGAAACGAATGTACTGCCATCAAAGACACATTATGATACGTCCCCACATGGACACCCTTGTAGGTTGAACCGAATGCATGGGCACAGTCCTGAATGACCATTGGTGTGAATCCGTACATCTGGCGACACTTAGTTTGAATCTGTGCGACACGATCAAGATCAACTGGATACCCGCCCCAATGCACTATTATGATGATCCTTGTCTTGGGGCTAAGCTTTCGTTCAAGATCATCTAGATCAAGATTAAGTGTTGTGGGGTCAACGTCAACCCATCTGATCTTCATACCATTTGCAAGGATTGGCCAGTTCGTAGCTGTGCATGTTAGTGCAGTTGTAAGGACCTCAGTATCACCATCAAATCCATATACATTTTCAAAACGATCTTGGGAAAGTCTTAGCCCAAGATGAAGTCCTGATGTTGCACTATTAACTGTGACAATATGGTCATGATTGAAATACTTGCGAAGATCATTTTCAAAGTCTTCAACCTTTTGGCCTTGGCCGATGTATCCAGAAAGAAGGACTTCTCTCGCAGCATTCGCTGCCTCTTCAGACATAGCAACTTTGAACAATGGGATCATTATTTCTTAAGCTCCAATATTGTGTGAACTTCTCTTGGATTTCCACTGTTCCAAACATCAAGTGTGCTTAGCTCAAGATTGTTTTTGTCAGCATAATCAAGATATTGATCAAATGTATTGTAGACCACAGTCCACCCATCTTCATAATATGCCTTAACCTCTGACTTGGAATATTCTTGATCTAGAAGAGTTGAGAAAACTAGTGACCCACCATTATCAATAATCTGTCTATGTCTATCAAGAATTCCATATGTTTCTTCTATCGTCGTATGTGTGAAAACTGATCCATACACAGCTAGGGTTGCCGAATTGATAGCCTCTTCTTCTATCTCGGAACCTACTAAGCCGAATGAAGTTCTTGGGTCTGAGAAGTGGTTCTCGGCAAATTCCACCATTGCCCTGCCGTGATCAGAATCAACTTCAATGCCATAGTATGTGAAGCCCTCTATTCTCTTAGAGAGATAGTGAGACAATCTTCCGTTCCCACAACCATAGTCCATTATGGCCATGCCTTCAGAGATAGAGTTTCCAACAAGAGCATTGAACCAATGCGTTACCCTTGTGTCATCATACACTCCGCAAATTGGGAGGGATTCATATCCTGTCCCGATAATATTCATGCTGCCTGCCTTGACCTTTCCACGCAAACTGGCGAGATTCTGGTCTGCCCTCCTGGCTGACCATAGTCAATTATACCACCATTTGCATCAAGAAATGGCACTCGGTATGAGCCAGCAATATCGACAACGGCCCACCCAGCATTCTTAATGTTTCTGGAAAGTGCAACCTGGCCAAGTTGCTCATTTTGACCATAGTCACTATTCAAAGCAAATTCGATTCCGCCAGCCTGATTGATTGCTTCAGTCCTAACAAGACCATTTGATATCGCTGCATGCCCCCAGCGAAACAGTGAACATACATAGCCGACAGATGGTGTCATGCGTGCCTTAAAAGATAGGATTGAGTCATGATCGGTCAAAACATAATCATCTTCAAGAAGAAAGAAAAAATCAAACTTGTCACGATAAAATTCAATTGCATGATTCCATGCCCCATATGACATTCCGTGATTTAGTCTATGCATGACCTTTACTGGAACATCATTTATGCTGGATGGAATCAAAGACTTTAGCCCACTAGGCGAGTCTCCATTAACCACGAAGATAATTTGATCAAGATCATTTTGAACTTGAACTCTGCTCAACGACTTAATCTGCCATTTGACATAATGCAATGGATCATTGATGTAATATTGATCAGTGACTCTCCTGGGACCAAAATAGCATGCAATTACTAGACAGGTCACACCTGACCCTTTCCGTGTTTTGGAAGTTGCCCAAGAATTTCGTCAATCAGAATCGGCTCACCCTTTGGAAGAAGTTGCTGATACACAAGGTCCCAATCAGCCGCCATGTTTGGCGTATCAAACCATCTGATAGGTGTCCCATCCAACGCTATACGACGATGGAATACTTGTCCACCAGTTATCAGTCCCCCGGCCGGTGGATAATGGAAGAACTTTCCGTTTCCAAGTTTGATTGCGAAGTATCCCCAATCATGAGTGGTGTTGTCATTAACCCAACGTGCCACACGATCCAAACAGTTCGGATACAAGATATCATCATCATCAAGATAGATAATCCAGTCACCTTGAGCCTTCTCCCACATATCGTAACGACACCTATTGCCCCAATTTTTGTGTTCAGGGTCACATTCAAAAATCCTCCGACGTGGGTCGGAGGAAATAAGAGGCTCATGATCTTTGCGATCAATCGCTATTAGATGTTCCCAATCATCAAAGGATTGCTCATCAATATAACGAATTGTCTCATGAATTGTTTTCCGTGGTGGAAGCCACGGCGTAATGATTGAAAACTTCATGGTCGAGTAGGTGGGGATCGAACCCACGACCCCTCGCTCCCAAAGCGAGTGCGCTACCGCTGCGCTACTACTCGTTGTGCCACCGTTTCGTTCTCGGGCCGGTGACCCACCCAATACTACACTACCCCCGAAGGAATCGCAACCCCCGTTATCTGCGACCCCTAGTGTAGACATCATAAATCAGCCATTGCCAGGTGATCTTGTTCATATTTCCGTAATGCCTCTTAGGCTTGATATTCAGAAACTTCTGGAACGCCTTAACTTTGTTATGTGTTCCGACACCGTACTCACCAGTTTGATTGATTCCTAGCGCCCTTTGAACCTGCTTGATATAAGGGACAAGCTTCGGGTCCTTCTCTGACCCCATTGTCAAAAATGGCTTCTTCTTGGCTTCCCTACCGGCCCACAGAAACCAATACAGCTTTTCCTTTGCTGACAATGGCTGCCCAGCGCCGCCAGCGATACCTGCTGCAAGTTCTGCGGGGGATGCAACAACCTCAAAGTGCATTGCATCCTTGTTTCCAGAATAGTCACCACCCCATCTAAAGACAGGAACTCTATTGTTCGTTACGATACTACGAATCTCTTCGATCATCGCTGAAGGCATGTTGGTGCGAAGCACCGGACCATATGGATTGTCCTGCCAGTTAACATCAGCAGCAATACCATAGGCATGAAGGCTATACCCTGTTCCCCCCGTAATCTGTCGGCAGTTGTAAGCACCAACATCGGGTGGTGTGATGGCGTAATTATACTTAGCCATCACAGCGGCTAGCTCATTGAAAGCTTCTACCGTTCTGCGATCTACGGTAATTCTTGCCCCATTCTTTCCGAATGGGATAGTTACCATATTAGCAGTGTTGCAAGGTGGACCCCACAACACTCTCAGTTCAGAAGTTGAACGTGCCATCAGGCATCAACTCCGACCGATGATCCATCAGGATTAAATCCTGCAAAATCATTGACTAGCTTGTCAGGCTCACATGGAGCAGGCTCAGCTAGTGCATTATACTTCTCGACTGTAACAGTCTTGTTGTTCTGTGTCCACCATGTTAGAACAGTGGTCAGTGTTCCTAGAAATGCAGCAACGAGTGCGGCAGGAATCACAACACCAAATGTTGCAGCCACCATAACTGCGAAAGCTAGGATGGCCTGAACTACACCAACAAACTTGACTGGATTTTCATTAATAAGCTTCCCCAGCTTACCCCAAAAAGTTGTCTTAGACATATCGACCTCCTATAGATTAGTCTATAGGAGGTCTAATGATTTTGCAAGTTGCTCCGGAGATAGGATTCGAACCTATATTGTACAAGTTAACAGCTTGCCGCCTTGCCAATCGGCCACTCCGGAATGAGATGGGGACCAGAGGTAAGAACACATGATCCCCATCAAATCAATTACGAGTTTGCACCAGTAAAAGTAAATGTGTTGACAGAATAAGGAGCAGAGTTGTCCTTAGCTAGTCTACGCTGTGCGTTGTCCTGTCCTAGAACAAGAAGCAGCGCATCTACTACGTCACCATCAGTAGCAGTCTCGTCACCATTAACGTCATACTGCGCCATGATTACAGCGGGAACAGTTCCCGTGTTTGTAGTAACCGATACGATATCATTTACAGCCATTTTATCACCCCTCTTCTCAATGATGTTCAGCCATGCTGCATTAGCTCCACTCTATCATGAATAGAGCTAAATAGCTACACCAATACGCTTGGGGCATCTGCAATCTTAACAAAAGCAAAATTGACGATGAATGTATAAGTGCTTGTTGCATCATGCTTCAGATAAAGCTTCACAGTATCGCCAACTTCCAGACCAGCAACAGCCGATCCAGAAAAGCCAACCTTCTTGAAGTCATCAAAATCTGTTGAAGCAGGAATGAACATGGTAGCCAGTGGGGCCATCTGAGCCTCTACGGCATCGGATGGGTTAGCCATCAGAATAGCAATAGCTTCACCGTCCCACGCTGCCGACTGATTGGAAGCAAAAGCTGACATTGACATAGCGTCTACATTAAGAATGTAGATGCCTGAAGATTGAACGGTATAAACTCCCGTGTCCCCGTCATAAGTTACACCATCATCATACCTTGTGGCAATAACAGACGTACTATCATCAATTGCTGTAACTCCTGTTGCGGCAGGAACGGCTACAGTCTTACTTACACCTGCAAGTGGACCTTTCATAAACAAAACCTCCTTATACACAATAGCATACAAGGAGGTTTGTCATAAAGCACCAGGGCTAGGGGTCGAACCTAGACTCTTTTGGGCCAGAACCAAATGTGTTGCCAATTACACTACCCTGGTATGGCTGGGGAAGAAGGATTCGAACCCTCAATTAGTGATCCAAAGTCACCTGTGTTGCCATTACACCACTCCCCAATGGAGTCGGTAGAGGGAATCGAACCCTCTACCAACTTGGAAGGGTATATGGGAGTCGAACCCATTTCATCAGATTGGAAGTCTGACGCATCACCACCAATGCTTATACCCCATGCTTATTCTATCATAAATGAATAGAACTGCTGTCTTTCAGCAGTACGAATTGCATGACAATTTGCACAAACAATCTCGCACTTTGATACTTCATTCATCAAGCTATCGAATTTAAGAACACCAATCTTTTCAGATATATTGAATGATTTGTCATAAAGATGATCAAATTCAAATGTTCTCATATCTGCATTCCCACAATCAACACATGCAAATTGCGACAGCCATTGATAAAACTTAATTTTTTCTTTCCGACGCCAAGCGGCGGCCTTATCAATATATTTTTGCTTGTTGTTGTCGTAATGAGAGCGACGATACAGCTTATGACACTCTTTGCATTGAGCATTTAACCCATCTGCTCTTGCTCTATTAGCAGAGAACTCACACTCAAGCTTTAATTCATTACACCTAAAACATTTCTTCATCATGGCTTCATACTATCAGACTTCCAATTGAAAAGCAACCTTGGAAGGCAGAGGTTTTACCATTAAACTACACCGACAATTCTTACAGTCTATCAGGACTGATAGTGTTTTGCATACTCTTCCGGCATGAAAACAGCATCAGGCTTGATGACCTCACGATTCGGACGGAATCCCAATCCAAGACCATATGCGGGACTCCACCCCACGGCCTTCCCAAACTTGTTGGGATCGGAAGATACCGTAATCTCAGTTTCAAACTTTGGCCACTGTTCCGTCATGTATTCTTTATACTCCCTCGTTTAATTGTTGGAAACTTAATCTCCAACAAATCTATGTTGTTCTCTTCAAGTATCCTTCTGTAATACTTGATTGTGTTACCCTGCTTCCGGATAGTTCTATCCTTGTTCATCTTTGACCTCTTGCATTTTGGGTTACAAGAATTTCCGATGATCCATTTCTTAAGCTTGTTCTCGTTCTTCGCTATCCGTTTCCACTCACGCTCCCGATCAGAACGTCTTAACGCAGCCCGCCGAGCTTCGATATAAAGGCGAGAAAGAGCGTCGAAATCCAGTACACCAGAACCCTGGCAAGGCTGACAAATCTTGTCGTCAACCTTAAATTTCCCGGCCCCGAAACACTCGGGGCATTCAATTGTCCGCTCATCCATAATTACCTCATTGTGCCTCCCGTGGGAATCGAACCCTGATTGGGAGAAGTGGGCATGACAGGAATCGAACCTGCGTTTGGACGGGTTAAAAGCCCGTTGCAAAGCCAACGTTTGCTACATGCCCATGTGTGCTACTTTGTAGAAGTTGCCAGCAATAGCTGTTTTAATCTTGTGACAGTTTGAACATCGAACGTCACACTTATCAATTTCTTTCTTTATTCTATCCCACGACCAGCCGTTTGCAACAGCAGTGGCGATATTGGATTCTTTATTGTTACGATGATCAAACTCAAGAGCTAAAATATTGCTATATCCACAATCAACGCAAGGATGTTTTTGTAGATATTCTACAATCTTGCGTTGAGAAAGTTCAATAGCTTTCTTTTTTCTTTTCATGGTTGCGGTCTTATGGGCTTCAATATTTGCAGAATAATAAGCCCTACTGCGCTCCTTATTGCATTTTCTACAATGAGATTGTAGCCCATCGGCTCGACGCCTATTTCTATTAAATTCGGAAGGCGTCTTTTCAAGTTTGCAAATTGCACATCGCTTCATTTGGCATGGGTGGAAGGAGTCGAACCCTCATGACTTGGTTTTGGAGGCCAGCCTGCTGCCGTTGCATCACCCATAAGATTAAATTGGTAGGGGCACAGAGAATCGAACTCTGATCTACCCTGTGGCCGCACTCGGATTCGAACCGAGAACCGTGAAGTTAAGAGCTTCCCGCTCTGCCATTGGAGCTATACGGCCAAGATTATGTTTTAGTGACAGGAGCAAGAATCGAACTTGCCAAGATCAGCTTATGAGACTGACGTGCCCACCAGGGCACATTCCTGCCTTAGACTTCCTTTAGTATACCAGTTATTTCGTATACTTTGACATCACTCCACCACATCGAAGAGTCTGGATAAAGCTTTCTGCGCCTCTCTTCAGCATCAACAAGCTTTGTGGCGTTATCTTCCTTCAAATAAAGCTTTCTACTTTTATTGCCAGTCCTTCTATGTACGGTTTCAACAAGATATACTGTAATCTCATCACTGTCCATAAAGATACGCCCTATCAGCTAGATCAAACTTATCCAGAATGTTGGCCCATCTGTTCTTCAGATGATAGATACAAAGAGCCTCACCATCAAGAACTGTGACCGCCTTAGCTACCCAATGAATCATGTTGTCTTCAGCGGACGTGGTACATCTGGCCATGTTGTAACAATAGCTACCATTCATCGCCCACTCAGTTAGGCAAGCATGACATTCCAACATATCAGTAATCCTCTGGTAGACCCATTGAAAGAAGCATCAGCTTCACCAATTCATCATAAGGAAGATAGATATCAGCATCGAAAGGTCCAAGATAGCATTCATCGCAACATCTCGTCTCCCACGAAATTAGATCAAATCCATCCTTCGCAATTCCAACAACATGCTTCTGTGTTGCAATTTCATCACTAGTATTGCTTAGAAAAGCTTCCATGATATTTTCTTTCTTATTGAGATGGAAGCGGGTGAAGGAATCGAACCTTCCTGACCTGCTTATGAGACAGATGAGTTCACCAGAACTCTAACCCGCACGAATATGATTGGCGATACGAATCGGACTTGAACCGACATCTTCCACCGTGACAGGGTGGTGCTTTAACCAAATTAAGCTACCGTACCAAGATTGTTTGTGGCCCCGGTGGGAGTCGAACCCACACCCCGAAAGACATGCTCCTAAGGCATGCGCGTCTGCCAATTCCGCCACAGGGCCAAGCATCATCCCTTGGATGGGATGATGGTACTACAAGTATACTACGACTGCTTCGTGTTTGCAACAGCGCTGGCGGGAACAAGACCCAAGCCGCCAAGCACAAGAGCAAACTGAACCGCAGTGACAAACGAAATCGTCACAGTCGGCCAAGCAAACGTTGCATACAGCATTCCTACAAGCAGCATGAGCAGCCACCCATAGAAAGCGGCAGTGGCAGCAAAGACCGCCACGATAACCAATACGATAGCAATACAACCTGCCGGAGTGATGTTATTCTTAGTCAAGATACAGTCTCCCATTTCCCCGGCTCAAATTCGTCATCGGAAGGCACGAACCGGGTTAGCGGCAATCCAATGTCCCTGAAAGAGATGACATCGTGAAAGATGGCTCTCTGCTTGTTCTCAGCCTCATAGATTCTGAGGACGTTACTATTCTGCATCCCGCCAGGTGCAGACCCCGAACCATGCAGCTTGCCATAAGTGATCTTATAGTTCGCTGGGATCGAAATCCGCAACTTCTCTTTGTTTGTAACAATTTCGTAAACAATATCTGGAACAGACTTTGCTACTGCCATTATGTCAATCCTTTAGTTTTGGTTCCCATGATCTACGGCCCTGCTTTTCTTCTTCCAGATGCACATCACACAAGGTTCTGTACCATCCTTCTTTTCTCAGTTCGCCTGGCTTACCGCACCACTCACAAACATGAAAAGACTGCTGTTCGATCACATTGATTAGTTTGATAAGAAGTTTGTCGAATGGGCTAAAGTAGAATCTCAGCCCCCCGAACTTCTCTTTGATTTGAGTTACATGAAAATCATCCGGATAGAGTGCTAGGCCAACAGCCTCAGCCTTCAAAACCAAATCCTCCCAGCCGGGAGGAATGTAGGCACCACACTCAGGATTATACTTCTCACGAAAGTATTTCTCTACTTCAGTAGGCTCAAACATTGTCATTGATTTTCCTTTGTTTTGTTTGGTAGGCCGGGACGGACTCGAACCGCCAACGTATCTTACGTCACTGTTTTACAGACAGCTTGCTTCACCCGATTTGCATACCGACCCATGATTTAAACGAGAATCTTGTGCTCAAAGCAATAAACTTCATTGCAGAGCCTAAGAAACTCTTCGCTTAGAGACTCAAGGTTAATCTCGTTAGCCAGACAATACAGAATGATCTGACCGTAATCCCTAAGCTTCTGCTTTGCCAAAGCGTAGTTGATCTTTGCAACGTAGTCATATTCTTGAGTTTCCATAGCGTGTGGAGAGAGGGAGTCGAACCCCCGACACAAGGCTTTTCAGACCAATGCTCTTACCAACTGAGCTATCTCCACTAGAGATTACATTATAGCGTATAATGGGCAGTTTCAACTCATGCCCAGGAGTGACTTGAATTGCCCCTCAAGTCAGAAAATGTCCGAATCACCCGACACAAGTGCCGTTAGTGACCCTGTGAAGTTCCCGTCGGATTTCCTTTCTGTTGATGGTTTATATTACCCCCACAACTTTTGTGGGAGACTTTAGAGAATGGGGGCAGTTTTTAAGCATGGATGCCCAGCCACCCTATCACGTTCGCTTCTCTGCGCCATTACGACTACAGGAGAGCGGGCCAAGATAGCTCCCATTTTTCTAGCTAGAAGTCGCCTCTTGAGAAAGACGAAATCAGGTTCGGAGTGGCAGTGTCGAAACCAACCACGTCCAGCATCCCACGATCCTTCGGATCAGCAATGGTGAACCTGCTTGCAGTCATTCCGACCACAACAAGCTTTGCATCACGACCAGAAGCCTTACGGTACTGCTTAAGTGCCTGGTATGGCTTAACCTTACCAGCCCAAGTCTCATTGTCAGTCATAACGACAAAGGTATCAACCTCAAGATCGTTATGCATAGCGTAGAGCATTGGGAGAGCACAGTCAGTCGCACCAAACTTCAGACCTGACACTCTGCGGATAGCAGCATCAAGAGACTCACGCTTCCCGAACTGAAGAACGGAAACGTCGGAAGGGTCCTGGGTTCTATTACCCCAATAAACCCCGCCAGTAAATCCAATGACGTGAGTAGATGGCTCAGATCGAACTGTCACCATCGACAAAGCTGCCGTTGCATCACGGCAAGTCAATGGAGAGTTACCGAACGGTACACCCATTGATCCCGAAACATCAAGACCAATCAGAGTGTTCTTTCCGGCAGGCTCGACGTTATCGAAAGCCAGATAGAACGCATCATCAAGAGCGGAAGTGATTGCAGGAATCGCAGTCCAACCGCTGTTGCCTCTCCAACCCCCGCCAGAAGCGTAGGTTCTCATGGCAACAAGAATCTGCAAAGGATGAACCCTAGCGTTCCTGATTGCAGTCTCATCGCTCAACTGCTCAACGATAAGGTTCACGTCAGAACCAAAAGGCTTCAACGTCCCGTTCGCAGTCATAACACCAAGGTTACGAATCAGCGCAGTCATTGGCATTCTCTTCTCCAAGAGTGCATGCCAAATTCTAGGATCGCCCTTAAACTCAGTAGGAATCATGTCGTGCGTAATGCTGCGGTACTCACCGATCAGCTTTACAACCTTATCGACACTCTTAGCCTTCTGAAGCTTGATGAAGCCCTCAATTGCAGCAACATCGAAATCCTTAGCCTTCAAAGACTTGATATCCTGCTCGACAGCGAACCCCAAAACCTGAGACTGTCTCGGAGAGACAGACTTAGGATGAGAAAGACGCAGAAGATCACGGTGACTCCAACCCTCACGCTGACGGTACTTAGTTACCTGATAGCCAAGACTCTCGGCGTCCTTATCAAGATACCAGTTACCAACGGCGTTACGAAGGCCACGGCCCCACCCACGGAACTTCTCAACGAACTCCGCAAACTGAAAGAGATGAGTACCAGTACGGCAAACATCATTCAGCTTGCTAAGAGCGTACTGACGCACACGGTCGTCATCAACTGACGCACCGTAAGCCAGCGCAAAAATGGCCTGCTCATTGCTTGGGGCACGACCGCCAACAGAAATCTCAACGATAGCGTCAACAGCAGCGATACCATCAGCGGCGAATGCACGCTTCATTGAATCAACGGCCTGGAAAGTGTGGTTCTTCTCGGAAGCGTAATACGTTCCACCCTCAGTCCCCAAAATTAGGAACCTACGGAACGCATCCAAATCCGAAAGTGAGAACACAAAGCCACCGGCGTTGTTGCGAACCTCGTCGGGACGAGAGCGCACACCCTGCTCAGTTGCGATAGTGCTTGGGTAATTCTTTAGACTAGACATATTGCTTTTCTCCTTGTTTGTTTTAGACAATAGATGTGTTGCGAACGATGGTGTTTGTTTAACCAATTTAAAGTGATAACCATCATTCTCCGACCCACAGTCAATCAATAAAGGAAGGAAATACAGATGGACACAAAACAGGTAGATATGTTGATGGCAGACGCAACCGTTTTCCATACCGTTTTCAGAAGATAAGCGTCTGCCTTCGACCCACCGAAAGCATGTTGATAAAGTTTGGGCAAGTGGCAGAGGACGGAGTTTGTACCAATACATACAACATTTACTGCTGCATCAGGAATCGAACCTGATATTTCCATAATATAATTGAGATAACCGTACTCAATCGGCCCAAAATCTTATTTCAAAAGTGAGGGCTTCGCCGGACCCTCGGGTCCGGTAACCGCCTTCACCCCTAGCATAGCACCCCCGGTCGGCCGTTGCAACCTCGCCGCCCGATTTTCTCAGGTCGCCTGGTTTGACATCGGATTTGCGGGAC
>ERZ650311.670-NODE-670-length-20172-cov-9.833623_pt1 | contig 20172 bp, 13 predicted proteins | sample MGYA00376247_ERZ650311 | MGnify/ENA primary metagenome ERZ650311 (study PRJEB26733, sample SAMN07839324) | wastewater metagenome | biome: small river; feature: stream; material: water | place: USA: North Carolina | collected 2016-07-28 ... | reverse complement strand
TCTCGGTTGATGCAATTGAATATGCACGAATTGCTTCTGAAGGGGTTTCGACTGAGATTCGCCAAGGCGATGTCGTTATCGATGAGGGTACTTACACCGCAAAGATTCGCGGAACTTCACTTGATTTAACATTTAAAGAGTTTGAACTTCTCAAGTTCTTAGCTCAGCACCCAGGTCGTGTATTTACTCGCGCCCAGTTGTTGCAAGAGATTTGGGGCTATGACTACTTCGGAGGCACACGTACTGTCGATGTTCATATTCGTCGCTTGCGTTCCAAACTAGGTCCAGAGTTTGAATCCATCATTGGCACAGTTCGCAATGTGGGTTACCGCTTCACAGTCCAGCAACCTGGCCGTGAAGCAGCTTCCGAATTGGTGTAACTCGCCATGCGCAAGATTCTTAAACTCTCTCGTTCGCTAATCGAACCGATTGAGCACATTCCGCATTCATATCAATTCATCACCTTTGATCCCGAAATTCACTGTGAAGCGTGGCTTGATCTCAACAATAAGATTTTTAAAGTTCACCCAGATCAAGGCAACTGGGCGCTGGCAGATCTAGAGAACCGGATGCGTGAGCCCTGGTTTGATCCAGCTGGCTTCTTTCTCTGCGTTAACAACGGCATCATCGTTGGGTTCTGCTGGACCAAGATTCACAATGACTTCGTTAACCAAGATCCAATCGGCGAGCTCTATGTCATCGGCGTTGATCCAGAATTTAGCGGCCAAGGAATCGGCAAGGCAGTCTGCACCGAAGGCTTGATTTACCTACGAGATAAGGGCCTTAAGTCCGCAATCTTGTACGTCGATGAAGATAACGCAGCCGGTATTGGCCTCTATAAATCCCTTGGATTTAACTGAAAATCAACGCCGAGTGCGTCAATAAGAAACATTAAATCTTGCACCTCACTTGAATTCGCATTGAGTTCTATAAAGCTGTAATGAGCGACCTTATTTCTTAATTTATGAGCTTTATTGAGATTCTTCGAAATTCTGCGGTAACTTTTTTGGGTGCGCGGATTTTCTAGTTGTGGAAAAACCTCAGAAATATCGTTACCCCAAATTGAACCGAAATTTGAATTTCTGAATATTCTCACCCAAAATCCAAATGGCAATTTGGATTCAATATTCGTTGAGGATCCTCGATTATTCGTGATTGCTCTCTCCAACACAAAGGCTGGATAACTATCAAACTCAAAGTGTTCAAACCACTTTTTATCTGGAAATACCACATTATTTTTACTTAGAGTAGCTGGCACTCGTAATCTCAACTCTATTTCGATTACGCCGAGTAGTTTATAAATTTGAGAATATCTCTCTAAATTACGATTGTATTGAAGAGAAGATTTCATTCATCAATGATTCACTTATTAAAGATTAAAATTGAAAAATGATTATTCGCCTGTGTATAATTTCGATATTGCTCAGGACAGGTCAATGGCTTTCGAGGTTAAACCACCTGGGTGCCCACGGTAGTACAAGGTGGGAGGGTCCGAGAGTTAATTCTCTCGGACCATTTATTTTTAAGCGACTAAGTCAGCACACATAGCGCGGAATGCCGCGGTATGTGCATCAACATCAGCTGCAGTTGTATCAGGACACATCAGCGCCATGTTATGGAATGGCGTCAATAAGAATCCATCATTAAGCAGACGTAAATGAATGTACTGCTCTAGCGCGAAGTCTCCTGAGTCAGCGGCTTCTTTTCCAGTGCGTGGAGCTTTGCCCTTAAAGATGTACTCACCACGCGCACCTAAGCGATTACAGTGCCAATCAAGGTCGAATTCCTTAATTGCGGCATCCACGCCGTCAGACCAACGATCGCCGAGCTCAATCATCTTGGCAAAGTTCGCTTCTGTTAGAACTTCTGTGAGCGTTGCCCGCATTGCAGCCAGTGCCAGAATATTTCCAGCGAGAGTTCCGCCGATTCCACCGGTATCAATCTTCTCGATCTCTACCCGGGCTTTGATTGCATCGGCAACTGCCTTAGTCATTCCAAATGTTCCTACTGGAATTCCGGCAGCGAGTGCCTTACCGATGGTGAAGAAATCAGGCTTCAAACCGAGCTGCTTTGTCATTCCACCAGGACCTACAGAGATGGTGTGGGTCTCATCGATGATTAAAAGCGTGCCGTACTTCTTACATAATTCTTCAACGCCTTTGAGATAACCCTCGACTGGAAGAACGATTCCAATATTGGTCATTGCAGGTTCCATCAAGATTGCTGCAACATCACCGTGGGCAAGTGCCTTCTCCATCGCCGCTAAATCGTTAAATTCAACAACGCGAGTAGTGACATCGAGATCTACCGGCGCGCCAATATTTCCTTCGCGCTTAACAGTAAACCCGGCATCATCAAGGGTTGCAAAGGTTTCATCCACCGAACCGTGATAGCAACGGTCAATCACAACGATCTTGCTCCGGCCGGTAATCATGCGTGCATAACGAATAACGTGGCGATTTGCATCTGTTGCTGAAACGGTGAACTGCCAGAGTGGAAGTCCAAATCGTTCGCGCAGTAAATCACTGACAATTGCAGCATTCTCTGATGGCAACATCGCGGTGATGCCCTTATCAATCTGTGCCTTTACTGCAGCCACTGTTGCAGCTGGTGAATGCCCCGTCATAGATCCAGTATCACCAAGACAGAAGTCGATGTAATCGTGGCCATCGAGATCAGTGAAGTGGGCACCCTTTGCTTCTTTTACAAAGACTGGGTGAGCGCCTGGCCACTTCGCCATCCATGACATCGGCACACCTTCATGCATCACCTTTGATGACTGGTTAAATGCTGCGGTCGATGCCTTGTGAAGATCGAGAAAACGATGTTCCTCAATCTTCATTAACTCGGCGATACGTTCAGGGCGAATTACTGTGCTCATGAGCGCGAGTCTATTTAAATCTCGCCTTTTTCTAAACCACTGAGGACTTCTTGCGCCCTGTGTTTTAACTCATCGAGATCACTTAATCGCTTCAATCCATTGACCTGTTGGCTCATCCGGTGATTCTTAACAAAAGTTTCTTTATGTCGGTCTAAGAAATCCCAATAGAGAGTTGTAAAGGGACAGGCAACATTCCCAACGCGCAGCTTTGGGTTATAGCTACAACCCTTGCAGTAATTGCTCATCCGCGAGATATAGGCGCCGCCTGCCGCATAAGGCTTGCTCATCAATAAACCACCATCGGCATGTACCGCCATGCCAATGACATTTGGAACCATGACCCAATCGGTGGCATCGATAAATTCACGGCGCATCCAATCTAAGAACTGCTGTGGATTTGTGCCGGTAATTAGCGCTAAATTACTTAAGACCATCAAGCGTGGAATGTGGTGAACCCACGAGCGCTCTTTCAGATCCGTAACGATTGATTTCACGCAATTCATCTGGGTTTTTGCCGGGTCAGTAAAGAGCGGCAATAAATTTCGATTAGCGCCCAGTTGATTATGGTTTCGGTAATCCTCGCTTAAGAACCAGTACATGCCGTTGATGTACTCACGCCAGCCAATGATCTGGCGGATAAATGCCTCGGCAGATTCAATCGGCACATTGCCTTTATAGAAGCTCTTGCAGGCAGCATCAATAACTTCAGAGGCGTGCAATAAACCATTATTTAAGTAAGGGCTTAGCAATGAATGATGAAGCGCCCAGCTATCTAAGGCCATCGCGTCTTCATATGGACCAAACTTTTCAAAGTGCTCTTTAATAAAGTACTTCAGCTGCGCAAGTGCGCCTTCGCGTCTTGTCGCCCAGGTCTTACTTGGCTCCATCTTTAACTCAGCTGCAATTTCCAGATCAATCTCATCACGCTTATGTTCTAGATAATCAGGCCAGATGTAATTCTTCGGTGGCGGCAGGCGATTATCTTTATCGAAATTCCATTGCCCACCAATTGGAGCATCACCCTCCATCAGTACATTCAGGCGCACTCTTTGCTTCCGATAGAAGTTCTCCATTAAATACGACTTCTGTGATCCCGCCCATGATGCAAAGAGGGAGCGGGGTGTTAAGAAGAAATCGTTCTCAATAAAGTTGACGCCAAAATCTGTCAGCGATTTCGACAATCGATAAGACGATTGCTCTGCCGCCACAAATTCAATCGCAGGATATTCATCTTTAATCTCTTGCAAACCTGCCACTGTATTCTTCGCTTTGATGTAGCGAACCTCAAAACCATCTGCACGACATTCTGCTGCAAAATGGCGAGCCGATGAGATGAGAAAGAACAAACGTTCTGGATGCCAATCTGCACCAGCAATCATCGATTGGCTCTCAACCAAAACAATCAGATCGTTCTTCTTATCCGCACCCTTAAGCGCACCAAACTTCTTATTCAGCTGATCGAAGGGGACGTACAGAGCGCGCCCAAAATGTGCCATAACCCACATCCTAAAGGGCTATTTCAAGTAGAGCCCGTTGAAGAGCCGACCTACCCTTTACTTCAACCTTCCTTGAAGTACCCGTAAAACCATTGAAAGAGGCTTAATCTGATGTCACGCAATCGTCGTCGCTGGATTCCTGCAGTTCTTGCACCTGTTCTTGTTGCAGGTTCAGTTCTTGGTTTCTCTGTGCAAGCAAATGCATCTATCGATCTTCCCGATAAGAGCGCATCACAGATCTTGCAGATGATTAACACCAACCCAGATATTGCATTCTCAGGTCGCGTCGTGAAGAAGGCAAGCATGGGTCTTCCGCCGATGAACATCGTTCCTGACATTTCACAGTCAATGATTGATGAGGCAAAGAAGCGCATGCCTAAGGAGATGGCTGATTTCCTTCCAAAGGCGAGTGCACAGGGCGAACTCGCTCTTGCGCTCGAATTCTTTGCTGGAACACATAAGGCAAACCTCTATGTCGATGGCGAAGATAAGGCGCGCCTTCAGGTGCTCGACCTTTTGTCAGAGCGTGACTACATCCGCAATGGAAATGATTTGTGGGCATATGACGCCACAAAGTCTTTGGCGCAACATTCAGTAATTAATGAAGCCGAAGTAAAGAGCGCGGAGGCACAAGCGCGTCAATTGTTCAACGCTAACAAGTCAAAGCTTCCTTTTGATTACACCAACCCAGCTGCAGTTGCAGATTACATTTTGAATGAAGCCGGTAAGTACTCAACAATCACAGTTGCATCAGATGCAAAGATTGCTGGACGTGGTGCATACCAAATCACAATCACACCAAAGGGCAACCAGTCACTCGTCGCATCAGCGACAATCTCAATTGATGCGGCAACTGGAATGCCACTTGCAGCGCGCGTAATAGCAGTCGGCCAGGATTCACCTGCCTTTGAAGTTGCCTTCGAGACCATCACATTTGAAAAGCCAGCAGCATCAAACTTCAACTTCACACCACCAGCTGGCACCAAGGTTGTTGAAGTACCAGCACCAACTAAGGCAGATGTATTGCGTCAGTTGGCAAAGGCACCAGCTGCACCGAATGAGGCTGATGTAAAGAAGTCACTCGAAGATCTAGCGACACAGGGCTGGGGAGCGGTAGCTAAGGTTCCAGCTGCTCAAGTTCCCCTTGAATTACGGGCACTTCAGAGCAGCAATAGCCTTTATAAGGAGCTGACTAAGCCAGTTGCTGGTGGCCGAGTATTTACATCTGCGCTGATGAATATCTTCTTTGCCGATAACGGAGATGTCTACGCGGGTTCTGTCACCGTTGTACGATTGCTTGAAGTTGCATCAAGATAATTTGACCGCCCAAAAAGCGATTGAAACAACTGCACTTGTAAAGAGCTTCGGCTCGCACAATGCAGTTGATGCAATCAACTTAAGCGTTCCGCAAGGTTCGATCTTTGGATTCCTCGGGCCTAACGGTTCGGGCAAGACCACAACTATTCGTATGTTGCTTGGTCTTGCTGCACCTACAAGCGGTGACATCAAAGTCCTTGGGTTTTCAATTCCAGAACAGATTCGCGAAGCGTTGCCACATGTTGGCGCCCTGGTAGAAGGTCCCGCTTTCTATCCATATCTTTCAGGGCGGGATAACTTGGCGCGCTTTGATAGCGCAGATAGCAACGCCGATCCAAAGACACGTGCAGCTCGCGTTGAGGCAGCACTTGCTCGCGTTGGTTTAACACAAGCCGCCGAAAAGAAAGTGCATGCATATTCGCTTGGTATGAAGCAACGTCTTGGAATTGCCAATGCCTTGTTGCAGCCACGTCAGTTATTGATTCTCGATGAACCAACCAATGGACTTGATCCACAAGGTACTCGCGAAGTTCGCACATTAATTCGCGACCTTGCTTCCCAAGGCATCACCATCTTTATCTCTAGCCACTTACTGCTTGAGATTGAACAGATTTGTTCACACCTTGCCGTGATGAGCGCGGGTCGGATCGTCGCTCAAGGTTCATTGGCAGAGCTCGCCTTTAGCGAAATACTTAATTTAGAACTTCAGACACCAGATATTGAAAAAGCGATTTCGGTTCTTAATTCGCTAGATATCGAAGCGCGCAACGAGAACGGCGTCATCAAAGCGAACGTCATCCATAACTTCATCGCATCTGACGTTGTGGTCGAAGCGCTAGTAAAAGCGGGCGTAAAGGTGCAGGGCTTTGCTTTGAGCGCACCGAAGTTAGAGGAACGCTTTGTCTCGCTGACGGGAGAAGGTTTCGATGTCGCGCGCTAATTTCATGCATGGCTTCGGGACCTTGGTCCGTTCCGAGCTCTCTGTCCTATTCCGCCGCCGCCGCACCTGGGCGATGCTCGCCACCATCGCCTGTATCCCGCTCTTTCTCGCTATCGCGGTGCAGTTATCGGGATCCACAATCCCGCCAGGAGAAGGCCCTCCTTTCCTCGATCGCGTCAGCCAGAACGGCCTCTTCGTCGGCTTCACCGCGATGATTCTGGCGATTCCATTGTTCTTGCCGCTGACCATGGGCGTCATTGCTGGTGACACCATCGCAGGTGAGGCAAATACCGGAACGCTTCGTTATCTCTTAGTTGCACCGGTAAGCCGCGCCCGATTATTAGTTGTGAAATTTATCGGCGCATCGGCCTTCGCCTTGGCAGCAACCACGACGCTAATGATCACCGGAATCTTGGTTGGTCTTGCGCTATTTCCAGTAGGTCCAGTGACTCTGCTATCAGGTGATGTGATTTCAATTCCGGCAGCACTTCTGCGCATCGCACTAGTTGCAGCATACGTAACTATCTCTTTGATGGGTCTTGCAGCTGTCGGTTTATTTATCTCAACGCTAACTGTAATTCCAGTCGGTGCGATGGCGGCAACCGTTGTCGTTTCAACGGTCTCGCAGATCTTGGCAACGCTGCCACAACTAGAGGTAATCCATCCATTCTTGCTGACATACAACTGGCTTGGGTTTGCCGATTTATTGCGCGCACCAATGGACTTTCATTCAATGGGTATCAACGCACTGGTGCAGCTTGCCTATATCGCAATCTTTGGTTCTGCCGCCTACAGCCGCTTTACGACAAAAGATATTCTCTCTTAGTACTCATTTCCTTCTGAGATATCGGTAAAGGTGTAGAGCGTCTCTAGGTAGTGATCGCCAGTAATTCCTAAGTTGGCAGCATCAGGGGGTGCGGTCTGTGGTTCGACGCAGATTCCATCTGGATCTTCGGTGTAGACAACCCACCATGGTGCATCGGATTCAATATCGATGCGACAGACGCCTTCATAGACAACTGCTGGAGTTCCACGCACTTCAGTAAATGCGTCATCCCATGGCTCTGGTGTCGGTGCAATGATTTCACCGGTCGGCAAACTATCCACGCGCTTTAACATCTTGCCTGGATTAAATTCCAATTCGGCAGATCCACCGACACCTAAGTCGCGAGCAAACCATGGATGCTGACCTAACCAAATAGGTAAATCGCAACCATTTGCATCGTATTCAAGTGACCAACGGATAGCGTCATCTAATACTTCAATCGTTTGCTCAACAGTTGCTCCTCCGTAAGGCTTTGGTAGGTGCAGTAATGAGCGCCCTGGACCAATCTCTTGCCATGATGAAGTGATTCCAAAGCCGTGCAACGCATTCGGCGGATCGATATTTGTCGGCAGCTGAAACTCTGCACCGGTAGGGGATTTAATCAATCCATCTTTAATGCGTCCCGCCCATGGCGCCATCGCATACCAACCATAGGTATGCACCTGACCACGGAAGGGCACAGTAAATTCAAGTTCTTTCCACTTTAGTGATGCAATGCGCGCACCAGCATCGAGATCTATTGCTAATTGAAATTCGGCATCATCGATAAATTGCATTAACTGCTCACTTCTTTAATTCGTGCTTATATGGAGGTTGAGCTCCTGGACGTGAACATGTAATCGCCGCCGCCTTTGCCGCGCGATGCAAAACTTCCTGCAGTACATCACCAGTTAAAGCCATGATGCCCTTTTCAATCATTGCTTCCACAACAATTGCACCAACGGTATCGCCAGCGCCAACGGTGTCAGCAACTTCTACCTTTACACCTGGCACTTCAACCGCGCCATCTGCGGTGTATCCAATTAAGCCTTCACTGCCACGAGTAACAACTACCAACGCTGCACCATCGCGCACCCAGCGCTCTGCCACATCATCGATGTTCTGGTTTGGGAATAACCACTCCACATCATCATCACTGACTTTAATGACAGATGAAATCGCAGCCCACTTTTCAACGGCTGCCTCATACAAATCGCGATCACCCATTACCGCAGGGCGAATATTGGGATCAAAGACAATCGGTGCGAATTCAGCAACCTGCAAAGCCCAGTCATACAAGACATCAGCACCCGGCTGAATGACGGTTACCAATGTTCCGATATGCAAAACATTTGGCTTATATCGTGATGGAGCTGGCAACCAATCCAGTGAGAAATCAAAGGTTGCAGTCTTATCTAATTTAAATTCATAACTTGCACTGCCGTTGTTATCTAACGACACAATTGCGAGCGCAGTAGGCAGTTCGCTGGTGCGCGCTAAATCCAACTTCACTTCATCATTAACTAATTCATCGCGAGACATCTGCCCATATGCATCAGATGAGATGCCATCGATAAAGTGAACGTCATGACCTAAACGGGCGAGCGCCTTAGCGGTATTTGCCGGACCACCTCCAACATGGGGCGCACGATCGGTCGAGCCAGGAGCAACCGGAATCAGGTCGATTAAAACCTCACCGCAGACCCAGATGCTCATGCCCCCATTCTGCCGTACGGAGAGTACGCAACCAACTGCCAACTTCGTTAGCGGTGAACTATCTTGAGTCTGTCCCCTGAATGCTTTATCCTTACAACTACGACGAACTGTTTACAGCGCGTTGGCTGCCTGAGGCTCCCAGAGATGGGGGCCTTCAGTGCTTTAAGGCCTCCATACTCTTGGGTGAAACTTTGGATCGATTAACGGTCCTAATAGCTCCCACATGCCTATAACTTCTTTTCGAGTCTTCTCGGAACCTTCAATGTGCTCATCGAATCTGCGAAAGATGAATGCGCATAAATCGATTATTTGAATTCCGCTGTGTTGGTGTGACTGAACATGCTCTATTTCTAAGATATTTGTTAGGTAGCGCGGAAATAGCCCTCCAGTTGAAATAATTTGATAAATTGAAAAAAGTTGTTGAAGTCTCGTTTGCAAGTGAATTTGGTCAGAAATTACCCATACCTTCTCGTTACAACTTTCTGCATACCTGTCGAGTGCATCCAATAGATTCTTGTGAGTTATTTCATGAGGGGAGTCGGGATATTTGTATCGATTTTTAAGGCGATTCACGTCTACACCTTGAATTATCAACGTCGCGTTTATTTGTGCTAGTCGCCGAAAAATAAACTTGAATATGGAACTCTTTATTCTGAAGTTGCCTGCAATTGGTTCCCAACCTTTACGTGCAGACATAATTTCATTTCCGTGAAATTCAATAGAACTGATGATCCCAAAACCTTCGACATAGTGGCGAGCTTCATCGAGGATGGCATCCAATTTCCAAAGATCTTTCTCGTCAATCACAAGTGCCGCTTGGTAATAGTGAGCATCTGAATAGGACTCATCAGTGAAGGCCAGCAACATTTGGATACTCTTTCATGTCCATACGACATCGAAGTCGGAGTCCACACCCTGATTCAGGCCGACAGAAGTCGCAGTCGGGCGTTTTGACGATTACCATCCTCTCCATGTTGACCTTGCCTGAGACCGATCTTGTTGTCCACGAACTATGCCTTGGAGGCAATGTCTTCGGCTGGGGGGCCGATGAGAGCGGTTCTAGGGCTGTTTTAGACGCCTATAGGGGCCACGGGGGCAACTTCATCGACACCGCCGACGTCTATAGCGAATGGAAGCCTGGCAACCAGGGCGGTGAATCCGAGACGATTATCGGTAACTGGCTTAAGGGCCAAGACCGCAGCAAGTTCGTGATCGCGACCAAGGTTTCGCTATGGAGCAAGCGCCCCGGCCTTCGCCCCGAGAACATCATCGCTGCCTGCAACGAATCACTACAGCGCCTGCAGACCGATTTCATCGATATCTATTACTCACATAAAGATGATTCATCTGTTCCGATTGCTGAAACCCTCGGCGCATATCAGCAGCTGATCAACGAAGGAAAGATTCGATACATCGCAGCATCGCAACACACTGGTGCTCGTCTACAAGAAGCGCTCGATACCGCAGCAGAGCACGGACTTCCTTCTTACATCGCACTTCAAGATCGCTATAACTTGATGGATCGCGAACCATTTGAATCAGAGCAACAAGATGTCCTTACCCGCAACCAGATCAGCGCAATTCCTTTCTATGGCCTTGCTCGCGGATTCCTATCCGGTAAATACCGCAAGGGTGTAACAGTTGAATCAGTTAGATCTGAAGGTGTGAAGGAATACGAGACAGATCGCGGATATGAAGTTGTCGACGCACTTACCGAGATTGCTCGCGCGCATCATTCATCACCATCTGCAGTCGCACTAGCGTGGATTCGTTCTAACCCAGCAGTCTCAACACCAATCGCATCTGCGCGTACTGTTGAACAGTTAAGCGAAATAGTTGAAGTAGTTCATTTGAGCGATGTTGAGGTAAAGATGCTCAACCGCGCATCTGCTTAATTATTTACTTCTTAGCTGTTAGGTAAACAATCTTGGTCTTGCTGCCAACCTTGATTGTGATTGTGTACTTTCCAGCTACGGAGAATTTCACTGAAGGTAGAGTCGCAGAACCGTTCTTTTTCACTGTCACATTGGCAGCAGTGAAAGTCTTACCTTTTGGATCCTTAATTACCATAGAAATCGTCTCTCCCTGTTTAGCAAAAGGGAGCACTGGCTGGAAATTCGCAGATAGCGGAATGTTGACTTGAGTGACACCTGAAATCAACGTTGATGGGCGTACTGCTCCGGTGACTTTGCCACCTACTCTGAAGTTAGATGGTGTTGCAGATACTGATGGCGCAGGCGAAGACGTTGGCTTTACAACGGAAGTCGGCGACGGAGATGGCTTCAACGATGGTGATGGGGTTGGAGAAGGATTTGGTTTCGCAGTTGCACTTGCGCTCGGGGTTGGAGTTGGTGAAGCAGAAGGGCTGGCCGAAGGTGATGGCGCAACAACAGGTGTTGGACCTGGAGCAAATCCTCCACCGCCACCTGAACCACCGCCACCTGAACCACCGGAAGAGACGGTAGCTGTAATCGAGAAAGTTCGAACGACGGCAGTAGCTGCTGCATATGTGCTGCTACCCGCTTGTGTTGCCGTTACAGAACATGATCCTTCATTTGTAAAGCTCACTGTAGTTCCAGTGACCGTACAGTTGCCCGAAGCGGCAAAAGAAACAGTCAACCCAGAGGTGCTTGAAGCCGAGACGACAAGAGGGCCTGGAAGTGGTTGATTTGAAATTGAAGCAAAGGTGATTGTCTGCAAAGTCTTTGTCACTGAAAAAGTCTTTGTGCCGGCTGCCTCTGCATAAGTTGAAGTTGCTGGCGAAGTTGCGCGGACAGAACAAGTTCCTACTGAGACAGCAGTGAGTGTTCCGGCAGAGTAGGTGCACGCTCCTGCAGGTGTGCCAATAGCAGTAATTGTCACTACGCCGGCAGATGGGACCGTTGCAGACACGCTTTGAGTGCCGCCAATCACAAGATCAGGAAGTGACGTTGGTGTGAAGACAGGGGAGTTATCCAACAGCGCCGAAGGTGCGGCGATCGTGACTGGAAGAGATGCATCTGACTGAGGTCCGTCACCTGCAATATTCACCGCTGAAACTTTCACCGTGTAAGTACCGGCTGCGACATTGGAAATATCACCAGTGACTGAGAGAGAGGTCGTTGGTGAACCAACGGCACTTCCCAAGTTGTCATATAGATACATTTTGTAACTCGTAATTGGCGCATCCAGTGATACGAGTGGTGCTACCCAAGCTACTGAAATCGATGTCGCATTCGCTGACGCAGTGATGCTCGTAGGTTTCTCTGGTCGGCTCAGTGGCGTTACTGGAACAAACGGCTCCCATGCTGACCCACCGCTGGCATTGACGGCTTGGATTAAATATGTGCTCTCAACTGTGGTGTTGATGGTCTTAGTAGTGGCATTAGCAGCGACTGTAATTGTTTCTAATGTGGTCTGATTCTTAATCGTATATGCCGTCAAATTGCTTCCGCCGGTGTTGCTTGGGGCGGTCCAATTAAGTGTGACTGTGCCTACTCCTGAAGATGGAGTTCCTTTGGTGGGCTTATCTGGCACTGTGATTGGAGTACCTGGTACAGCAGCAGCAGACTTAGATGCCGGCTCACTTGTGTTGGCAGTGACTACAAAGTCGTAACTCGTGCCACCTTTGAGATTTAGAATCTCGGTGGAGTAGCTCAAACGGTTGAAATTTGTAACCGGTACTGGAATTGGTTCCTGAACGAGTACACCTTCCTTTGTCTGTACTGCTACAGAGTAGGAGATTGGCACTGGCGGTGAACCAACCGTGGAGGGTATTGTCCAAGTTACCGTCACGCTGCCCGACTCAAGTAGCGCGCCAGCAGGACTGCTCGAAACGACAGTGACTTCCTGTGGGGCATTTGGCAGAGTAGCGCTTTGGGCTGGCGATATCCCATTTAAACCCAAGAGAAGAACGAGTGAAATAGCGACTTTACTTCTCATCTTCACTATCGATCTGCAATCAGGATGTCAGGTTGGGATGCGTAACCAGTACTTGGAGGAGTGACCCCAGTCTTGCTTCCAATTCCAATTGCACTGCTGATCGTCCCAGTTGGAAATACCTTAATATTCCAAGTCTTAGTCGGATCTAGTTGTAAGCCATACATTCCATCATCATCGGTTGATGTAATTACGGCAGTTGATTCGTCGACTGCATTCGGAACATTTGCATAGACAATTGCTTTAGCAACTGGATCTTGATTTCCAGATGCGCGTTTGACAATTCCCACAACATTTCCACCAGCGAGTTTAAATGACAAGACTGTTGAAGAGAGGGTAGCTCCAACAGCACACTTTCCTGCAACCAAGGAAACAACCTCGCTTGAATCGGTTGTCACAATACAGCTCGTGCTTGCGCCTGACTTACCTGCTCCTGGGGAGACCGTGATCCGATATCTCTTGGATGCTGCAAGGAAGAGGCCGAACTTTCCTTCTTCATTGAGTCCATAGCCTGATACCCAGTTGATGGTCACATCGGAGCTGTTTACTTCTTCAATTCCAATACCGCCGTACTTATTAGCGATTGAATTGGAAGTTTGGATAGTCAACTTAAGATTAGGTGCCTTAGGGCTCTTATTCGGCAAATTAATGAGTTGAGCCCATGTAAAACCGGTTCCAGAGTTATTGTCATAGTTTGTTGCGTACATTTGGCGTTGATTCCACGGCGCATTGATTTCCACTGCAAATCTCCAGGTCGAGAGAACCGTGGAAGTGTCGAGATTGATGGACACATATCCACTTGAATTGGTGTTGCCACCGCCCAACCAACGTCGATTATTTGGTGATGCCGGATCGAATGCAATCACGGCTACCCAAGAGTTCGAGAGGTTAGCGCTCGTTGCTGGATCGACAATATGGATTCTTGTATTTGGTGAGACCCCAGTTACATCTCCAAGGAATGAATCAGGGTACTCACCAGTTGAAGGAACATCCACCAAACCTGAACATATTGGCTTCTGTTGTCCCGATCTGCAATCCCATCGAGCCATCTCGACGTTTGCACCATAAGGTGGATCGACCCAGACAGAGAGAGGTTGAGACGAGTTGCTGTTGTTCATGGCTCTAATGGCGGGAGCGTCAACGTTGAGTGAAACTACTCCTTGAGCGTCGGATTGGGCATTGGTGTACCAACGTCCCGCACCAATTCCAACATTTGCGTTAGGCACGACTGCACCATTGATCTTTAAAGTGAAAGTTACATTTGGTGGACGAAGTGCTAAGCGAACTGTCTTAGGCGCTCCATCTTGAACGCACGAACCACCTGTCGAGATAGTTCCATTTGCAACCGTCACAGCACATGCTGCTGACTTGCTTAGACCAGATGAGCCCCATGGGACGTTGGCTTCAATCGTGTATGCGCCGCTTGGCAGACTTAATCCAATAGATCCATTATTGCGAGAGATAACACCTTGCTGCCAGAAGTACTCGCTGGTGACAGCATCTCGAGGTACTACCCAGCTATTTGCAACAGTTGCTCCGGTTGGATCAACGACAACTCCAGTCACAGATGGATTGCTGAGCGTCAATGGATAGACACTTCTGCTTGCAACTGTTTGCAGGGTGACTGTATTTGTTGTTGTTTTATTGACGACTGTAGTTGCCGTAGGTGATACCGCTACTGCATAAGCCTGGCGGCTATAGAGACTGGTTGAGTTCCATGGTGGATTAACAGTAACTGTGTAATTGTTAAGTCCGGTATTTGGAACAGTTAATTTAAATGATGCAAATCCACTTGCATCAGTGTTTGCACCACCTAGCCACGCTCCATTTGTGTCGCTGTAAAGCTCGACCCAAGAATATGGGACTGCACTTCCAACTGATCCGTCACTAGTTGGCTCACGAAGTACCACTTTGAAATTTGGCTCATCGAGTGCAACGGTGTCAGTAAAAACGCCATTGACTAGCTGTGGATTAGTAAATGTCTTAGTAGTGGTGGCATACGAACTTGAAATTGTTGGATTTCCATTGAGATCAACACGTACTTTGAAGTCAGTAGTTGGATTAGCGATATCTAGCTTTACTAACCCATTGGCATTTGTTGAACCACTTCCTAGCCATCCCACTCCATCACGCTCTGCAGAAACCCAGACATTTGCAACTGGTGAACCAGCTGCAGTCACGGTCAATTGAGTATTTGCGTTGGCAAATTGCAGGATGATGTTCGATCCTGATGTGCCCAAAGTTGCATTGACATCAGTAACACCGTCATATTTCTTTTGCGGATATAGGCGGTTGAAGTCATCGTTGACTTCGAGATATGGGTTTGTTCCGGTGAAAGAGGTAAACCCAGTAGGTGCAGAAAGCGCCCACGCACCATTACTGTCGGCATTCACGCATGTATAAACGTTGTTGAGGCGTAGACAGATGCGAGCATTTGGAACGACACCCGTTCCTGCTGGATTCTTAACAACCCCGGACCACGTTGGTGCCTTTAAGCGGATAGTAAAGCTACTTGCCGTTAAACCGGCTGGTACCGATGTGGTAGCGCCTGTTGCATCGACAACAACATTTCCAATTCCATCAGATCCGCCATATGTGGATGAACCCCAAGGGGCACGAGCGAAGATCTTGTAGGTGCCTGCAGGTAAAGACATTGCCCAGGCACCAGATGAATTGGTGCTTGTGCTGTACTCCCACATATCTTGTCCAGAATAAACATTCTGCGCGTAGACCTGTGAGTTTGCTTGAACTGTTGAGCTTGGTAATGGAGCCAGGACAGTTCCGGTAAGTGTTGGTACTCCCAGTTGCAAAGTTGTGACGCCATTGGTTACCGAAACACCGGTTACATTATCAGCAGTTGCGGAGACGACGCCGTCTGAATTTACTGTCGCCGTAATCTTGTATGCCTTCCGAGCTGTAGTACCTTGAAGATTTCCGGGAGGATTTATAACAAATTCGTAAGCACCGGCACTCTTTAGACTTATTCCAGCTACGCCATTGCTATTTGTATTGACCCAATCAATCCAATTTCCATCCTTGCGAATTTCGATTCCTGAATAGGAAAGTGCAACCGTTACATTTGCTGCTGTTGCAACGCTTATGCGAATAGATGGACCGCTTAAAGTCAGGTTTCCGAAGTCTTTCTTAAATGAACTAACTCCACCGTTTTCGATTGTAAATTCAGGTGAATAGGTCACTGTTGAATCAGCATCTCCGTTTGGCTCAATGCGAAGTCTGTATATCCCAGCAGAATCTGCTCGCATTGAAACATATCCGTCTTGATCTGTATTTACATTAAGCGAGGTGTAATCCCAGAAATTCTTCTCCGGATAGAACTTCTGTAGATTTACATTTACCCATTTTCCATTGCTATTTCCGAATGCAGATCCATCGCTCTTGACGATACGTGCAGTGATATTCGCTGCTGCAGGAGCTAAGACATAGCGACCATTATCAATCGAGACTGGTGTGCCATCTAATGTGACGGTCATGCTGTCATTTGCGTCCACCGTCAATCGATATTCACGAGCCGCCAAACCAACGATGGCATTGCCACCGCGAGGTGGATTTACCGTTAATGAATATTCGCCTACTTCTGTGAGGTTTGAGCCAGTCAATCCGGGATTTGAGAAGGAAATATCTGCATTTGATATCCAATTTCGACTTTGTCCGTTGATTTTCATGACGCTCACCCATCCACCAGGAAGGAGTGAGTTATCAATCGGATTGATGATTTTCATCTTGAGGTTTGGTGCCTTCAAGAGAATGTTGAGGGCTGTGATGGTATCTGTGTATACACCATTCTCTGTTTTAGATATTTTCGAGGAACCGTTTACCCAGAATTCATTACTGTAACTCTGAACTAAGTCAGGAAAGTTGTTGGGGTTGGCTACGACGCGGTATCTACCGGCTGCGGTTACATTTAGGACGTAATTTGAAGAACTTACCCAAGAGCCGCCATTTTGCCACTCCCAGTTCCCATTGTTGTATTTCTGCACGGAGAGACTGATTCCTTGATTGTTACCAAAGGTGAGTGTGCCCGATGCCAATGTGAAGCTGCCGGTTATATTCGGCGCACTACCGGTCAAGATCCAGCGGCCGTTTATCTTGCTGGCACCCGAAACAGTGGCTACGCCACCAGACACCGAGACCGAGTAGTTCTTTGAAGACATTCCAGTTGAAGACCCGGGACGAACGACGAGAATCCAGTTTCCATTGGAGAGATATTGGGATACCTCTCCAGAGCCGTTAAATCCGTAACCTCGACACGAGCCAGTAACTCCACCTCCTTGGTCGATACAAAAATCCACCCAGCCATCATTAATTGCCGTGCCACTGAGATTTTGAACGGTGAGGTCCAAGTTTGAACTTGCCGGTGAGACGGGAAACTTTCCATTCGTTGCGGTTACTGATGTTCCATTGAGGGAGACACTGGGAACTCCTCCAGAAACTGTTATCTGATAGGTGCGTCCTGCTAAACCAGCATTGGTCGGATCAAAGGACTGGACATTGACTGTTGCCAAATACTTACCGTCAGCTAGATATGCGCGAGCATAACCCGGGTTGCGTCCGTCGATATCAGCATTTCCTGCCCATCCTGTTGGGTTCCAACTTGTATCTGCAGTTTCAAGTCCAATCCATCCAGCTGATATCGGCAACCCTGTTGTTGGGTGTGTAACTTCAAATTTAATATTCGCAGTTGGCAATTGAATTGCATAGCTTCCGTTTGTTGGAGTTCTACCAGTAATCGAAACAACGCCATTAGTGACAGATCCGGCGAGAGTCATTGCACCCTGATTGGCTGCCAATCCTGGATTCACCCAAATTGTTGAGTATGTTCCGTCAGGAACAAATCCTGAGGCTGTGCCATTTGATTTAGCACTGACATTTGTACATGAATTCTGACCGCAGAAGTCGAAGCGCCCCTGTACTGGATTGCCGCTTTGGTCAGTCATTATCGCGTGGAAGTTGTGAGGTGGTAACCAAAAGTTAAAAGTTCCATTTGTATAAGACTTCGTTGTTACGCTACTAGAGATAAACGTTGCGACTCCACTTGTAATTGTGAAATTTGAAGTAATCTGAGAATTCTGCCCCAGGATCCACGCTGTAATTTGATATTCGCCGTCAGAAAGATAAAGCGATGGCTTACCGTCCAAGAAAGTCCAATTATTTATAAACATATAATTGGAAGAGCCCTCAATTTTTCTTTGGATATCAACCTGTGATCGGTAATTGAGACCAGTTGAAGTATCTATAAAGCTGAGCTTTAAATTAGAAATGGGTAAGTTGAAATTACCACTGAGCGCGTTTGTGGCTCCACTTCCATCAGCATTCCATGAGAGCTTGTGGTCGTTGGTTACCCAATAATACTTCTTTGTGAATGTCGGTAAATTGGGATTTCCGAAGCTTACAAATGAAAGCTCGTACTTTCCTACAGTGGATGTATCTACATAACTATCCCAAGACCCATCACTTTTAACATACGAGAAGGCGCTTTGACCGTTATCGAGCCTGCTTCCGTCACTATTTACGGCTGCCATCCAAACTTCGTATCCCTCTGTTGAGCTAAAGGAGAGGGGTCCGCCGGAATTTGAAAGCAGGTTGCCTGAAATGTTTCCAGCGTTGAACTGAAGTTGGTAGACACCGTTTACCTTAGGCGCTTCAACTGCACACGAGGTTGGATCATTATAGATAGTTACGGTACGAGTTTCACCGCTTCCTGTTACTTTGGAAGCAAAAGTTCTATGGAAAGATCCCACCCCGTCATCGCCAGCATATATTGATAAATCATCGCAAGTATTTGTTGCTACCGTATTGGGAAAATTCAGATTAATGTTTCCGGTGCGAATAGTTGAAACCCATAATCTGCTGCCATAAGAAATTACGCTATAAAGAGGACCTGGTTGGTTGTTATAGGTTAAGAGATTTACCCTCACGCTAGATTTCTGCAAATTTATTGTCACCGGTTCATTTGTTGAGTAGTTGATACCGTAATTGCTATAACTCGCATTCAGAAGATCTGTGGCAGAAGGTTCAACATAGATCACGCCCCATTCAGCTGTATCTGCGAAGGTGAGGGTTGCAACGCCGGAAGCATTGGTCGTGGCTACTGGCGCGGCATTAGTTCTTGTTGGAGATCCAGTAAGTTGCTCTGAAAAAATAGTAACGGAGGCGCCTTCGACAGGATTGCCATCAGCGCCAAGCACGGTGACTGTCTTGGTAATCGTTCCGCTCGCCTCTGCGATCGGAACCGGAATAAATACCGATGAAACCACCAAAATGGCCGAAGTGATTCGCGTTGCTGTGAAGATTCGCTTGAGCATGTTTACCTCTGTAGAACAATCGCTTTTGCGAGGAGTGGGGCTACCCCTCGTGCACTTAACCGAGGATAGTTCCTGCATTTGTGCGGCGTTAGAGGTTAGATTTTTTATGACTGGTCTTTTTTAGGCTCACCCTAAAAGAACTCTGGACCCACGCCCCACGCTGTGCCCTCATGGCGATCTATGCACCATGCGCTGTATTGAGCTAGCTCTGGCTGGCCAAAGAACTTGGCGCCCTCATCACCAGTAACCATCAGCGCGGTTGCCATCGCATCCGTTAGCCCACCGTCAGGACCTAAGACCGTTGCTGACTTTGCACCGATGGCAATCACACCGCTAAATGGATCGATGATGTGCGCACCACGTTCGTACTGACCTGATGTAGCGATTGCACCATCATAAATTTCAAAGACACGTAAAACCTCTTGCGTGTTATCGGGATTAGAAACACCGATCTTCCAAGGCTCAACAGTTCCATCATCAAGCAGATTGCCCCCGCGCAACATTAAGTCACCTGCCGCATTGACCTGCACATGCTGGCAACCCGCCTGCACCAATATCTGTGCCACACGATCTGCCGCCCAGCCCTTTACATACCCAGATGGATCAAAGCCGCCCTCAACCTTCCAGGGATCAAATGCTCCATTACTTAAATACCGTGCGTTAAAGCAGGCATCCCAGACTTCTTGCACATCCTGTGGGCATTGTCCGATCTCAATCTCTTTACGGCGAAGACGAGATACAAATGAATTCTCTTTATAGGTTGAAAATGCGTTATC
>ERZ650311.669-NODE-669-length-20186-cov-8.022751_pt1 | contig 20186 bp, 22 predicted proteins | sample MGYA00376247_ERZ650311 | MGnify/ENA primary metagenome ERZ650311 (study PRJEB26733, sample SAMN07839324) | wastewater metagenome | biome: small river; feature: stream; material: water | place: USA: North Carolina | collected 2016-07-28 ... | reverse complement strand
CAGCCGGCTGTTAACCGGCAGGTTCTTGGTTCGAGTCCAAGTCAGGGAGCTTTTTCCTTAAATTAACCATTACTCTTTACGCGTGTCTTATAGACCTAAATCGATAGCTGCATCATGGAGGGCGCAAAGTCCATCCACTAAATTATTACGAGCATGGCTTGGTATTACATGGATTTACGGCGGTTGGGATAAAGCAACGGATCCAAGTTTTCTAACACCCGGAACTGTAAATTACATTGGTAATCAAATTGCAGGTCTCGTGAAAATCTCTCCGCTAGGTCCATTACTAAATCGTTCGCTCGAGCATGCAACTTTAATTGGCTGGGCTACTTTAATTGCGGAATTTGTAACAGGTATTGCGACCTTGCTCTTTATTGCACCGCGATTTTTTGCCTTTGTTGGTTTTGCAACTTCGGTAGGACTTTGGCTCACGGTTACATTCCATGTAAAACCATATTTCTTAGGAAGTGATACCGCCTATGCAGTGATGTGGCTGTCATATTTTTTAATACTTTACAACCAGAATAAGAGAGTTGAATTAAATATGGAACGTCGTGGATTCCTACGTTTAGGAAGCATCTTTGGATTGACGGGTGGATTTATTGGCTTAGGAAAATTATTTCCAAGGGCTTCCGCCGCAACCACAAAATCAGCTTCAGGAAAGCGGATTGTAAAACTAGAAGTTTTGCCAATCGGATCTCACAGAGAGTTCAAATCAAGTACTGGTCAACCTGCGATGGTATTTCGTACCAAGGCAGGCGTATTCGCTTATTCGTTAGTCTGCACTCACCAAGGTTGCACCGTTAGCTATTCCGGAAAGAAGCTAGCTTGCCCATGTCATGGGGCGGAATTTGACCCTTTCAATGGCGCAAAAGTGATAGCTGGTCCGGCGCCTAAACCACTACCTTCAATCAAGGTGAAAATCTCCGGCGCATACGTAGTTGAAGCCTAAGGTTTTTAAAGTTTAATAAACTTTTAATTAAAACTCAGGAATTTTTCAGGCAAGAAAGGCATTCTCTTGGCATGAACTTTCTTAAAACTACATTTGCAAAGGTTGGCATTGGCTTCGCAGCGGGCGCCATCGTTGTTGGTGGTATTTCGAACGCTGCTACATCAGTTACCCCAGGTTCAAAGGCCTGCGTAACTACTACAAATGCGCTCTATCTAGCTAAGAACGGCAGCTGCACCAACGGGCAGAAGTTAGTTTCCATTAGTGGAGATTCAATTGATGTCTCAGCAATTGCAGCGGTTGCTGGACCGAGCGTGGTCTCTATTGAAGAGAACGTTCCAGGCGGCTCCGGAACCGGTTCTGGCTGGATCTATAAATCAAATCTCACAACTACTTACATTGTTACCAACAATCACGTAGTCCAGGATTTCGCTACCAGTACTGGTGGAAAGTTGATTGTTGAACTTAATAACGGAGATCAATATTCAGCAAGCATTGTTGGACGCGATATCAATTACGACTTAGCAGTCATCAAAATTTCAAAGGGAAATCTCCCAGAGTTAACTCTCGGAGATTCAACTAAAGTCGTAGTTGGTGATCCAGTTGTTGCGATTGGTTCGCCGCTTGGTCTTTCATCAACCGTGACTAGCGGAATCATCTCTGCACTCAATCGTCCAGTAACTACAGGTTCATCGGGATCTGAAAGTTATGTAAATGCAATTCAGACCGATGCTGCAATCAATCCAGGTAACTCTGGTGGCGCACTTCTAGATGGAAGTGGTCGCATCATTGGTATCAACTCTGCGATTGCAACGCTATCCAGTGGCACTTCAGGTTCAATTGGACTTGGTTTCTCAATTCCAATTACTGAGGCGAAGCGCACAATTGATGAGCTAATCGCTACTGGTAAATCAACACGTCCAGTACTTGGAGTCTTCTTTGATACGACTTATTCAGGCGTTGGTGCAAAGATTGCCAGATTAAGCACTGGAGAAGGGGCTGAGAAGGCGGGAATTCCTGCTGGCTCAATCATTAAAGCTATCGATGGAGTTCGAATTACTGATGAAGTGGCTGCAATTGTAAAGATTCGTTCTTATGCACCAGGCACCAAAGTCAGCGTAACTGTTGAATTACCTTCGGGTGGTACAAGGACAGTTAGTGTGACGCTAGGTTCGGCGCCAAGTAATTAATTAACATCCTTGAAACAGTGCCATAGGTATCATTCACCTATGGCACTTTTTCGTTTACACATTACGCTTCCAGATCGCCCAGGTTCGTTAGGAGCAGTAGCTTCAGCGATTGGTTTCGCCGGTGGCGATATTCGCGGTCTAGTTGTTGTTAAGAGCGAAGAGGGAAAAGGCTATGACGACATTACTGTGGCAATTCCAGGTAGTGACCCAACTGATTTAGTTCAAGTATTAAATGCAATTGGCGGGGTTGAAGTTATCTCTGTCTTGCCAGTTAATTAATTATCTCTGCGCCAGCGCTAGGTAAGCTTTCAAAGAATCTCGGAGCTTTAAAACCATTATCTGCAAAAGCTTTACTAACCGCCGCTTTTGTTTTCTCAATATTGTCACGTTTAACTAAAGCAATTGCGCTGCCACCAAACCCACCACCGACCATACGCGAACCAAGTGCACCAGCGGCAAGAGATGCCTCTACTGCTATATCAAGTTCTGGACATGAGACGTTGTAATCATCTCGAAGCGAGATATGCGATTGATTGATAAGTTGGCCAACTTTTACAAAATCTTTACTTTCAAGCGCCGATACACAATCGATTACTCGAGCGATTTCAGTTACTGCATGGCGAGCACGGCGGTATTCGACTTCGCTTAACTTCTCCTTGTTAGCCTCAAGTTCGTTGATGGTTAATTCGCGCATTGATTTACCAAGTTTCGAAGCTGCAGATTCGCAAGCGGCGCGACGTTCGGCATAGCCTCCATCTACGAGAGAATGATGTGCTTGAGTATCTATAACCAACAACTCAAGATCGTTAGAGGCTAGATCCATTGGCACTAACTTTGTCGACAAGTCTCGGCAATCAAGGAGCAATGCGAAACCTACTTTGCCCATAAGAGAGATTGATTGATCCATGATTCCGCACGGCATACCTACAAAATCATTCTCTGCCTTCTGAGTAATGCGCGCTAAATCTTTTAGATCTAATCCAAGGTCGAAGAGGTGATTGAGCGCTGTGGCAACGCTACATTCAAGTGCAGCAGATGATGAGAGCCCAGCGCCAAGGGGAACTTTTCCATCTACAAAAATATCTAGCCCGGTTTTGATGCCCATGGCCCAAATGACACCGAGCGGGTAGCGCTCCCATTTACCTTCAGTGCCAGGTTTTAAAGCATCAATACTTGTTTCAAAGAGCGAAGATTGGCGTTGTGCAGAAGCTAAACGAATCTTCATATCTTCACGTTTCTTAATCGAAACCACGGTACGACTTGAAATTGCGAAAGGAAGTACAAAACCATCTGAATAATCGACATGTTCGCCAATTACATTAATTCGCCCCGGTGCTGCTGCAACTACATCTGGCGTAGAACCAAATACAGATGAGAACGTCATTGCATTGAACTCCAGGTATCAGAGACCATAACTTCGATACCTCTTGTTGGCTGCCACTTTAAGAAGTTTTTCGCTTTTGAAATATCAGCAATTAGAACTGCCGGATCACCTGCGCGACGTTCACTTGCAACTGCAGGGATTGATGCACCGACGGCTTTTTCTGCAGCGGCGATTACTTCTTTTACAGAGTAACCGTCGCCGGAGCCTAGGTTGATAATTTCATGCTTACCTTCGGGAAGGTTCTCTAACGCCTTGATATGCGCATCAATTAAATCAACTACGTGGATGTAATCACGGATGCAGGTCCCATCTTCAGTTGGCCAATCTGTGCCAAAAATCTTTACTGGCGCATCAGCAGTTGCCCGTAAAACATTTGGGATCAAATGGGTCTCAGGGTTATGTCGCTCAGCTAGCCAACCGTTTCTGCTTTTTAGCGCACCGGCCACGTTGAAATATCTAAGTGAGATTGCAGAGAAACCTGAAGCGCTAACCATCCGATCGATCTCTAGTTTTGTTGCACCATATGGGTTTTTCGGGGCAGGCTCATCATTTTCAGAGATCGGAACTCGCTTTGGCTCACCGTAAGTGGCTGCGGTAGAAGAGAGCACAATCTTTGAAATTCCGTGTTCTTTCATCTTTGCTAAAAGCGCCTTTGAACCGCCGACATTTACCTTTTCGTAAAGTTCTGGCTTTTCAACTGATTCGCCCACAAGTGATTTTGCTGCAAAGTGCATCACTGCATCGCAACCTTCTAGCGCTTTATCTAAATCTGCATCATTTAATAATGAACCTTGAATAAATTTTACGTTTGTTGGTAGCGCATCAGCGTGGCCGGTACTTAAATCATCGAGTACTGTAACTTCGTATCCAGCATCAATTAAAAGCGCTACTGCAGTAGCGCCGATATATCCTGCGCCACCTGTAACTAAGACTCTCAAAGAACTACCTCGCGTAATTGTGCAGCAGATTGTTCTGGTGTTACATCCATAATAAATGCACCCATCGCAGATTCAGAACCCGCTAAATACTTTAACTTTCCTGGTGCACGGCGCACAGAAGTGATCTGCCAATGTAAACGCAAAAGGTCACGACCTTCACGCACAGGAGCTTGATGCCATGCTGCGATATAGGCCATTTCAATTCCGTAAACACCATCTAAACGCTTCATAACTTCGAGCGCTATCGCTGGGTATGCATCGCATTGCTCTTTACTTAGCTCAGTTAAATCAGCAACTGGCTTAATTGGTGCAACATGAATCTCATATGGGTAACGAGCTGCGAATGGAACGAATGCAATCCAATGTTCATTCTGAGTAACGATTCGGTTTTGGTCAGCGATTTCTCGCTTTAATACTTCATCAAATAGAACTTTGCCGAACTCTTCTTTATAACGTTTAGCGGCAGCCAACATCTTTTCAACTCGTGGTGGTAGATATGAATATGCATAAATTTGGCCATGCGGATGGTGAAGAGTTACGCCAATTTCTTCGCCGCGATTTTCGAAAGGCGCAATGTGGCGAATAAATGGCTCTTTAGAAAGTTCAGCAGTTCGATCTCGCCAGGCCTCAAGAAGTGTGCGAACTTGAGTTGGCGATAATTGCGCAAATGAACCGCCGTGATCTGAATTAAAGACTATAACTTCACACTTGCCAATTGCTTTACCGGTATCTGTTTCGGGACCTGCATAATCTGGTAGAGCGTTATCGCCTAATGGAGGGCGAAGTGAAGGTGATTTATTATCGAAGACCACAACTTCAAAATCTGAATCAGGAATTTCGGTGAGCAATTCAGAACTCTTAGTAGGGCATAGGGGACAAAGCTCTTTAGGTGGTAAGAAAATTCGATTCTGACGATGTGCAGAGATGGCAACCCATTCATTAACTAAAGGATCAAAACGAAGTTCACCAATTCCAGGTTGTGCTTCTTTTGGACGTTGATCAACAGCTTCTCGTTTAGTTGGTTTGCTATCGTAGTAACGGATAGTGCGCCCATCTGCCATCTCAAGATCAGTTCGAATTACTCCGCTTAGCTCCATAGGTTGGTTATCTTACCTGTTGCTTATACCCAGTCGAAGGTTCGAGTGATTGCCTTACGCCATTTCTCATATCCTGAACTGCGCCACTCGCTTGTACTCTGACAGTGCCAGGTATTTTCCCGTCTCCAAATCTTCTTTATTTCATCAGTATTTTGCCAAACTCCAACAGCAAGTCCTGCAGCAAAAGCTGCGCCAAGCGCTGTGGTTTCAGTAATTACAGGTTTAACAATGTCAATTGCCATGATGTCCGATTGCAGTTGCATACAAAGCTTGTTATTTGTAATGCCACCATCAACTCGCATCTCGCTTAACTTAATTCCGCTATCTAACTCCATCGCATCCATAACCTCTTTGGTTTGATAGCAAATAGCTTCAAGAGCTGCTCTTGCAATATGCGCCTTGGTATTAGCTCTAGTTAAGCCAACTAATACACCGCGAGCATCACTTCGCCAATACGGTGCAAATAATCCGGAGAAGGCAGGAACAAAATAGACACCACCGTTATCGGGTACTGATGCAGCAAGGGCTTCAACATCAGATGATTTTTCGATTATTCCAAGTTGATCTCTTAGCCATTGAATCGCAGAGCCAGTTACAGCAACTGAACCTTCTAAGGCATATTGAACCGGTGCGCTGCCTAGTTTAAATAGAACAGTTGTAATCAAACCGTTTTTTGATCTAACAATTTCGGAACCGGTATTAAGAAGTGCAAAGTTTCCAGTTCCGTAAGTAGTCTTAGATTCGCCTTTAGTAAAACAAGTTTGTCCGACCATCGCAGCTTGTTGGTCGCCTAATATTCCGGCAACTGGAATACCATCGGAAGTTTTTCCGTATATTTCGGAGGAAGATTTAATAGTTGGAAGCCATTCTCGTTTGATTCCGAAAATAGCTAAAAGTTCATCGTCCCAATCAAGTGACTCTAAGTTCATCAATTGAGTACGAGAAGCATTAGTCACATCAGTTGCAAATTCTCCAGTTAATTTAAAGAGCAACCAGCAATCAATCGTTCCAAAGGCGAGATTCTCTGTATTGGTGATCGAATTTCTCAATAACCATGACATTTTGCTTGCAGAGAAATAAGGTGCGATAGGAGTACCAGTTTTAGAAGTGATTACTGATTTTTCCCTATCGGAAAGATTGCTCACTTCATCGGCCGTTCGGGTATCTTGCCAAACGATGGCATTGGCTAAAGGTGCGCCAGTTTCTCTATCCCAAGCAACCACAGTCTCTCTTTGATTGGTAATTCCAATTGCAGCTAAATCAGAGATTGAGATATTCGCGTTAGAAATAGCCCCTGAAATCACCTTTTGGGTGTTCTGCCAGATTTCATCAGCATTGTGTTCAACCCAGCCAGGCTTAGGAAGTATTTGTTGATGTTCTATTTGGCATTGGCCAAGGATCTCACCTGAATCACTAAATACGATAAAACGTGTACTTGTTGTTCCTTGATCAAGGCTTCCGATGAAAGTCACGTAGGAACTTTACTCAACTACCTATAACATTGGTGAGTAATGTTTGATTCGAGCCTAAATCCAGAGCAAAGAGCGGAAGATATTTCGCGTCTTTCCAAAGAGCACTTTGACGTGCTTGTAATTGGTGGCGGAATCAACGGAGTCGGTGTTGCACTTGATGCAGTTACCCGTGGCCTCTCAGTAGCTTTGATCGAATCAAACGACTTTGCATCAGGCACCTCTAGCCGTTCAAGTAAATTAATTCATGGTGGCTTACGTTATTTAGAGCAATATGATTTTAAGTTAGTTCGAGAAGCACTTCATGAACGAGAACTTCTTGTTTCATCACTTGCACCACATTTAGTTAAACCAGTTGGATTTCTCTATCCGCTACAAGAGAAGGTAAAGGAACGCACTTATGTTGGTGCGGGTTTGGCTCTTTACGATGCGTTACGAGGTTTTAAACGTGCGCTTCCTGGCCATAAGCATCTCTCTCAAAAAACAATCTCTGAGATCGCACCAAGTTTACGCACCGACATGATTACTGGTGCAATCCGTTACTTTGATGCCCAAGTGGACGATGCACGCCATACGATGATGATTGCACGAACTGCCAAGCGTCACGGAGCTGCGATTATTACTCACGCACAAGTTGATTCACTTACCAAGAAGGGTAAGCGTGTAACTGGTGCAATAGTTTCAGATTTAAATACGAAGAAGAAGTACACCGTAAAAGCATCTGCAGTAATTATGTGCGCAGGTGTTTGGAGCGATGAGTTACATAAGAAATTTGGAATTGAAGCTGGATACGAAGTAAAGATGAGTAAAGGTGTTCATATCACCTTGCCTGGAGATGCTATAAAAGCAGACGAAGGAATCATCATTAAGACTGCTGTATCGGTGCTTTTCATTATTCCTTGGAAAGATCAATGGATGATTGGCACCACCGATACCGAGTATTTGGGCGATCCCAACGAACCCCTTGCTGATAGGTCCGATGTTCAGTACATCATCGACCAAGCAAATCGCGTGCTTTCACCCCGTATAAACATCGAACAAGTAATTGGCGTCTTTGCAGGATTACGTCCCTTGGTGGCCAATAAGAAAGAATCTGAAACGACAAAGCTATCTCGCGAACATACTGTTGATCGACCAATTCCTGGATTTGTAAGTTTGGCAGGTGGTAAATACACCACTTACAGAGTCATGGCTAAAGACGCTGTAGATATGGCAACCAATGACATTGAGAAGTTAACCAATGAGAGCATTACTGGAAAACTTCCAATAATCGGAGCTGATGGATATTGGGCGTTGGTTCAACAAGTTGATGCTTTAGCAATTAAATACAATTTAAAGCAAGAGACAATTACACATCTTTTAAATCGCTATGGTTCTGATATCAACGAGATATTAGATTTAATCGAAGATGATCGAAAATTAGCAGCACCAGTTACTCGTGACCTTCCATATTTAAAAGCAGAAATTGTTTATGCTGTCGTCTCAGAAGGGGCACAGTCGGTCGCGGATGTGCTTGAACGCCGCACACGTATCTGGTTTGAAGCGCCAAATTTCGGAGCAAATTTAGCAACTGCAACTGCTGATTTAATTGCCCCATATCTGGGTTGGAAAGCAGCAGATAAACGCAGATCTGTTAACGAGTATCTTGAATTAGTTGAAACAGCTAAAGAGTCAGTTAGTAAATTAACTAGTTAATTATTTGACCCTTGCAAGCATCCGCTGGCACTTTTGTTGAGGTACCAGGTTTTGGACTTGGAGAGACAGTCGGAGTTGGTTTTACACCTTCACCCATAACGATTTGAATCGGAACAATTGCCTTTGCATGAGTACCTGATTGATCAATAAATTGAAGTGAAGCATCCCAAGTACCTACTGGAACTCCCTTTACGGTTAAGGTGAAGGAACCATTCTTAGCGCGCACCGCGTTCTGATCTAATAAAACAGTTTTATCAGGAAGAACCAATTTAACTGTTCCAGTTACAACAGGCAGTCCCGAAGGGCGTAGTACGTTTATTTGGAATACAGCGGGTTTATCGCTGGTTGAATAGGTTGCGTTTATTAATCCCATAGTTGTTGGCTCATTTACAGGCATCATGTCGGCAATCTGTGGAATCCAGATTCCCTTTGTTAGTTCTACAAAAGAATTAACGTCACCACGGTAAACATTTAAATCAAGACGTCCACTTGGGACTCCATACTTTTTACCAATTCCACATGATGTGTACTGCCAGACCACCCATTCGGATGAGCAATTAGAAGTGGTCCAAGAATGCACATAGCAACCACTTAATTTCTGGCCTGGTTGGCCAAGTGGATCTGCAGGATTAATTCCATAATGTGCCTGCCAAAGTGGGTAATTTCGAAGCTCTGGATTTCTAATCATCGCATTCTCTAAAAATTGCGAATATGAATAGAGCATCGGTGTTCGCCCCGTTGCTTGCTTTACAGTGGAAAGCCAAGTTGTTGCAAAAAGAGTTACTAACTTTTTCGATGTGTACTTGGTGCATTTACTACCGCTATATTGAATGCAGTTATTCTCAAGATCTAGCGCATATGGAAGTGAACGTTCGTTATATCCACCAACTGACGCTAATCGCCAAATCGCCTTCTGTGCTTGAGTTTGCGCCTCAGTAATTACCGTGGCTTCATCTGTTGAATTTGGTAAGTAGGCATAGTGATAAAAACCGGTAAATAGTCCGGCAGCTTGTGCGCCATCCATATCTATTGAAAGCCATTTACGCGCATCTATATCGGATTTATCTTTTCCATCAGATGCTTTAATCATTACAAAACGAACTCCGGCGTTGTACATCTTGGTGTAATCAATCAACTTATCGCCTGGATGTTGCCAACGACTGATATCAACGCCATGTATACGACCGCCAGGTCCGGCAAGTGTTAATAAAAGCGTCGGATCAGCTTGGGTAATAGAGGTAGCTGGGTCAATCGTAAAAACTCTTTGATTTGAATAGATCGAACCTGCAACAGCCCTGTAGGTAGCGCTACCTGCAAGCGCAGTAGAAACTACCTCAATCTTCCAGGAGCCACTCGATTTAGTTTTAGCACCAATAGAGGTATTGGTCCAAACTCCATTTAGTTTTACCTGTATGCGAACCTGCACATTATTTCTTGCAGGTTTCAAAAGGCCATTTAAAGTTACTTTGGGCTCGCCAAGAGTTGGAGTCTTTGTGATATTTAAAGTTAGAGAAGATGCAGCAGTTGCGCTATCGATACCTAACGCCATCAATGAAATTGCTATGAGAATTGAAAAGGAGCGTTTCACCACTTAATTTCCAATTTCTCGCCCGTAATTTCGTTTATAACCTCAGTGAGCATAGGTGCAAATTTACTTCTGGCATCTGCGTAAGAATGGCCGCCAGAGAACTTCTCAGGATCTGAAAAATCTAAAGTAAGTACACCTTCGTTTAATTGGGCTAAACGAGCATCAAAAAAAGTCAGCCAGGCAACGCGATTACGTGATTCAAGCGCAAAGAGCACCTGGTTCCAGTGAGCTTTAAGTTCGTTTAACTCCACGAGTTAAACCTACCTTAAGGCTTTACTTGCGGCCGTTAACTAACTCGTAATAAGAGTTCACCAGACGAATTCTTGAGTTGTAATGACGGTCAAAGGCAATTCCCAGAATTAGCGCGGTGCGAGTTAACATCTGCTCTACAGATTTTTCTGACACAAATCTCATCTTTGCTATCTCTGAATTAGCTTTTCCTTCAGCCATCAATCTAAGGGTTTCAATCTGTCCGTCTGACAGGTATTTGCAGCGGTGATAATTAGGCTCTATAAGAGTTTCCGAAATTGACTTTTCTAATGCAATTTTCAATTTATCCAGATCACCATGTTTTGAAATCTGCTCAACTAAAACACCTTTAGGTAAGCGCTTTATATCAATTCCAATCAACCGAATATCTTCTGATTTTGTAGCTAGAACAATTCCCATATTTGGAAAATTCTTGCGGATAACTTTCGCAAGTTCGATTGCTCTAATATGGCCATAATCAGTTTGTAGAAGTACGGCATCGGGGCGATGATGCGTAATTAATTTGTGGGCTACGATTTCATTATCTATCTCGCCAATTACATCTAATCCAAGTATTGATAATGAGTGTGCCAATGTGCTGTTGGTGAAACCATCTTCACCGAATATGAAAATTCTGATTCCCATAGGAGAATTTTTATTTTTGAGATTTTCTCTGAATATGGGGTTATCCCTACAAGTACTACTTAGATAGCTTGGTAACCACCAAAGGGATGTGGTCAATCAATTTCTCCGCAGAGATTGGCCCCTTTGATGACTGTGCCGCTGACTGGGCATGAATATAAGAAGCGGTAGCACCCATCTCAATCAGGTTCTCCTTATTTACATTTTTATGATTTAGCGCCAGGAGCGCACCTAAGATTCCAGCTAAAACATCTCCAGTTCCGGCTGTTGCCAACCAATTTGTCGCAGCCGGTAATTGAATGGCTCTAGTTTCATTTGCGACAACAGTTCTTTCGCCTTTTAATAACACAGTCAACTTAAATTTACGCGCGGCATCGAGTGCGAAATAAATCGGATCCGCCTCAATATCTGCAGATTTAACTTTAAGTAATTCAGCTAGCTCACCAGCGTGAGGAGTAATAATTGTTGGCGATTTACTTGTACCCGCTAAGTAGAGCGCACCTGCATCCAAAACCTTCGGTAAATCAGCCCGATTTGCCATCTCCATGGTGATTTTACGAAGTAGAGATTTCTTTGCAGGAATTCCAGAGCCCATTACATATGCATCTACATTTCCTGTTTGAATGACAACTTCTGGACGATTTTGAATTACTGCCTTCTTAACAGATTCTGGTCCAAAGTAACGAACCATTCCGATGCCAACAGATAGGGCAGCAGAGGTAGTTAGAAGTGCAGCACCTGGATATTGCTTAGAACCGGTGACACAACCCAGAACACCTCGGCGATATTTATGATCATTCGCCTTAGGTTTAGGTAAGTAAGGTGCACATTTAGCTGCGCTCCAACTCTCAGCTTTCATAGAAAAAGCATAACCGCGTTTATTCATCTTTAATCAATATCATTGAGCCATGAAGAGACATCCGGGAAGTGCGCTAGGAATATTCTTGGTTTTGACCGGTATTGGCCATTTTATTATTCCAAAACCTTTAGATTTGATTGTTCCGGAATTTCTTCCAGGTGATCCAAGATTTTGGACCTACCTAAGCGGTGTCGCCGAGATTGCTATTGGTGTGATGCTAATTAGCAATAGCGCAAAAGTGATTTTAGGAAAGAGCATTCGCCTGTGGGGCGCAATCTTTGCTTTGGCGCTTTTCATAACTGTTTACACAGCAAATATAAAAATGGCTATTGATTGGTCTAATAAAGAGATGCCAAAGCCTTTGATTGCATACGCGCGCTTGCCGCTGCAATTCCCACTCTTTTATTGGGCTTGGAAAGTCATTAAGAAATTTAAGTGAGGAGGGTGGGGCTCGAACCCACGACGACCGGATTATGAGTCCGGGGCTCTAACCGACTGAGCTACCCCCTCGCAGAGGGAATATTACTTGTAACCTACCCACATGCGAAAAATACTCGCGGTATTGATGGCAATTGCATTAACACCGGTCACAAATGTTGCAGCAGCACCAAAGTATGCATTTCCAGTTTCAGGATGCACATATACATATTCTCGCTATCACCATGATTACCCGGCTACGGATATTTTGGCGAAGAAGGGTTGCAAATATGTAGCGGTGACTTCTGGTGTGATTGATGAGATCAGAAGAACAGATACTTACAATTACAAAAAACCAACGCCAATAACTAAAGGGGGCATCTTCGTATCAATGGTTGGTGATGATGGTGTTCGCTATTACGCGTCTCATTTGAAGAAAATTGCAGATGGAATTGATGTAGGTGTGCGCGTAGAAGTTGGAACACTCTTAGGAATAGTCGGAGATAGTGGTGATGCGCGCGGAACCGCTCCACATATTCACTTTGGAATTAGTTGGCCAACGACTGAAAAAGATATTTGGTGGGTTCGAAGAGGAGTGGTTTTCCCATGGCGATATCTGGATAAATGGAAAGTTGGCGGGGATAGATCACCGGCCGCCGAGGTTCAGGCGCTCCTTTTAAAGAGCGGTGAAATTCCACCGATTCCTAAAAAGTAGGAGAGAATTCATAGATGTCAGCTCTTCAATGGCTCTTTGAAGCCACAATAAATTTCGGCAGTAAATCAATTGCAGTTCGCGAAATTATCGGCGGTGTACTTGGCTTAACTAGTGCAGTGCTAGGTGCACGTCGCTTGGTTGCTGCCTGGCCAGTTGGAATTTTGGGGGATGCGCTTTTATTTACCGTCTTCCTTGGCGCAGTATTTTCATTCGGAGACGATTCGCAACATGCTAATTTTTATGGACAAGCAAGTCGAAACCTATTATTAATTATCGTAAGTATTTACGGCTGGATTCGTTGGTCACACCATAAGCGTTTAGGTAGAGATGTTCCCGCGGTTGTACCGCGTTGGACTACAACCAAAGAGAAGATGTGGCTGGTTCCATCAATCATCATCTTCTTTCTTATCTCAATGCAAGTTTTTAAGAGCCTTGGAGAATCAGGGCAGTGGCTATTTGTTGATACCTGGATCTTTACCGGAACTGCGTTAGCAACATTCGGTATGAGCCGCGGTTATGTTGAATTTTGGTTGGTCTGGGTTGCAGTAGATCTTGTTGGTGTGCCATTTGCATTTAGCAATGGTTACTACCCAACCGGAACTCTTTATGCGATTTATATGCCATTTGTTATCTGGGGCTTTATAAATTGGCTAAAGATCAGCAAAGTCGAAAAGGAAAATTAAAGATATAAAAAACCCCGGTGATTTCTCACCGGGGTTTCTCTTTTAAAGTGTTACTTAGTTAGCAGTTACTGCGTCAGCCTGTGGACCCTTTGGACCCTGGACGACCTCGAACGATACTGACTGACCCTCATTAAGAGACTTGTAACCATTGCCCTGGATAGCTGAATAGTGAACAAATACATCTTGTCCGCCGCCATCTACTGCAATAAAGCCGAAGCCCTTTTCAGAGTTGAACCACTTAACTGTGCCTGTTGCCATTAATTTTTTCCTATTTCGTTAAAACTTGACGAAGCTTGGATTTGGCTCCGCCGATCTTCATTTCTAGCTAAATTCTTTTGAAACTTACCTTCGAGTGTCCGACTGAGGGAAAGCCTACCTGCCACACGCTTAATGACCTAGCGGTGAGCGTGTGCAGGTGGACAAAAAGCGGCCTTTAGGACGAAAATTGGGTATCACACCAGCAAATGGCAACTCTGAACTGGGGAAGGTGCAGATAACGCCTTGCTAGGAGTGAATCATGAATCGTGGATTCTTATCTATCCACTCATGCCCGATGGCTCTCATTCGCCATGTCGAATGGTCTATCGAATCTGTTCTCGGAAGAGTTCAGATTGATTGGCGTACCCAACCACTTGTTGCCGGAACACAGCGAACACAAGTTGAATGGCGATCAAATAAAGATCTCTCTGCTGAGTTAGCTAGCGCACTAAAGAGTTGGCACTATCTACGTTTTGAAATTACAAGTGGTGACCAGTTATTTAGACATACTCCTGATTTAGGAATGCATCGTTCTCAAATTGATGAAATGGGAAACATACAAATTACTGAGAATCAGGTGAAATTCGCACTTTCAAAGAGTGATGATGAGATGCGAGAGACATTAGATGTAGCACTCGGAACTGAGTGGGAAGTAGAGCTAGAACGTTTTAGAGGAGTAGATTTGCAGGAGGTAGCTCAACTGCGAGCTATATAAGTTAGAAAATTAGGACCGCAAATGGACGAGATGATTGAAAAACGTAAAGCAGCGACAGTACTTATAGCTGCAGTAATAGTGTCACTAGCACTTGGAGTAGGCCTTACTAAAGTTGGTAGTGGATTCGCAACTCGTTCAAGCGATGGAATTATTGTTATCGGTTCTGCAAAGGTAGATGCAAAAGCTGATAAAGCAGTTTGGACTCTTTCAATTCAGAATAATGGGCGTACACCAGCAAGCGCGGTAACTGGAATTGACTCTGGTATTAACGCTGTCCAAAAGTACTTGGTTGATGGCGGCATTAAATCTGATCAACTAACACTTGGTGCGATTAGTTCATATCCAACAGAGGAATACATCAACGGCAACCCGACAGGTAGAATTTTGAACTATCGCGCTAGCCGTGAAATTACCGTGCGCACAAAAGATGTCCAACTAGTTTCCAAACTCAGCCAGAACATTGGATCATTACTACAGCAAGGCGTTAACGTAAGTAATTACGGACCTCAATATTATGTTTCGACTTTAAATAAGATTCGTCCAGAACTACTTAGCCAAGCAACTAAAGATGCCAAAGATCGCGCTGCCGCTATGACCAAGGCAGTGGGTGGCAAAGTTGGCTCAATTACCTCAGTCAAAGCAGGACCTATTCAGGTCACGACTCCTGATTCAACAATGACCTCTGATTACGGAATGTATGACACTTCAAGTATCGATAAGACTGTCACCGCTACCGTAACAGTTACCTTTAAGAGTAATTAACGCAAGATTTTTGCAACTAGATTTTGCCCCCAGATTTTTATAGTGTTCGGGCTGGTCAAGAGCATCGATCAATAGCCCCGGCTGATCGATCAGCAACCCTCCAACCGCGGTGGGGTGCTCCGGGTGATGACCTGGTCAGAAAGTCTGGCAAGCGCGCAAATGCGTTTATTCTCAAAAGGAATAGTTATTTAATGAAAAAGAAAATCATTATCGCTGCTTTTGCTGCAGCGTTAGTTGCAACATCAATTACGCCTGCAAGTGCAGAGTTAACAGGAACCATCAACAAGGGTGTCTTAACCATTGCGACTGATAATCCTGCATATTCACCTTGGTTTGATAGCAATACCCCTTCAAACGGCAAAGGTTTTGAATCGGCTGTGGCATACGCTGTAGCCAAGCAACTTGGATATTCCGCAAAACAGGTCAAGTGGGTTACCGCGACATTCGATTCAGTAATTCAACCAGGTAAGAAGAATTACGATTTTGATATCAACCAAGTTTCAATCACCCCAGAACGAGCAAAGGCAGTTGATTTCTCAACTGGTTATTACGATGTGGCTCAGACCGTTGTATCAATCAAAGGTTCATCAATCGCATCTGCTAAGACAATTGCTGCCCTAAAGAATGCAAAGTTTGGTGCAGCTGTAGGAACCACTTCATTAACTGCTATTAAGAATGTGATTAAGCCAAAGAGCGCCGCAAGCGTGTATAACACTAACGATTTAGCAGTTGCCGCTCTTAAGGCAAAGCAAATTGATGGAATTGTTGTAGATCTACCAACTGCTTTTTATTTGGCTGCCACAGTTGACGGTGCCGTACTAGTTGGTCAGCTACCTGCCTCAGGAAAAGCTGAACAATTTGGTCTAGTTTTAACAAAGGGAAGCCCATTAACCGCAAAGGTTTCAGCTGCGGTTGATGCGCTACGCAAAAATGGCACTCTAAAGAAGCTTGCAGATAAGTGGCTTGCAAATACCGCAGGCGCACCGGTTCTAAAGTAAAAAATAGTTTGTACAAATAGCCTGATGACTTACTCACCTTCCGCTTCAAGACTTAAGCGCGAGGAAGCAGCCCGTCAGGCAGCACGCAGATCTAAAACGATCGCCGCAATTAGTTCCTTGCTGTTCTTTGGAGCAATTGCTGCGATCGTTTTGACTGCGCAAGGTTTCCATCTAGTGCAACAAAGTTTCTTTAGTCCACATTATGCGTGGAAAGCGATTCCATCAGTATTAAATGGATTATGGATGAATATCCGAGTACTAGTAGTCGCAGAATTCTTTGTTTTAATATTCGGTTTATTAATTGCCCTGGCTCGCACTAATAAGAATCCAATCTTTTTCCCAATTCGATTAGCTGCAACGGCCTATACGGATATCTTCCGTGGTCTTCCTTTATTGCTCGTGCTACTCCTTGTCGGATTTGGAATTCCAGGTTTGGGTCTCTCATGGCTACCGAATTCAGCTGTATTGCTGGGAACAATCTCATTGATTCTTACCTATTCAGCCTATGTGGCAGAGGTAATAAGAGCGGGAATCGAGGCAGTCCACCCAGCGCAACGTATGGCAGCTCGCGCTTTAGGTTTGAGTAACGCACAAACACAGCGCCATGTCGTACTTCCACAAGCTCTTCGCAAAGTAACGCCACCATTATTAAATGATCTGGTTTCACTTCAAAAGGATTCTGGACTGATCTCAGTGTTAGGTGCAATTGATGCGATTCGCGCAGCTGGAATCGAAACTGCGCAGTCATTCAATTTCACCCCGTATTTGGTGGCTGGCTTTTTCTTTGTACTACTAACAATTCCACTTACCAGATTTACGGATTGGTTGACTCGCAAACAAGATCTTGCCCGACAACAACAAGGGCAGTGGTAAAAATGAAACTCTTAGAAATCAAGAATCTGCGTAAGAGTTTTGGTGATAATTTAGTATTAGACGATATCAATTTTGAAATAGATACTCATGAAGTAAAAGTATTAATCGGAGCGAGCGGATCCGGAAAAAGCACTTTGCTGCGTTGCGTAAATTTACTTGAATCTATTGATGACGGAGAGATATTTCTAGATTCTTTAGAAATTTCCGAATTTGGAATCGATAAAGACGAAATTAGATCAAAGATTGGCTCTGTATTCCAATCATTTAATTTATTTCCGCACCTAACCGTGATGCAAAATTTAGTTCTTGCGCCGATCTTGGTGCATAAAGTTTCAAAATTGGAAGCAGAGAAGAGAGCAACAGAACTTTTAGGGCGTTTTGGACTCTCTGAGAAAGCTAATCAATACCCAGAGCTATTAAGTGGTGGGCAACAACAGCGTGTGGCTATTTTGCGAGCAATTATGACTAAACCCAAATTGCTCCTTCTCGATGAAGTCACAAGTGCACTTGACCCAGTTTTAATTGCCGAGGTGCTGACATTGATAGGTGAGCTCAAAACTGAAGGCATCACCATGATCATTGCAACTCATGAAATGGGTTTTGCAAAACAGGTAGCTGATCAAGTTCTTTATTTAAAAAATGGTCGAATCGTTGAATCAGGAACCCCAAGAGAGATTTTCGAATCACCAAAGAGCGGAGACCTTCAGGAATTTCTTGGTGCACTTCGAAGCGCTGGAAGATTAGATATTTAAAGTGGAATATTGCCGTGAGCACCACGGCGATAAGGCGCAGATGCGATTGCACGCGCAATCTCTGAACGAGTCTTATCTGGTTGAATAACTGAATCAACTACGCCGATTTCAATTGCGCGTTGTACTCCGCCTGATTCTTGTTCGTGTTTAGCTGCAAGTTCTAGTTCCATGTTTTCGCGTTGATCTGCAGATACATCCGCAAGTAAACGACGGTGTAAAACGCGTACTGCAGCTACTGATCCCATAACTGCAACATCTGCATTAGGCCAGGCAAAAACTTTAGTTGCGCCAAGTGCGCGAGAATTCATTGCAACATAAGCTCCACCGTAAGCGTGGCGGGTTATTAGCGTCACTCGTGGAACTACCGCTTCACCAAAAGCATGTAGCAACTTTGCGCCGCGACGAACCGCACCTTCCCATTCTTGGCCAGCACCTGGTAAGAATCCTGAAACATCTGCAATCACAACCATTGGAATTCCAAAGGCATCGCACATACGGACAAAGCGCGCAGCCTTTTCGCCAGCAGCTGCATCAAGTACGCCACCTAAATGCTTTGGATTATTTGCAATTACACCAACCGTGCGACCGCCTAAGCGACCAATTGCGGTCAACATATTTGGCGCCCAATCTGCAAGAAGTTCCATCGATTCATCGTGATCGAGAAGCTCTTCAACAAGTGGATGCACTTCATAAACACGTTTACGTGAATCAGGAACAAAGTGGGCAAGATCTACATCTTCTAACTTCACATCGATATGACCTTGATTTGCAAATAGGGAAGCGAGTTTTCGAATATCTTCAATAGCCTCTTCTTCACTTGTTGCAATAATGTGTGCCAGACCTGAATTTTTCTTATGAGCCTCTGGACCGCCAAGTTTTGCCATATCTACGTTTTCACCGGTAACGCTCTTAACAACATCTGGGCCGGTAACGAAGATGCGTCCTTCAGGAGCGAGTACAACAACATCTGTAAGCGCCGGTCCATATGCGCCACCACCTGCAGTTGGTCCAAGTACTAATGAGAGCTGCGGAATTTTTCCGGATGCGGTGATGAAACTTTGGAAAACTTCACCGAATGCATGAAGTGATAAGACGCCATCACGTAAACGAGCACCACCTGAGTGCCAAATACCAATAACTGGAATCTGTTCAACCATCGCAACTTTATAAGCTTCAACAATAACTTTTGCGCCATCTGGGCCAAGTGCGCCGCCTTGAACAGTTGGGTCGGAAGCGAAGACAACAACTTCATTTCCTTTGATTTTTCCGCGAGCTGCGAGCATGCCGCTGTTATCGCGTTCGGTAATTAAATGATTTGTGCCAGGGTCTAACAACTTCGCAATGCGAAGTTCGGGATCTTTTGGATCAATCATGGTTAGGGCAATTAAATGCTCTTGAACACCAACACTACGTCGTGGCCGCCGAAGCCAAATGAATCATTAAGCGCAGCAATATCACCTGATGGAAGAGCGCGAGCTTTATCACGAACCACATCAACGGTTACTGCTGGATCTAAATTTTCGATATTAATTGTTGGTGGAGCTAAACGTTCTTGAAGCGCCTTAACAATTAGGACTGATTCAACTGCGCCCGCACCACCAAGAAGGTGGCCGGTCATTGATTTAGTTGCAGAGACTGCAACGTGATCAGCATCTGCACCAAGTGCGCCGCGAAGCGCGTTTGCTTCCGCAACATCTCCTGCAGGAGTTGAAGTCGCATGTGCATTTAAGTGGAAAATATCTTTTGTAGATAGTCCAGCATCTTTAAGCGCTAATTGCATTGCGCGAATTACTCCGCGACCTTCTGGGTCTGGAGCTGCGATGTGATAACCATCGGAAGTTAAACCTTGACCTGCAATTTCGCAGTAAATCTTTGCGCCACGAGCTTTTGCATGCTCATACTCTTCAAGAATAAGTACGCCGCCACCTTCGCCAAGTACGAAGCCATCGCGAT